>Ga0302326_10007314_pt1 | contig 24620 bp, 25 predicted proteins | sample Palsa_T0_3_FD_202264 | JGI IMG/M metagenome (GOLD analysis project Ga0302326, IMG submission 202264) | Peat permafrost microbial communities from Stordalen Mire near Abisko, Sweden - Palsa_T0_3 | ecosystem: Environmental > Terrestrial > Soil > Palsa > Peat permafrost | place: Sweden: Abisko... | reverse complement strand
TTCAGCGAACGGATGTGTGAAATTTCTGCCGTGTCTCACGAATGGGGGTCACCCGACACTGTGCACTTCCAAACACCGTCTCCGGCATACTCCGCACCGCAGCAGTCGTTCTCCCATTCTGTCGATACAAACAATCATGCTGTCTTCGGTGGTCTCGACCTTTGTTACTCGATGGGCTTTTAAACGCAGTTGTTTTCTGATAAACGTCTCTATGAGCACCTCGGTTCCTTTCCCTTCCTTGGCTGTTTGGCAACTACCACGAAAGGATACTGGCTTCGAGGTGCTCTTTTTTCTTCGTCTTTTCAACTCACTGATTCAAACGCGTTCAACTCCAATTACACTTTTGGGATACGAACCATTTTCCGCACCGCATAGCTGGGCATAGAATTCGCAAAGTCGACTGCACACGTCTTTGTCATTAAAGTTCTTGACGATGTGATGCCGGCCACGCTCGCCCATCTGCGCAGCGCGGTTATGCTCGTTATGAAGCATCTCGATCGCTTCCATCAGCCGAGGGACATCCTGCGGCGGGACGAGTAACCCGGTATCGCCATCGAGAACCACCTCGCGGCAACCCCGAATGTCGCTCGCCACTACCGGACGCATCATCGCGGCCGCTTCCATACAGGCGCGCGGAACGCCTTCGCGGTACGAAGGCAGCACAAAAATGTCCATAGCGGCGTACCATGACCTCAGGTCCTCGCACCAGTTGACGAAGCGAACGACACCGCGACGCTGCAGATCGTCCATGTAGTCATTATTTAGGGCATCGTTCTGGTCGGTTTCCCGCGGCCCGATCACCACAAACTTGAGCTGCGGGTAGCGTGCGGTCAACCCTTCCGCCGCAGCAAACAGCTCCATAAATCCCTTTTCCTTCACCAAGCGCCCAACGCTACCGACCACAAAGTCACTGGCCTGCAGACCCACTTCTCGTAATCTCTCTGTTCGCTCGGATATAACTTGCGGTGCAAAACGCACGATATCAATTCCATTCCCGAGGTAGCCAATTTTCTTCCGCGAGCACAGCCGGCTGCGGACCGCTCGTTCCACGTCTTCCCGACTCTGCGACAAAAGGCGATCGCAAAATGTTGCCGTAATCTTTTCTGGAACCCAAAAGATCGTCTGGCGCAATCGCGTCATACGGTCGTGGAACAACAGTCCGTGAATCGTGTGTACGACTCTTGGGACCCGCGCCAGCCGGGCCGCGATCGGACCGATCAGGCCCGCCTTAGGAGTATGCGTGTGCACCACGTCGAATTTGTGCTGCCGGAAACAACGCGCCAAGGCTGCCGTCGAACGGAGATCGCGGAGCGGCGCTATCTCACGCTCCATCGGCACCGTATGCACCGTCACGCCCGCTCTGCGCACGCTCTCGACCCATGGGCCGGGGGCACACACCGCCACCACATCGTGGCCGTCCGCCTCAAGCGCCTTGATTTGATCAAGTAATAGAAGCCGTACGGATATGCTAGTGGTCGCGACCTGCGCGATTCTTAGCCCCATTCTACTTCACCCCAGACGTCACCCGATGATAGACGTACTCCGCTAACGTGGGATGCGTCCACAACCGCGATTCGCCACTGGGCGCAGCCACCGGTTGCAATTGGCCCTCGCAGGCGTCGTGAATCGCTCTCTTCAGCAATGGCAAACCGGCAGCTAGCTGGAGGGAACTGTAGGTGACGAAGTTGTCCGTGCCGTTAGGCGTAATGCGAGTCTGACCCAGGATCCGGCCCGTATCCACCCCCGTGTCGACCTCATGCACTGTGACCCCGCATGCACCGATATTATGTTCTACGAGTGCCCAATATCCGCCGTGAACTCCCCGATACATGGGGGTAATTCCCGCGTGCATGTTGATGAATATTGCAGGGACACAATTCAGCACTCTGGCAGCGATAATGCGAGTGCCGCTTACCACCACAACGCTGGGTTGTAATTCCCGAAGGACTTGAATCGTCTCTTCGCAATTCACCGACCTGACTCTTACCAATTTTGCTTTTGGAATCCGCGATGCATCAAGCCCGAACTGCCCGATAATCTCGTCGCTTCTGCGCCGCGATGTCGCTTTCAGCCACGGAACAACGACGAGGCGGAATGCAACCTGGCCCAAAGTTTTGCCCAGCCCCAGTCGCTTAATCCTTCGCTTCATAAATTTCAGATACGACTCCCTCTCCTCCACAATAACTCCCGCCAGCGAAAATTCGCTAAGGAGCGAGTTGTAGACGATGGCCGTTTGACTATCTTCTCTGCCGAGCAAAACGATCTTCTTCGGTGACAACATGATCCTGACACTCGCAATTATTGAGTGTACTCTCAGCCATGTTCTTACTCCGCATGCCGTAACGCTCGCGCAGGCCATCGAAGTGGTCGAGGATCCGCCGCAGCGTTCCGATATTCTTCTCCAGGTGGACGCCAAAATTATGAGGATGCCACCACAAGTGGTACACCAGCCCTTGCCGAGCAGCGTAGGTCAGGTCATCCTTAACACGTCGCTCCTGAAATGCCTGGGCGGTGGGTACTCTGGCAATATAGGGGCGAAGAAAACGGCTAGCGGGAAGATTCATTGGAATGCCGCCCAGAGCCTTTGTCAGGGGATAGCAATGGTGCGACGAAAGATCGCAATACGAATCAAGCAACCGTGCCGCCCGCACCCAGCGCGTCTCTTGCGCTCCGACTCGCGGACGGTATAACCACGACTGCGGGTTACCGCGAAACGCCTTCAAACCAATCTCGGCGCAGATTCGTAGATGAGCCTCGTCGTATTGGTTTCGTGGAAACACGATGGACTTAAGGATAACGCCGAAATCCGCTGCCGCCGCCATCGCTGCTCTCAAGTCAGCACGGAATGCTGCAATGCTCTGCGTCGGCTCCAGGCAGTAATAATGGGAGAATGTATGGGTGCCGATCTCCTGTGCAGGATCAGACCGGATCTGCTCCAGCAAACTGCGAGCAAAATGGAATGGGTCTTCGTCCTCACTATCGCCTACTGCCCCTATCTCATTATAGGGTGACAGGAGCGCGTCGTCATAGTGTGGCCGCTCAGCCGGCAAAGCGCGCAGTAGCTCGTTACGGCGGCTGAAGAAGAGGAATCCCACCGTGGCCCAGGTTGCATGAATATCGTATTCGGCGAAGGTGGCCAACATCGCGGGCACCGCTCGACGCACACCGAGTAGGTTCTCGCGATACTGCGCCACACTCCTAACATCGCGCATCCCCCAGTGCAATTCGAAATCGAGGGAGATGATGAAAGTGCCTGGAGCTTTTGGCTGCCCCCTAACGGGCACGTTAAGCTCCCACCGGCATCGACTCGACTCGAGACTGTGGCTTCGCAGTCGAGTTCTGACGTTCCCACCAGAGCTGAAACATAAGGATGTCCCAGAGATGGAACTGCCAGGCTCCGCGGTGGTGAAGATGATCATTCCACTTTTGGCGAACTGCTGCGGGGTCGAAGAATCCTTCCTCCTGCAAGCGCCGCGGCTCGAGCAGCGCCTCCGCCCATTCCCGCAGAGGACCGCGCAGCCAGGAATCCAGGGGGATGCCGAACCCCATCTTGGGCCTCTCCACCAGGTTTCGCGGCACATAGCGATAGAGGACTTGGCGCAAGAGCCACTTACCCTGGTTCGGTTTGATCTTCATCTGCAAAGGCAAACGCCAGGCGAAATCCACCACCCGTGAGTCCAGATAGGGAATACGCCCTTCTAGGCCGAAAGCCATGGTCGCGCGGTCAAGCTTCACCAGGATGTCGTTCGGCAAGTATGTGATCGTATCCAGGTACATCGCTTGCCGCTCGAATTCAGGCAGCTCGAGCCATTGGTCCTCTATCATGTGCAGGGGACGAAGCGCAGCGGCTCCGGCCACAATGCGCTCAGGTTCGGACCAGTGTGATGCCATGCTCGCATATATCTCCATCGGGCTTTCAGAAGCGAGCAGACCTGCGAGCTTGTGCACCTTGTATCCGGGCATACGCTGGCGCCAGCTCTTCGGAAGAAGCGGGCGCACGCTTTCGAATCCAGCGTCCCACAACTCGGGGCCGAAGGCGGTCATTCCCGCTGCGGCGAGCCGCCGCAAAAGGCGCGGAGTGCATTCTAACCTGTTCCACAACCGCCCCCCCCATGTATAACGGTTATAGCCGCCGAATACTTCGTCGCCACCATCCCCCGAAAGGCTCACTGTCACATGGCGCCGAGTCAGTTGCGAAACCAGCAAAGTGGGAATTTGCGAAGAGTCCGCGAACGGCTCGTCGTACGCGTCGGGCAGGCGGCTCACTAGGTCGATTGCCTCGCCGGAATTGACATACAGGTCCGTGTGGTCGGTGCCGAGATGCCCGGCCACGGCACGCGCATCTCTGGCCTCATCATAGGCCTCCTCGTGGAACCCGATGGAAAACGTGCGCACCGGCCGCTCGCTTTGCGCTTGCATCAGCGCCACAATTAGCGAGGAATCAATGCCGCCGGAAAGAAACGCACCCAGCGGAACATCTGCATGCATGCGCAGCTTAACCGCGTCCCGCAGCAGGCGGTCAAGTTCTTCCTCCGCCTCCTCTTCGGACCCGGTGAACGGCTCAACGAGGGCACGCTCCACCGAGGAGCGAAGCGACCAGAAAGCCTGCGTCGTCACCTCGCCATTCCGGTACCGAAGAACGGTGCCCGGAAGCAATTTACGAATGTTGCGATAAATGGAGTACGGCGCCGGAATGCAGTTAAACCGCAGATAGCAGGCAACCGCATCGCGGTCAATCTCACCTCTGAATGCCGGGTGAACGCGCAAACTCTTGAGTTCGGAGGCAAACAGAAAGGTCCCACCCGCGGATCCGTAGTAAAGCGGCTTCTCGCCGAAACGATCACGCGCCAGCAATAGCGTACGCTCGCGCCGGTCCCACAACGCAAACGCGAACATCCCGTTCATTCGCACTAGAGCAGACTCGATGCCCCAGTATTCAAAGGCCGCCAGCATGATTTCGGTATCGGAGCGGCCCTGGAAATGTAACTCGGGTCGCTCGCTTAGCAACTGATGGCGCAGCTGTTCGCAGTTGTAAATCTCTCCGTTATAGACGATCACGAGTCGCCCGCTGGGCGAAAACATTGGCTGGTGCCCTGCCGTCGAAAGGTCCAGGATAGAAAGGCGTCGGTGGCCTAGAGCGATACCAGCCTCGGAATCTGCCCACACGCCCTTGTCGTCGGGCCCACGATGTCGCAGTGCATCAGCCATCTGACTGGCTAGGGCTTCCAGTTCCGGCTGCTGGCCACCACCTCGCACCTCCACAAATCCAGCCAGGCCACACATTAATAAAATTCCTCCAAGGATTGCAGATCAGAAATCGTTGCAAGCTCCGGCTAATCTCCTGCGACGGGCGACCCCAAGCCGGGCCCCCTCGCTATCGCGAGCGATCGACGCCTCGGCCTGAGGATTCGAACCGAGAGCGACGCCGCTTGCGGGTCCGATCGTGAATCACCGAGAAAGAGCATTAACGTAAACGGTATCAACATCACCCGCTGCCGGTTCAACAAGCCGAAATTGGTCGTGGCTGCCGCGTAGATGATGGTAAACTCGATTGTGTACAGCGCCAGGAACATGGCAAGCGGGTTCGACCTGATTCGCGTCAGGGTACGATAGAGCACTCTTCTCCGGCGCACGAACATGATGAGCAACCCCAGTCCCTCGAGCGAGGCCAACGCAGCTTGAAAACTATGGACCTCGAAAGGGAATGGCCGGATGAGTAGAAACGGCGCCAGCGCCATCCGCGAACCGAGCGACCCGCCATAAGTTGACCCTCCAGCGTCCCAGTTGTCCTTCGCAACCTGCATCACGGCAGACGTGCCTCCGGAGAAATCACTCATTTCGACGTAAGCTTCAGCTCGCAAAACGAAGAGCCAAGTGAGGGCCACGAAGGCGGGAATACCGACGACCTTCAATGCTAATCCGCTGATGCCAGTGCGGTTCGCGGCGAACAAATAAGGAAAGATGAACGCAACCGCCATGATGGCGGCCATGTGCGGGCGCACAGCCATGATGACCACTAGACCTGTTGCCAACAGGACGTAGCCCTGGAAACCTACGCGGTGGCTCACGCGCGCAAAGCCATAGGTCGCGATCCCAGCGCCCAGCATAACTACTGCATCCTTACTGAGGCTTGCCGTCCAGAAAACGCAGCTTGGCAGCAGAAATGCCAATGTGGCAACTATGTCGAAGCGGGTCGCATTGGGAAACCCAATGCAAAAGGCCCGGTAGATAAAGTACGCCCCCCAGAATGACATCGAGGCAAAAATCACCATCGCCACCGGCAACGAGATGCCTGTCACCACAAAAATGCACTGTGCCAGGAATGACGGAAAGTTGGTACCCCAGAACGGCTCTGGCGTGGTTAGAACGCCAGTCTGCAAATAGTTCAGAGTCATCGTCTGCGCATAGTAGAAGTAGTGCGACATGTCGGCTGTATAGTCATATACACGCACTACCATGGTGACGTACAACCCGGCTGCGGCCAACTTGGCCAGCATGCCCACTGCCATCAACCGCCGTAGCGAGGGGTGCCCGCTTGTGCAATATAAAATCAGGACGTAGTTGAAGCCCGTGATCAGCGCCGCCGTCGATGCCGCGACAAACACCGAAATCGACATTTCCTCTTTATAAGTCGCGAAGAGTTCGAACAGCCAAAAAGGAGCACTCAACACGAGCAAAACGCCGATAATTCTTACGATTAAGCTGAGCCGGGTCGACAGGCACCACGCACTGCTCTCCGGTACTCCCGAGGTTTGTGAGGAATTCAACATGTGCGCTAGTGGAAACCAATTTCTAGGCGCCGCTACGAAATCATTACCTTCGCCCGAGTCGAAGACGAGGGTACTTTTCGCGCCAACCTGAACCCCGGACGATATCCCGGTTTTCCGGTCCTGAACGGGTCAGCCAACCCTCAACGTCTTCACGATCATACCGGTTTTCGATGGGAGCTGAAAAGCGATCGAACTGGTCCTGATAGAGAATGCGGAAGGGAAAATCCGCATAGAGTTGCAGAAGAGTCAATTTCATTGAAGTTATCGACGGTCATCTGCGCATACTTTGTACTCTAGGGTATCATGCTGCTATTCAGTAGAAAAGATTGCGACGCCCTATTTCAATTGGGGAGTTTGGATTTTTCGGCGCGCTGGACCTGCAATGGGTGCTTACTTTTGGGGCGCTGCGGAATAAGGCAAGCTCCGCTCGAAAATGAGAAGGTTACCATGCGCCAAATATGGAACGTGTCCTCCAGCAAACCAAAACCGGTTCCAAAGATGTGCAAATCGCCCAAACGTGCCACCAAGGCTGTATTTTTCAGTGAACTCACCAGCAATGCGGTGCCTCAACTGACAACCCTGCGCTACGAAAAACCGAGCCAGAGCACCGAGCCGGGAATGCCGTATCAACAGTTCACCGGTGGGGGTCTCTGTCCAGTATTCAATCCCAAATTCAGTGAACTGAACACGACGAATGCTAGTGCGGCCAACAGCTCTCTTGATTGCTGTGCTAACCATAGTTGCTGCCGCATCTATACCGAACAGATTCGCTTCGTAGAGAAAGATTCTGCCACCTGGTCGCGTGACCCGGACCAGTTCGCGGATTGCTGGAGCCATCTGCGGGATGTGCATGAGCACGCCCCAGCAGAGAACAACGTCGTAGGTGCCTTCAGCAAAGGACAACCCCGTTTCCAAATCCTCGTTGCAAACAGTAATTCTAGACCCGAATCCCTGACGCCCAATGCTTTCCTCCGCCGCTGCGGACCTATCCTCCGAAAAATCCGCTGCAACCACACCGCAACCTCTCTTCGCTAGTCGGATCGCGTGTTGTCCAATGCCGCATCCGATATCTAGGGCCTTCATACCGCGCAATTGCTCGTGTGCGGCAATCCAATCGAAGACCACCTCGTAAAAGCGTTCGGACTGAGGTGTTCGGTATGTCTGTTCCCAGAGTTTGTGGACAGCACTGCTTGAGAGCGTTTGTTTCGTCGCGCTGACTTTAGGCATCATCTTTCTTTCCCGGGCAGCTGAATCTCGTGAAACTGTGTGTCGACAGGCTTTCGTCCGTTCAAGCGGCCAACACTGTATCAGCAATGGTAGCGGATCCTACCGCTACTACAAGGCCAACCGGATCTCTCAGCGGAGTCATTTTCATCAAAGGTTCCCTTTCAAACGAACGACCATTTGAGCTTAGAGTAAAATCGGCGTTCTGGCACGTAAGAATTTGGAGGTTAGTGTGCGGGTCTTGCATCTGATTGATAGTTTGATTCCGGCCGGGGCGGAAGCCCTGGTGAAGGACATGGTTCCCCGCATGATGGCGCGCGGTGTGGATGTCTCTGTGGCAGTACTCAAGGAACTCGACAGTCCCTTTGAGCAGGAACTAAGACAGAAGGGTATTCCGTTTCTGCCAACCGCCCTTGGTGGAATGTATACCCCCGGCCATCTGCTCACCCTGCGGCGGCACATTCCGGACTTCGATGTCGTTCACGCGTACCTCTTCCCCGCTCAGTTGTTCGCACCGATGGCCACGATACTGGCTGGCAGCAAAGTACCCCTTTTGCTATCGGAGGGCACTCCCCACCATCGGAGAAAAAAGAAGTGGCTGCACCCTCTAGAGAGATGGATGTACAGCCGGTATACCGCGGTTGCGTGCGCCAGCGAGGCGATTGCTGTCAGCCTGAGGGAATGGATCCCCGGTATCGACTGGAAGATCACGGTCATTGAGAATGGAATTGATGTACAGAGGTTTCAACAGGCCAAGCCTGTGTTGCGCGCATCTGCGGGAATAAGCAATAGCAATTGTGTATTGATCTATGTGGCAAGCTTGCAGCCGCGAAAAGACCACATTAACCTGCTCCGCGCAATGGCGCACATATCGGATGCCGACCTCGTGCTGGTCGGTGACGGCGAATTGCGTGCACAACTTGAGCGTCTAGCCGAGACCTTGGGTATCGCGCAACGGGTTCACTTCCTCGGCTGCCGCAAGGATGTGGCCGAACTGCTGAAGATGGCCGATATCTATGTACATCCGCCCAAATTCGAGGGGTTTGGTATTGCTGCGGCCGAAGCCATGGCTGCTGGCAAGCCCATCGTAGCCACAAATGTGCCCGGTCTTGCCCAAGTGGTGGGCGATGCTGCCGTCCTGGTTCCGCCTTCGGATCCCGCAGCTCTGGCCTCGCAAATCTCGGCGCTTGTCAATTCCCGCGAGCGTCAGGAACAACTGGGCAACGCCGCTACGCAGCGCGCGCGCATTTTCAGCATCGAGAACACCGTGTCAGCTTACATTAATTTGTATCGATCACTGGTCAACTGACGCCCACAGACTTCGCTTCGGCGCACCCGGTAGCGGATCCACGCGCCACCGCCTCCATGACACGAACGTACGCGTCCACCACCGACGCGAGTTGGAACTTCTCCAAGTAATCGGAAGGGGGAATCGGTCCTCCAGAACGCAACACCTTTACCATAGCTTTTGCGAGCGCCTCAGTATCTCCAACCGGAACCAACTCACCGAACCTGCCATCCTGCAGGATCTCGCGCGGTCCAGCAGGGCAATCGGTGGCTACCACCGGCGTTCCTGCGGCCAACGATTCAACCAGCACATTGCCGAAAGCTTCGTATGACGAAGAAAGCACAAATAACTTCGCGCGCGCCATGTGGGCGTAGGGGTTGGGCAAGTAACCGGGCAGCACCACGTCATCCGCGAGCCGTAGCTCCGCAATCAGCCGTTCCAGTGCAGGGCGCTGCTCGCCTTCCCCCAAGATTAACAAAAGGCTCGGAGTGCCCTTCCTGACCTCCGCGAAGGCTTGGATCAACGCAGGGAAATCTTTCGAGGCAACTAGTCTGCCTACAGAGATGATCACCGGCCTGTCGGGATACCGCAGATAGAAATCTGACACTGGCTCAGCAAGCTTGCGGTAAAACTCAGGGGTCAGAACTGGGTTGTAGATCACCGTGATCCGCTCGCGCGCTATCTTCGCGGTCTGAGATAGGTCGTTCGCTACTCCAGTCGAGACGGCCACAATTCCGTCGGCGAAGCGGAGAAAAGATCGCACTGCATAGGGTGAGAGTTTTTCCCTAACTCGGGAGCCATGCCGCGCCTCCACTGAAGGCAGGCAATGCGTCGTGGCGAGCACAGTTGTGGGCGTATGCGCTAGCCAACGCGCCCAGACCGTAACAACGTTGGTGTGGTCCATAATCGGCACCACACACCAAGGCGACTCTCGACGCAGATAGTTCACCAGATTCGGCAACGCACGCAATATCCGCCCCTTGTTGCCGAGAGAATACAGCCGGGCACCTGCGGGAATCAGGTCCGCAAACGCGCCCCGATCGCTGGCTACAAGGATGTCAACAGAAAAACCTCGGTGTAGGAAACCACTCGCCAAATTGAGGGCGACGCGCTCAGCACCACCAAACTGGAGAGTCGGCACGAAAATTGCGATTCTCTTCGCAGATCTGATCACTGGCAGCTTCCGTCCCTTTTTCCCTGCTACATCAAGGTAATGCGGCCAGACACGAACGGCTCGCTCTTGTATTCTATCGGATTGCCTGCATCGCCTCGTCCCGCTATGCTATCGGTGCCTTGGTGTGGGAGAACAATCCTCTGTATAACGTGTGTGAAGATAGTCCTCTCTCCGAACTGCGGAGGGAAGAATATTGCCGGCGCCAACTCGGGATTCGTCGCTTCCTGGATCTGGATCTGCGCAGGGTCAAACGCAGCGATACTCTGTTCATTCTCGCGAGCGAATCAGCGAATCGTCCATCAACAAGATTTCGGCGGCCAATGAGCGAGTACCCACCAGCAGATATGCCCAAACGAGAGATTTGTCATCAGCGTTGGGGAACATTGCCAAGAGCGGAAATTAAAACCAAACGCAAGTAAAAATGTCCGTACGTACGACACCAAGGCCAAATGGCCAGATTGTAAAGAGCCCGCGCGCCACCAACGCTGACCAAGTCACTGGCCGAGGAACCGAAAAAGCTTCTGCATTATTTTGCCTGTCTTCCGAATGCGGCGTTCCATGAGGGGAAACCGTTTTGAGGCCATCGCGAGTTTCGTTGCTATCGCCACGCGTCATAGCGATATGGTGACTTCGTGGCAATCTTACCGGTTACAAAAACGCACTCGCGACTCTGTCCTTGTAGGACTCCTCTCCAGCGCCAAAATCTACAACATTCACGGAATTTGCATCTAGCGCTTTTTTATGTACCATTCTCAGAAGAATCATTCCCGGACTAAATCGCTCGTACTCTTAACAGAATGTTGGCATGTAGTATAACCAGCCGTTGCAGAAACCTAAGACAATTCCCCACGCTATATCTTTCCGCCTAATTGTAGACGAAACATACGAATCCAATTGCCGATTGGCTAGCAACTGAGTAATTGTTCCGATAAACGACCGATAGTTGTTTGACAGAAATGGGCTGGTAAGACTCCTCGCCTCGAATCGAGCCATCGAGCCTCATGAGCCTTGAAAAACTCCGGAAGGCGAGTCCTAACTAATGACCGCCCCGTCCGTAAACCCGATTATCGTGACCTCGCCAAGGCTTCGCAGCGCGATAAGATTTTTCCGCAGGCTGCGCTTTGTTAGCAGTGACTCTTTCTGATTCTCGAATTGCTCTGTACCTCCCAGCATCACGCGTGGACAACGACCTGAGATGGTGGACGCTACAAAAAAACCCAACTCTCGAGCTACCTTACTGAGACGGAGAACCGTTTCCGATTTCTCCGGCAGATTGCCAAATGCAAACTCGTGCATGTTTTGCGTTGCTGATGCACGCAATACCTCCGAGACTACTCGCGTGCGGCATTAGAAACACTCACAAAATCACAGTAGTCGGCGGTGCCCTGAATCAAAAAGGTGACTGGCCCGCGTCGATTTGCTGGTAACGCGAGAGCTGCGATTTCGATGAGTCATGATTCCTCATAGACACAACAAATGGCTTTTTGGCGTCGGCCAACGCCATTGCCCCGGCGTAGGTCCACTCCCAAATGTAAAAGACTTCAGGCTCTTCCATCTCGAGTGCAAGCTCATTCCAGACAGCGGCAATTTGTTGGTCGCATGGAACTTCGCGGTAAATCGTGACACTCACTCTGAACGACCCTCAAACCGGAGGACTTAAGGCAGGCGTCTTTAATGCACAGTAGTAGAACCACCCGGTAGATAACATTGAACCCTTGTTTGGATAACTTCCCTCGAGCACTTTCAGCATCCGGAAGCCGAAACTGGCCAGCTCCTTTTCAACTCGGCGAGGTGTTGCAGCGTGGACAACGGTACCAGGGTTCACCTCATCTCTGAGATAACCTTCTCCTCGCCACCAAATCGGGCGGCACAATCTTTGCATTAAGCGGTAAAGCACCGTTTTCACGGCAACCCCAATTACAGATGGAATGAAAAGCACGCGTACTGCTAACCGAGACAGTTTAGCTCTTCGCCCATCCATTCCAACCAAGCCCTGCAATCTCCGTGTTATTAGAAGGGCGTCCGGCCGAACGAAAAGACTGCGCGGATTATGTACTGAGAAAATGAAAATGCCACCGCTTGTAAGTACACGGTGACACTCCCTAATGCATCTCCAGCGCTCAATTTCTGGATATAAGCTGTCGATCCCATTATACGAAAACACCACAACGTCGAACGCTTCATTTGAAAACGCGTCCAGGTCCGAAGCATCCATAATTCGGAAGTCATGCCCAGAGAATTTTCTTTGGCAAGCCTCAATCATCTCAGGGGAGCAGTCGATACCGACGTATCGGCATGCCTTGGCAGCCAAGTACGGCGTCGTGCGGCCGCCACCAACGCCAACATCGAGGATTTTCGAACCGGGTTCCACGAACTCATCAAAAATAGATCGCTCAGCCGCAGTCAACTCGCTGTATGTGCTATAAAACGAAACGACAGTCCCACTGGAGAAGAATTTGCGGTTGGCTCCGCTGGGGTCGCTCGAATAAGCTTGGCTCGATTTCATAGAAGAGTCGGTGATACAGACCTGCGAACGACACGAGAAACGAATCTCAGCCACTCTTGGCGGGGTACGTACCTAAGAGCATCTCGGACTTCGAATTGGTCGCTGCGGTTAATGGTGTGCGTTCGACTGCTTCCGGGCAGAAAGCTAGGGTCAAGTACAGAAAACGGCGCCTCGCTGTATGCGTCTTCCGACATCTCATCTATGCGGTTTAGGATAATGGTTTGCCCGTAGATGGCGGAGCAATCCTGCGAAGGTCGAAACAATTGGCCCTCATGCCAGAACAATTGTCCGGCCGGTCGAGAACGCAGGGAGTCCGCTACGATTGGGTTAAGACGGTGACTTGCCCACCCACCCAATGGTGATTCCGAAAGGAACGCATACAAGGGGCCTAGGGAATCGCAGGAAGAAGCTATGCTGCTTAGCAGCCAAAATTTTCCGTCCCGTGCTTTGAAAAGAGTATTATCCGACGCTATCAGTCCATCCAAGAGCACCTTCTCGAACTTCCAGCGGAATGGAAACTCGACCGCCTTGTAGAGTTCAATAGTGTGATTCTTTGATGTTTCTGGGATCATATAGATCTCGTTTTCCCACTCGAACACACAGGGATACGAGAGGTGGTATTCTCGCTCAAGTACTTTAACAGGTGCTGTCCAGCTTCCATAACCGTTTACCGCCATACACGAAATCACGCCCTTACGATTTTGATATACGAAGTCTTCGAAAAAGACATAGTCTTTGCCTCGCCACGCAAACAAGAGCGGATCCGCGTAAAAATGACCTCGTGGAGGGACGATCTGCCAAAAATCTTCTGACCGTTGCTGGAATAGACTCTGCTTCTGCCTTCGCGAGAAAGCGATGAACCACTGTTCTTCGAAAAATACGCGTCTTATCAGTTTGGTGGCCATTATGGAGCTAAGATTTGCTTTAGACCAGGGCTTTCGGCGACAGTGGAGTCTAATTGGCACGGCTAAGAATCAGCCGCAGTTTCACGACTGTCACCAGTCGATCGTGCCATTTATCGCACGACTGTTTACGTGTCAGTGGAAGGCGCGGCTCGCATGTCATAGGCGCGATGACTCTCCGTCTGGAAAACAAATGCTGGAACTTCAGCGATTTCGGGGAAGAGGGCGGAATCACGGTTCTCGACATACAGTTCGATCCCTTCGGGCTCGAGAACTTGGCGCTTCATTTCCATTAGCACGGTGGAAATCGGGAGACGCCAGGCGGTCTCTACGTTTGTGGGATGCGGCTTGTTGAAATCGACAAACTCGAGATTCTTAGTTTGCGGGTAGAAATCGGGATCCTGATAGAAGTAGCGACTATCCTTTAGGTCAACGCCGCATAACACAATCTTCTTGTAGCCCAAGCGAACTCCCAGACTAATTATCATTGTCACAGTCGAGCAGTACTTAAACAGAGTTTCAAACCGGTTCGATTGGTTGAATACGCCCCTCCGAACCAAGTAAGAGAGGCCATATGCTAGCTCTGATTCATTGCGGGCCGGCAACGCGAAAGAGTGCACGCCATAAAGAGCATGATTCCAGGTCTGCGGGAGATCAAAGACAGTTGTCGGTCCGAACTTATGAAGATCCGTTGCGACTTTTGGGGTGTTGCGGTAGTCTGCCGCTCTTTCGAAGGCGACCTTAAGAAACGCCCGAGTCATGGTGGGTATGTAGAAAGTATCAATGTTCTCGAAGAAATACATCGTAGGCACGAACGGGTGATATAGCCAGAAGTTGAATCCCACGCTGTCACAAGCGGAGATTACTTTCCACCGTTCTGAAGAGATGCGATTAATCGACGATCCGCTCCCCAGCACAAATAGGATATCGGTTCGCTTCAGACCCTTAAGATCACACTTTTCGACACTCGGAATCCCAACGCGTCGCATGACATAAATTGCGCGGGTTCTGCTCCGGAGGAAAAATGCGCCCTGAAAGACCCTGAGAAACGCAGGATACGGCAAAAGTGTGATGCTGTTCTTAAGCCGACTTGACACCCGCGTCACAAAGGAACCAGTAGCGCCGCTCTCATCTGGTGCAACTCCTGCCCGGTTGTCCGCCGTGGTCAATTATGCCGGCCTCCTTTTGCTCTTGCCGGGATGCCAAGGACTACCTCGCCGGCCCCTACATCATGAAGAACTACCGCTCCTGCACCCACAACTACGTCGTCGCCGATAGAAACACCCTGTTTGATTGCGGCGTGAAGACCAATATGGCTATAACGTCCAACGGTAACGGCTGCCGCCAGAGCCGCTCCCGGTCCGACGTGTACATGATCGCCCAAGACACAATCGTGTTCCACCACCGCTCCTGAGTTGATGACAACATTACAGCCGACATGAGCATCCGGATTTACCACGGCGCCAGCCATTATTGCGACTCCCGTCTCCATGACCACGGACCGAGCTATCGATGCAGAAGGGTGAGTCGCATTAATGAATTCGAAACCCATCTGTCGTACGCGTTCGAAGACTACCGCGCGGGGGTGATTATTGCCCACACCTCCTACCCCAAGAAATGCACATTTGGTTCCACCTCGGAATAAACCAGGCAGTAATTCGTCGGAACCCAGAATGGGAATTCCATTCAGGTTTTTCCCGCGGAGTTCGGGTCGACTATCCGTCAACCCGGTGATATCAAATCCCCCCATAAGCTGCAAGATGTCGATTAGGACCTTAGCGTGCCCACCCGCGCCGATGCCGACCACCACGGTCCTCATCTGATCATCCACGTCCACGGAAGCGAGAGCATCAGCTACAGTAGTATAACGAACATGACGAGGTCAGGCAATGAACAGTCTTTTCCAATGCGAGATGAGCCTGAAGGAGGGGGCTTGTTTCCAACACAAGATGAGCCTGAAGGGATAGGTGATACTGACGATGGATGATCAGTGTGCGCGCAAACAGAGGAATCAAGCTTGCAGTGGGCCGTTAACTGGCCACGGGGCGGGTGCGACCAAAACCAGTTACCGCTATCGTTTTCCCACTTGCTATACGAGAGCGGATATCGAGTTACTAGCGCAGGTCGATGAAGCGCTCGAGAAGTTGAGCGGTCCCGCTCCCCGACGCATTTTCGAGCGCGAGTTTGGCCAGTACAGCAAGCTCGAGTTCCAGCGCTTGGCCGCAATCTCCGCCGATGAGGCCCGAAATCCACTTCAGGCGAGGCTGGGGCTATGTCATCTTCGCACGAAGTCCGATCTTTAGAGAGCATACAATGGTGCAGTTCAAACGGATGAAACAGCTGCCAATACATTCATTCAATAGGCCCACGGATGATAGACCCACAGAGCGGCACTCGGGTATAGTGGACCAACACCGTACGAGGCCGCGGGTGATTGTACTAACAACCTGGGACTCGCGAAGTCGTTAACTCGACCCCCGCAATGAGCCTACATACCTCGATCGCCATCATTCCGGCCAGAGGAGGATCCAAGGGCGTGGTGGGCAAGAATGTGCGCCTCCTTGCGGGCTTGCCTCTGATCGCACACTCCATTCGCTTTGCCCAACTTTGTCCGGAAATCGACCGTTGCATTGTCAGTACTGATAGCCAGGAGGTCGCGAGGGTCGCTCGCGCAGCCAAGGGCGAGGTCCCTTTCCTGCGCCCGGCAGAACTCGCCCAAGACTCGACGCCGATGGTTCCCGTGCTGCAACATGCTGTGGGAAAAATTGAGTCAATGGAAGGGAAGCGCTACGAGTCAATTATTTTGCTGCAGCCTACATCTCCGTTTCGCCTACCCGAAGATGTTTCCCGTGCCCTAGAAATCATCAACCAGGACCTCCAAGCCGTCGGTGTCGTCGCCGTTTCGACCCCTTCATTTAATCCGAGAGTAGTGTGCGTCGAGGAGAAGAACGGCTACTTGGAGTGGGCCTTCGCGACGAAGGTGTATAGGCGTCGTCAGGAAGCCACACCCGTTTATCGGGTTAACGGAATCCTCTACGTTTGGAGGCGCGACTACCTGATGAAGTGTTCTGTTGATCGACTTTATGCCGGGCCCCATCGTATTTTAGTTATTCCCGAAGAGCGGGCGCAGGACATCGACACCCTCTACGATTTTGAACTCGCCGAAGCACTTCTTCAGACAGGGATGATACGATTGCCCTGGGGCGAAGAAGTTGCTCCGGCCGTGTGGAGGTATTCTTAGCGACCGAGGCTTCGAGTAAAGCCATGATCGATATTCGCGCGACGCAGAGAACTGGTGTGCCAATCGGCCCGCGGAAGATTGGCCTCAATGATCCCTGCTTCTTCCTGCCGGAAGCGGGAGTCACTCATAACGGAAGCCTTGACATGGCATTTCGCTTGGTGGATGCGGCATTTCGAACCGAAGCAAACGGCGTCAAGTTTCAGACGTTCGTCTCTAAGCAGGTTATCTCCGCGACCGCCCCTAAGGCTGCACAGCGCGAGACCACTGGCACAGCTGAATCGCCGCTTGAGCTGCTAAAAAAACTCGAGTTCCCTCTTCACGTGTTTAAGGAGATTCAGGGTTACTGCAAGTCGGTGGGCGTTCTGTTCCTCTCCACACCTTTCGAGGAATCAAGTGTAGAACCAGGAGAGTTCGCGGCCATGGTGGGTGGCTTCGGGATCATTGAGGGTGCATTGGAAGACCGGTGCAAGCGTACATTGCCGGATGAGCACGATACTGTGGCGGTGGGCGGTAAGTGTCTGGTCAGTGCCCGCGAGTTTGCGCGAGGTAGGGTCCTGACTGAACACGAGATTGCCATTCGTCGGCAAGGAAATGGTCTGGCGCCTGCTCTGCTTTCGCAGCTGATTGGCCGGCGCCTGAGCCGCGATGTTCCTGATGGCGAACTCTTACAAGGGGAGATGTTTTCGTGAGGACGATCGGGGTTGTTACAGGTGCACGTTCTGACTACGGCTTGTTAGTGCCGGTGCTGAGAGCGATTTCGGCAGACTCGATGCTGCGCCTGCAACTGTTCGTCACAGGCATGCACCTTTCTCCGGATTTTGGCCTTACGGTCCGAGAGGTCGAGCGCGATTTTGAGATTACCGAACGAGTCGAAATGCTGGTTGCTTCCGACACGCCCGAAGCCATCAGCAAGTCTGTCGGCCTGGGTGTGATCGGCTTCGCCCAAACCTATACCCGCCATCGTCCCGACATCCTTCTGGTTCTCGGCGACCGGTTCGAGACACTTGCTGCGGTCGCGGCAGCCTTGCCGTTTACCATTCCCGTGGCTCATATTTCCGGCGGCGAAGCTACAGAAGGAGCTATCGATGACGCCATTCGTCACTCCATCACGAAGATGAGCCATCTTCATTTTGTTGCGATGGAGGAGTATCGAAGACGGGTTATCCAGATGGGGGAAGAGCCTTGGCGAGTCACGGTGTCCGGTGAGCCTGGACTTGATCACGTCACTGCGGTTCCTCAGCTATCGCTCGCCAAACTTGAAGCGCAGATCGGAATGACCTTGGAGCCGGCGCCGCTGCTGGTTACTTTCCACCCGGCCACCTTAGAACTTGGCCAGACCGAAATGCAGACCACCGAATTGCTGGCTGCCTTGGACACGGTAGGAATTTCGGTCGTTTTTACGGCACCCAATGCCGACACTGAAGGCCGGATCATTGCGGCCCGGATTCAGGATTTCGTAGCCCATCACCCCAACAGTCGTTATGTCGCGAACCTTGGTACTACAGCCTATCTCTCGATGATGCATCATTGCGCCGCTATGGTCGGAAATTCGTCTAGCGGAATTGTGGAAGCCGCCAGCTTCCAGCTCCCCGTCGTCGACGTGGGTTCGCGCCAGCGAGGTCGCATCCACGCTGCCAATGTCATTCATTCCGAATTGAAGGCTGAAGCTGTCGTTCGTGCCATTCGCTTGGCCTTGTCGCCTGATTTCCGTCAGGCTCTCGAGGGATTAAGAAACCCGTACGGTGATGGAAAGGCTGCGCATCGGATTGTCCAGGTTTTGAAGACGGTTCCCCTGGATCGGCACCTGCTGGTAAAAACCTTTCATACGGTAGGGCAAGTAAGCTCTTACGAAGAAGTTGACGTTGCTCGCTAAAAAGAAGATGAAGGCGCTTCGGTGAGGGATTAGGCCCAGTCATGGACATCGCAGATCTCGAGCAATTGTTCGTCTTACCGCAGTACACCATGCTGGATGTGATGCGACGGATCAATGAAACCGCGCAAGGGATTGCCCTGGTTGTCGATGCCGAAGGCCGCCTCGTCGACACCGTGACCGACGGGGACCTCCGCCGCGCCGTGCTGGCAGGAATCGACCTAGACAAACCCATCGCGCAACTGCGCGCCGGGCAACATCGACCCTTGACCATGGCGATGGGCACTCCGCGAAATGAACTGGCTAAGTTGATGCGCGAGCGGCGCGTTCGGCACATTCCGTTGGTCGACGACCAGCAGCGCCCTGTGGACATGGTGCAACTCAGCGATTTATTGAAGGATCAGCCAGCCAGCAAAGCCGTCTCGGCGGTACTCATAGCCGGCGGGTATGGCTCCCGTTTGCGTCCGTTGACCGACGAAATCCCCAAGCCGATGCTTCCCTTGGGGGATAAGCCGCTCGTCGAACGCACTATTGATAGCCTGCGCAAGTTCGGTATTCAGCAGGTTTACCTAGCCACGCACTACAAGCCCGAAGTCTTCTACAACCATTTCGGAGATGGCCGCGCTTTCGGCATGCAGATCGACTACATCCATGAAGATCAGCCCCGGGGAACCGCCGGCGCCTTGGCTGCACTTCCCAAGGGCGACGATCCCTTGTTGGTCATCAACGGCGACATTGTCACCGAGGTGAGCTACGAAGCCATGTTGCGCTTCCACCACGAGACTGGAGCCGAGATGACGGTAGGCGTTCGCCAGTACGAGTTCAGCGTGCCCTACGGCGTCATGGAAATGAATGGCACCGATATTCTCGGCGTAAAGGAAAAGCCGACCCATCGCTTCTTTGTCAATGGCGGCATTTACCTGCTAGAACGAAGCGCCGCCCAGCACGTGCCGCCGGATACCCGTTTCGACATGCCCCAATTGATTGAAACTCTCGTTTCTTTGAAAAAGAAAGTAATCGGGTTCCCCATCAGCGAGTATTGGCTGGATATCGGTCGCATGTCCGATTACGAAAAAGCACGCGCCGATGAGGCGGGCCGTTGTGCCTAAGCTGCGCGGGATGAATCTCAAAGGCAAGAAAGTCCTGGTCACCGGCGCCGACGGATTTATCGGTAGTCATTTGGCCGAGCGCCTAGTGTTGGAAGGCGCTCGCGTGCGCGTCTTCTGCCTCTACAATTCGCAGGGCAGTCTGGGATGGCTGGAAACCGTGGCCTCCGAAATTCGCCACGAATTGGACGTGCATCTCGGCGATATTCGGGATTCGCGATTCGTAGAGCAGGCTTGCAAAGAGATGGAGATCGTGTTCCATTTGGCCGGCTTGATCGCAATCCCCTATTCCTATACAGCGCCCGAATCTTTCGTTGACACCAATGTCGGCGGGACTTTAAATGTCCTCGAAGGCGCCCGCCGGTCCGGAGTCAAGCGAATCGTGCAAACCTCCACGAGCGAGGTCTATGGCACACCCGCCTCCGTTCCCATTCGCGAAACTCATCCGCTGAATGCTCAATCCCCATACGCGGCCACCAAGATAGCGGCTGACCAGTTGGCGCTCTCGTACTTTCAAAGTTTCAAGACGCCGGTGACTGTCCTGCGCCCTTTTAATACCTTCGGCCCGCGCCAATCCACGCGAGCCGTGACCTCAACCATGCTCCTTCAGTTGTTGTCGGGAAGAAAAGAGATCAACCTAGGCCGCCTCGACACGCGGCGAGATCTAACTTATGTGAGCGATGTGGTGGACGGATTTCTGAGGGCTGGCAGTGTCGAGGGCATTGAGGGCAAAGTCATTCAGCTGGGAACCGGGCGTAGCGTGAGCATCGAACATCTGTTCAACCTGGCCTGCCAGGTGCTTGGCGTGTGCGCCACCGTCATCGCAGATGCGCGTCGGTTGCGCCCCGATGCCAGCGAAGTTCTGGAATTACAAAGCGATCCTTCCCTCGCCTTGGAGCTTCTAGGCTGGAAACCGACGGTCACCTTGGAAGAAGGCTTGGAACGTACCGCGACGTGGCTGCGGGAAAATCGTCACAGCTACCGTCCGGATTTCCTGTATGCCTGAGAACTCCTCGATTATTTCCTCCGAACTCGAAATTGCGAAAACGCCCACCCAACCCAGTGTCGGACAACGTATGTTGCGCGGCGTCCTCATTTACGGCGCGACTAATTTCGGACTGAAGGGAATGAATTTCGGTCTCGTTGTGCTTTTCACGCGCTCTCTCACACCGGCGGACTTCGGTATTGTGGCACTGGCAGAGATTATCGCCGCCATTGTTGCCGCAGTTTCCAGCTTGGGTCTGAGCGCCGCCATGCAGCCTCTTTATTTCAGGTATATTAGCGACCGGACGACTCTCCAGCGATGCGTCAGCACACTGCTGCGTTTTGGCGCCGTGGCTACGCTGTTCTTTCTTTTCCTTTCCTTGCTCGTCGGAACCTTCTTGGCGCCCCACCTCAGGTTTCAGGTTGCCTTCTTTCCTTACATCGCGACTGCCCTTTGCACCATGGGGGCGTTGCAACTGGTCGACTACCGTCTCGTGCTCTACCAGATTGAGGAAAAACCGATTTCTTACTCGATGTTGGCGGTGTGGTGTTTTGTGTTCACGGGCTTGGCAACGGTTTATCGGGTAATTCTGCTGCGCGGCGGAGCAATGGGTTTGCTCGGCGGGAAGTTTATCGGAGCGGTGCTGACTTTGTGCCTCGCCCTTTGGCTGGCGCGGCGATGGATCAGGAGCGGCTGGCAAGAATCATTTGTCCGAGAGGCACTGCAATTGTCCTTGCCCCTAGTGCCTCATTTGCTGCTGGCTTTGGGATTAGTGGCCGCCGATCGCCTCATCCTCCAGCGCTATAGAAACACGCAAGAGGTCGGTCTCTATTCGCTTGCTTACACGGTCGGCATGATGATGTTCCTGGTGACCGCCTCGCTGTCGCAGGCTTGGTCGCCGGTGTTCTATCGCATGGCCAGCCAGGGTGACGCGAAGCGTCCTCTGATCGGACGAGTGCATTCGGTTCTGCTGCTGCTTTTGGGCGCGGTGGCGATGATTGGTTCGACCCTCGCTCATCCGTTCGTTCGCGGAGTGCTCGATTCGAGATATTGGCCGGCGGCACCACTGATTCCCTTAGTCATCGGAGGCTATCTCTTCCACGCTGTCTTCACCTTTTTCCAGATGTCTGCCTTGCATGCCCGCAGGTCCCAGTTCGTATGGGTCGTCAGTATCTTGGCGCTCGCAGTCAACATCGCCCTTAACTTCGCCTGGGACCCGAAGTGGGGAATGCTGGGTGCGGCTTGGGCAACGACGGTCGCCTACGCGATCGAAGGCCTGGCGATGTACCTGTACGCTCAACGTGTCTATGCCTTGCCTGTAAACCCGCGACGCCTCGCACTAGTGACCGCCATGTTCTGCCTGCTGCTGGTGATTACGCAGCTATCCTTCCCCCCCGTCGCGCAAATGTTGACCGTCGGCGCGGCTTGTGCCATGGCTTTGTTGGCGCTGTGGGGAATGAGCCGCAATGATCTTACTTTGCTGAGGAAGCTATTGCACCCCGTGGCATATTAGCAGGAGAGCCGTCTGGACAGAACAGAGCGATCGTCTGCGATTAGAAAGCTGGTTACTGAACGAGCGTCTCCGCCTTTCGAGGTTCGGTGTCGAACGGGTTGAATCGCGCGCAACTTTGATAAGGTCCCCTTTTTGGCGACGTTACGACAATAGAAACGTTTCCCGCCCGTGTCGTTGATCCATGAAGTGTGCGTTTGAGATGGTACAAGAGATGTCCGCTTTGCGGGCGGTGAAAGTAGGCGAGCATGCCAGTGTCCTTTTCTTACTCGAAGACCCCGATGAAGCGGGCAATGAAAGCACAGGAAGTCATTCTTGCAGGCGATAGCGAAAAAGATCACGCGGTGGACGGCAGCAGAAACAATGGCGGCGAGGATAAGGGACATTTCTAATGTCGATTGACAGTGTCGCGAACCGTGTTGCGAGTTGAAGCGTGTTTCCGATCGAAGGGTGAGCCTCGGAAAAGGCAAGAATTGATGGCACCTTCGTGGGTTGATTTGTGGAAGGAGTCTAGCCAAGTTGGAAACATGCCCCATCCTTCAGGCTCATCTTGCATCGGAAAAGACTACCGGTTGCAGGTTCTAACGAATCCAATTTACTATTTTATTTTGATCCGATCGCCATGGGGGAGCACGGTTTGCGCATAGTCCTGCTGAGGGAAATTCCAGAGGAGTCTTCCCTACTGCATCAATGGGATCAATTGGTTCTGCAGATGGAACACCCCGAAGTCTTTTACACTTCCCAGTGGGCTCTCGCCTGCCAATCCGCATTCAAATCTGCGTTCAAGCCCGGTCCGAAACCTCTCGTGTTCTTGGGATACGACGCCGACGAGCTAGTGGGAGTGGTATGCCTAAGTGCAGACGCTGGCGAGCGGAATGTCAGCTTTCTCGCCAGTACTGACGCGGACTACTGTGAGTTTTTGAGTCAGCCGCGGCGACGAGTCGAGTTCGTCCAGGCGGTCTTTGCCGAGCTTTGCCGGCTAAGGGTGGGAAGTTTGGTGCTTGCCAATCTGCCGGCAGATTCGGCGACCCCTGACGCTCTTCGCGATGCAGCAAAGAAATACCGTTTTCACGTTCATGTTCGGCCGAATCTATACTCGCGCGTGGAGCTGGGTTCTTTAGCACAGCGCCAGGCATTGAAAACCACTGTGATGCACAAGAGACAATTCCGCAAGTGCATACGAGCGTTGGAGAAGAGAGGGCCGGTGACCGCCACGTATCTTCGGACCTGGCCGCAGATCAGTGCTGCGTTGCCGGGTTTCGTCAAAGCTCACATGGCGCGCTTTCAAGCTCAGCGGAAAGTCAGTATTCTCTATTCGCCCGAACGCCGATTCTTGCTGGAGGAGCTTGCCAGGCGATTTGCCGATACCGGAGTCGTGACTATGACTCGTTTGATGTTGGGGGTCCAGCCGGTTGCATGGAGCTATGGCTTTCAATTTCACGGAAGTTGGTTCTTGTATCAGACAACCTTCGACATGAACTATGAAGAGGACTCTCCTGGTTACTGCCTTCTTGGAAAGATTCTCATCGAAGCGTGCGAGACGAACAAGTTGCGAGTGGTGGACCTGGGATTAGGATTAGAGGTATATAAACAGTGGTTTGCGAACGGCGGTCGCGAGACTCTGAACGCCACACTCACAACGTCTGCCGTGCGCCACGTCAGCGAAATTCTGAGGGATCGTGTCGCGGCCGATGTGAAAAACTTCCCTAAACTGGAAGCCGCGATCCGAAATGCGCGAACGAGACTGGGGGGGTGAACACGTGGCGACCGAACTCTAGGCCTGATAGGCAAGGATTGGCCTAGCCACCCTGCTGTCTGTTGTTGTCAGTATAGTCACCCGCTGCGTATTCCGACGATGTGGATGGTCGATTCCAGCGCGATGTGGATGGTCATTCCGGGCATGTGGATAAAGTCGGAGCGCAGCGACGCTGGGACTGCAATCATGCCCGATACCTTCGAGATTAATCAAGGGGCACGAGTCATATTCAGCATCATTGTTTCGTTTCCGTTTTTGTTATTGTTTCGTCTCTCAGTTGCTCTGGTG
>Ga0302326_10007313_pt1 | contig 24621 bp, 18 predicted proteins | sample Palsa_T0_3_FD_202264 | JGI IMG/M metagenome (GOLD analysis project Ga0302326, IMG submission 202264) | Peat permafrost microbial communities from Stordalen Mire near Abisko, Sweden - Palsa_T0_3 | ecosystem: Environmental > Terrestrial > Soil > Palsa > Peat permafrost | place: Sweden: Abisko... | reverse complement strand
AAGGGCATCGGCGGGATCGAGTACACCCTGGACAAGCAGATTCGCGGGCGCCCGGGCCGCATGATGGTGCTGGCGGACGGAAAGCGCCGGTGGTACGACCGCCGCGAAGCCGCTGCCGATCCGGGCGCGAGCGTCACGCTGACCATCGACCAGACCATTCAGTTTATCGCCGAAAAAGAATTGGCGCGCGGCATGGAAGAGACTCGCGCGCAAACCGGAACCATCGTGGTGCAGGATCCGCACACCGGAGAACTGCTCGCGGTGGCCAATGCGCCCACCTTCGATCCCAACGATGCCGGAAAGTATTCCGACCGGGTGCGCATGGACCGCGCGGTGGTCGCGGCCTACGAGCCGGGCTCTACTTTCAAGATGATTACGTTTGCCAGCGCTTTCGAAAACGGAGTGACCAATCCCGGCGAACTTGTGGATTGCCAGATGGGTTCCATCCTGGTGGCCGGGCGGCTGATTCACGATCACAAGCCTTTCGGCATTTTGAACGTGCGCGAAATTCTGGAGCAGTCGAGCGACGTGGGCACCATCAAAATCGCGCTGCGGCTGGGCGAGTCCAGGTTTTACGACACCATTCGCGATTTCGGCATTGGGCAGCTCACCGGGATCGAATTGCCCGGTGAGAATCGCGGACTCCTGCGGCCGGTCGAGAACTGGTCGGCAAACTCCATCGGCTCGATCGCCATTGGACAGGAAGTGAGCGTCACGCCGGTGCAGATCATTTCGGCGGCTTCGGCCATCGCCAACGGCGGAACGCTGTACCGCCCGCGCATCGTGCGCGAGATTCAGCCGGACGCGTCATCGCCGGCTCGCGCGCAATCCGCGTCCCAGCAGGCGACTGACGCCAAGTCCGCGGCAACGGTGCGGGAGATGATGGAGGGCGTGGTCCTGGAAGGCACCGGCAAGCCCGCGAAACTCGATGGCTACACCGCCGCCGGGAAGTCCGGCACGGCGCAAGAGATTGATGCGGCGACCGGGCGCTATTCGCCGAACCAATATGTGGCGTCGTTCGTTGGTTTCGCGCCGGTGAATGAACCGGTGGTGACGATTCTGGTCGTGTTCGATTCGCCGGTTGGGCAGCATTTCGGCGGCGATGTGGGAGGGCCGGTATTCAAGCGCGTCGCGGAGCAGGTGCTGGCTTACATGGACGCGCCGCATGACGTGCCCATGCCGTCGAACTTGCAGACCGCCAAGAATCTTTCGCGCACGCCGGAGCAGGATTCAAGCAACGACATCAACGAGGCGCGCTACCAAGCGGCCGTCGCGCAGAAAGCCCCGCCGGAAACTCCTGCGGCGACGGTGGCGTTCAGCGAAGAGGATGCCGTGCTGGTTCCGGACCTCGCTGGACGGACGGTGCGAGGCGTGACCGAGGAATGCTCGCGGCTGGGTTTGGTGCCGTCGCTGATTGGCAGCGGAGTTGCCTTGGAACAGTCTCCGGAGGCTGGAGCGCGCGTGGAGCGCGGCAGCAGCGTGACGGTGAGATTCGGGCGGGCAGTGGCGGCGTTGACGCCGGCGTCCGTGCAGAGGAACGCAAATTGAAATTCGTGATGGAGAGCGCACCGGAAGTGCGGAACACTTCCAGGAGCGAGGCGAAGGCAGGGATGAATCTGCGGGATGTTATCGAAGGCGTCGAGATAGCGGGGGCAAGCGGTGCCGCGAATCCGCAGATCCTTGCGATGGCTTACGACAGCCGCAAAGTCGCGCCCGGCACGCTCTTCTTCGCGTTGCCCGGGCAGAAGGCGGACGGCAACAAGTTCGTGGCCGATGGCATCGCGCGCGGAGCCGTGGCGGTCGCGAGTCCGCAAGCCCGGCCCCCGGAGGTGAAGCAGGACGTGGCCTGGGTCGAACTTGCGGCGGGCAAAGAACGCCGGGCGCTGGCAATCGCGTCAGCGAATTTCTACCGGCATCCGGCGAACGCGCTGAAGCTCGTGGGCGTCACCGGAACGAACGGAAAGACCACCACCACGTTCCTGGTGGATTCGATCCTGCATGCAGCCGGATTCACCACCGCGCGAATCGGCACCACGGGCTACCAAACTCCGCAGGGCAGCCGGGCGGCCGTGAACACTACGCCGGAATCGCTCGACTTGCAGGAGATGTTCAGCGAGGTGCGCGACGCAGGCGGAACGCACGCGGTTCTGGAAGTGAGCTCGCATTCGCTGGCCATGGAGCGCGTGTGGGGCTGCCACTTTGGCGTGGCCGTCTTCACCAATCTCACGCGCGATCACCTGAATTTTCACAAGACATTCGAGCAATATTTCGCAGCCAAGCGCCGCTTATTCGAAGGCCTGGGCGCGGGCGCGCCGGATGTGGGCGTGATCAATTCGGACGATGATTACTCCCCGCGTCTGGAGGGCCTGGCGCGGCGCACGCTGAAATACGGGCTCGGCGAGGGCGCCGATCTAACCACGAAGACATTTTCGTTGCGGTTCGAAGGGTTGGCTTTCACCGCGCAAACGCCGGTGGGGAAGATCGAAGTGCGTTCGTCGCTGGTGGGCCGGATCAATGTGTACAACATTCTGAGCGCAATCGGAGCGGCGATCGCGCTCGAAATTCCGCGCGCGAAAATCGAAGAGGGCATCGCGAACCTGGAGCTGGTTCCCGGGCGATTCCAGCGCATTGACGAGGGGCAGCCGTTTCTGGTGGTGGTGGATTACGCGCACGCGGACGACGCCATTCGCAACTTGATTACGACCGCGCGCGAACTCAATCCCTCGGGGCGCATCATCACGCTCTTTGGCGCGGGAGGCGAACGCGACCGCTCGACACGCCCGCTGATGGGCGAAGCGGCGGGAGCACTGAGCGACCTCGTGATCTTGACCGACGACAACCCGCGCCAGGAAGACCCTCTTCTGATCATGAATGATGTGGTCGTGGGATTGCAGAAAGTGAATGCGAAGTACCGGATCGAGCCGGACCGCGACGTTGCGCTCGAAATCGCCATAGATGAAGCCCGGCCGGGCGACATCGTGCTCCTGGCCGGGAAGGGACACGAGAACTATCAGATTTTGCGCGACCGCACGCTCGAGTTTGACGACCGGGAAAAGGCGCGGGCGATTCTGCGGCGCAAAGGGTATTCAAAGGAATCGCCGAAAAAGTAGGCGAAATCGGCACAAAAGCTGCACTTTCGAGAATCAGCGCTTGAGAGTGAAGATCAGCCCATTGGAGACGCGATGCGGTGGACCGTGGTTCAAGTGGCCGAAGCTCTGGGTGTCCCGGCTCCCGCGCGCCTCGACCCCCTGGCCCGGGTGGCCGGCGTCTCGATTGATTCTCGCACTGTTCAACCCGGCGAGTTGTACATCGCCATACGCGGTCCGCGTCACGATGGACACACTTTTGTCGCCGACGCATTGGCTCGCGGGGCTGCGGCCGGGGTGGTGGCGCGCACGGAATACGAGAAATACGCGCAGGGAATTCGCGGGCAGCTCTTCACCGTGGACGACACGCTCAGCGCGCTGCACCGCCTGGCCTCACGCGCGTGCGAAGTATGGCGCAAGGGCAAGCCGGGGCGGCGAATCGGCGGGGTGGCCGGGTCCATCGGGAAAACTACCACGAAAGAAATTCTGGCGGCGCTCGTGGGCGCGCGGTTCCGCGTATTGAAAACGCAAGGGAACCTGAACAATGAATATGGCCTGCCGCTCACGCTGCTGCAGCTTGGCGAGGAACACGATGCGGCGGTGATCGAGATGGGCATGTCGCATCGCGGAGAGCTGGCGCGGCTGGCGCGTATTGCTCCGCCGGATGTGGGCGTGATTACGCGCATTGCCGTCGAGCATCTGGAATTCTTTTCGTCGATCGAGGAAATCGCGCTGGCCGAGCGCGAGCTGATTGAGAACCTGGCGTGGCCCGGCGCGAGCGCCGTGCTGAATGCGGACGACGAACGCGTCGCGGGTTTCGCCGAAGTGGCGCGCGGGAATGTGATTTGGTTCGGAACGGGCGCGCGAGCGGAATTCCGCGCCGAAGCGATCGAAGAACGCGGCGTGGAAGGCTCGGCGTTTGATTTTGTGTCGCCGGCAGGGCGCACGCGGCTCGAATTGCCGCTGATTGGGCGGCACAACGTGATGAATGCGTTGGCAGCGCTGGCTGCGGCGAGCGTCTGGGGCATCGGCGCGGCGGAAGCGCAGCGCGTGTTCCCCGCGCTTGCGCCCGCCGATAAGCGCGGCGAAGTGGTGCGGTTCGAGGACGGATTCACGGTGATTAACGACAGCTACAACTCGAGTCCCACGGCGCTCGATGCGCTGGCGGAATTGCTGGCGCTCACTCCCGGCTACCAGCGGCGAATACTCGCGGCGGGAGAGATGCTCGAACTCGGGCCATCGGCTGCGGAACTTCACCGCGAATGCGGGAAGTTTGCTGCGGGGCTCGAAAAGATCGATTGGATTTTTGGCGTGCAAGGCCACGCGGCGGGGTTGGTTGATGCCGCGGTAGAAGCCGGACATCCGCGAGAGCGCGCGAAATTCTTCGGAAGTTCCGAGGAAGCGGCGAAATTTCTAGCGGAGTTCATAGGCGCGGGCGACCTGCTGCTGCTCAAAGGTTCGCGAGGCGTGAAGATGGAAAAAATTCTGGAGGCCATCGAGACGGGCCACAAGCGGGCGAGTTTGAAGGCTGCCGGCGAAGCGATGCAGGCCGGGCCGAAAGGCCAGCGCTGAGATGCTCTACTATTTTTTCGTTTACGTGCTGCGGCCGTACTTCAGCCCGCTGAACGTTTTCCGCTATATCACGGTGCGCACGGCAGTCGCGAGCGTGACGGCGCTGCTGCTATCGCTGCTGATGGGGCCGTGGGTGATCGAAAGGCTAAAAGAGTTGCAGGTGAAGCAATACATTCGCGAAGAAGGGCCGAAAGCGCATCGCAAGAAGGCCGGAACGCCGACCATGGGTGGCGTGCTGATTGTCGCGGCCATCGTGATTCCCACGCTGCTTTGGGCCGACCTGCGCAGCCCCTACGTGCTGCTCGCGGTGGGAGCTACGGTGGCTTTCGGCACCATCGGCTTTGTGGATGACTACAACAAAGTGGTGCGGAAGAGGAACCTGGGGCTGACGCCGCGCGCAAAGTTTTCGTTTCAAGTGCTTACCTGCGCTTTGGTGGGCGTGGCGTTGCTTGTGTTGCAATCGCACGGAGCCTATTCGACGCAGTTGAGCGTGCCGTTTTTCAAGCGCTTGCATCCGAATCTGGTAATCGATTCGCTGCTGGGGCGCAATTTCATTTGGCCGCTGGCCTATGTTCCTTTTGTTCTGTTTCTCGTGTTCGTGATTGTGGGCTGCTCGAACGCGGTGAACTTGACGGACGGCCTGGACGGCCTGGCGATCGGCTGCGTACTGGTTTCTTCCACGGCACTGACGGTGCTGACCTACGTTTCGAGCAACGCGCGCATGGCGGAATATCTCGAGATCCAGAAAATCCCGGCCGCGGGCGAGCTTGTGATTTTCTGCGGCTCGCTCGTGGGCGCGTCTTTGGGATTTCTTTGGTACAACGCGCATCCGGCCGAAATGTTTATGGGCGATGTGGGCTCGCTGGCGCTGGGCGGGGCCATTGGCGTGGTGGCGGTGATCATCAAACAGGAAATTCTGCTGCTTTCGATTGGCGGCGTTTTCGTGCTGGAAGCGCTTTCGGTGATCATTCAGGTTGGTTCCTTCAAGCTGACCGGGAAGCGCGTGTTCCGCATGGCGCCGCTGCACCATCACTTTGAGCTTCTGGGATGGAGCGAATCGAAAATCATCGTGCGGTTTTGGATTGTGGCGCTGGTGTTTGCGCTGTTTTCGCTGACAACTTTGAAATTGAGGTGATTGGCATTGAGGCCCGGGATCGATCTCGCAGGGAAGCGCGTGCTGGTGGTGGGGCTGGCGCGCACCGGAATCGTCACCGCGCTTTTCAGCGCCGGGTACGGCGCCACGGTGACGGCGATGGACGAACGCCTGGAATCGGAGCTGGCTGAAACCGCGGCCAAGCTTCGCGCCGCCGGAGTGAAACTCGAACTCGGAGGGCACGCGCCCGAAAGTTTCCTGCAGCAGGATTTGATCGTGCTGAGTCCGGGCGTGCCGGCGAATCTTCCGGCGCTTGTGCTCGCGCGCGCTCGCAATATTCCGGTGTGGAGCGAAATCGAGCTGGCCTGGAGATTCCTGCGCGGAAAACTTGTGGCGATAACGGGGTCGAACGGGAAAACGACGACGACTTCGCTCGTGGCGCACATTTTGAAGACCGCAAACATTCCGGTAATGGTGGGAGGCAACATCGGCACGCCGCTGCTCGCGCTGGTCGAAAATTCCACGGATTCCACGGTCACGGTGGCGGAGATCAGCAGCTTCCAACTGGAGACGATCGAGAGCTTTCGCCCGGAAATCGGGGTGTTGCTGAACCTGACGCCGGACCATCTCGACCGGCACGCCTCATTCGAGGAGTACGCGAGCGCCAAGATGCGCATGTTCGAAAATCAACTCGATCGCGATTCGGCCGTGCTGAACGCGGATGATCCTGAAATTACGCGGCGCATGCCGTCCAAGCCGCACATTTTTTGGTTCAGCCGCCAGAAGCGCGTGGCGACCGGGGCCTTCCTTCGCGACGATCAGATTTTCTTTCGCCACGAGGGCTCGGAAGTGGCGCTGGCCCGGCGCGAAGAGATTCCGCTGCGAGGCGAACACAACATTGAAAATGTGCTGGCCGCGTGCTCCGCTGCGTATTTGGCGGGAGCGGAGCCTGCGGCGATTGCTCTCGGCGTGAAGACTTTCAAAGGGGTCGAACACCGGCTGGAATTCGTGGCGGAAATTTCGGGTGTGCGGTTCTACAACGATTCGAAAGCCACGAATGTGGATGCGGCGCTCAAAGCGATCGAGGCCTTCGACGGGCCGCTGGTTGTGATTCTGGGCGGCAAGGACAAGGGCAGCCCTTACACGCCGCTGCGGGAACCTCTTCGAGAACGCGCACGCCTGGCGATTCTGATTGGAGCCGCGGCGGAAAAGATTGCGCAAGATTTGGGCGATGCGGTGCAGAGCGTGCACGCGCAGACTCTGGAGCGCGCTTTGCAGGCGGCGGTGCAGCACGCGCAACCGGGCGATACCGTGCTGCTCGCGCCCGCCTGCGCGAGTTTCGATCAGTTCGAGAACTACGAGCATCGCGGCCGCGTGTTCAAAGAACTGGTGGCCGGCTTGGAAAACCAATCCGCAGCGGGAGCCTCCGCGCAGAAGGGAAAATAATGCCGCGCAGCCTGCAACCGGATAGAAAATTATTTGGAGTGACGCTGGCGCTTTGCTTCATCGGCGCGGTGATGGTGTTCAGCGCCTCGGCCATCACTGCTCGCGAACAAGGCGGCAACGGCTATGCGTTTCTCCTGCGGCAGCTTCTTTGGATTGCGTTGGGGCTCGGGGGAATGTTCTGGCTGATGAACACCGATTATCGCAAGCTGCGCCAGCCGCGCGTGATTTTCACCAGCGTCTCGATAACGCTGATTCTCCTGGGAGCGGTTTTTCTTCTGGATAGGTCGCATGCAACGCACCGGTGGTTCCGGCTGGGGCCGTTGAGCCTGCAACCTTCGGAGATCGCGAAGCTTGTGGTGATCGTCTTCCTCGCGTGGTTTCTCGAGATTCGCGGCGCTCCGCGCCGGTTCAGCGTGAGCGACTTGTCGCGAACGATTTTGCCGGCGGCGGGGACGGTGCTGGTCATGGTTGTGCTGATCCTCGCGGAGCCGGACATGGGCACCGCCTGCATGATCCTGCTGATCGCGCTCACCATGCTGTTCGTCTCCGGGCTTTCGCTGCGATACATTTTTGGCGCGGCTCTGGCGGCGATCCCCGCGATTTACCTGCTGATCGTGCGCGTGCCGTATCGCCTGCAGCGCGTGGAAGCATTTCTTTCGCCGGGCTCGGATCCGCAGGGACATGGGTTTCAGCTGCTGCAGTCCTTGATCGCGGTGGGCTCGGGCGGATTTACCGGCGTAGGCCTGATGGAGAGCCGGCAGAAACTTTTCTTTCTGCCCGAAGCGCAGACCGACTTTATTTTTTCGGTGATCTGCGAGGAGCTGGGATTCATCGGCGCGGTAATCGTGCTGGCGCTTTTCGCCGTGTACGGCTGGCGCGGATTTGTAGCCGCGATGAAGGCGCCGGATGAGTTTGGGCGACTGTTGGCGCTGGGCATCACGACGATGGTGACGGGACAGGCGCTGATTAATCTGAGCGTGGTGCTGGGACTGATGCCGACCAAGGGAATTCCGCTGCCCTTCATCAGCTACGGAGGTTCGAGCCTGCTCGGAATGCTATTGGCAACCGGCGTGCTTCTAAATATAAGTCAGCACGCGGACGAGACGTGAAGGCGGACGCAAAAAGCCTCTTGATTGCCGGCGGCGGCACCGGGGGCCACGTTTTTCCGGCAGTGGCGGTGGCCAAGGAATGGCTCCGGCGCGGGCCGGAGGGAGAGCGAAGCGTCGTGATGGTGGGAACCGAGCGCGGAATGGAATCGAGGCTGGTGCCGCAGGCCGGACTTCCGCTCGAAACCATTCGCGTGGCAGGTCTCAAGGGAATCGGCGGCATGAAATTCGTTCGCAATGCGGCGAAGCTTCCGCTGGGGCTGTGGGACTCGGAAAAAATCCTGCGGCGGCACAATTTTGGCGTGGCCTTTGGCGTGGGAGGATATGCGTCCGGGCCCATGATGCTGCTGGCGAAAATGCACGCGATACCGACCGTGATTTTTGAACCAAACGTCGAGCCGGGATTCACCAACCGCGTCCTCGCAAATTTTGCAACGCGTCTGGCGGTGGCGCAATCCGCCACCTCCGAGCGCCTGGGGCGCAAAGCGGTAGTAACCGGTTGTCCCGTGCGCAAGGAATTCTTCGGCGTGCCGCGGAAAGAGCACCGCGAGCCCTTCACCGTGCTCATTACCGGCGGCAGCGGCGGCGCACTCCCCATCAATCAAGCGGTCATTGATTCGCTGGACCGCTTTGCCGCGAGAAAAAATCAGCTTTTCATCGTGCATCAGACCGGCGAACGCGACTATAATGCGGTGCGTGTGGCCTATGCGCGACGCGATTTCAGAGCGGAGGTTGTGCCCTTTATCGAGAATATGGCGGAGAGGTTCGCCCAGGCGGACATAATCGTCTGCCGCTCGGGCGCCATTACTGTCGCGGAGATATCTGCCGCCGGACGCGCCGCCATCTTCATCCCCTTCGGTGCCGCTACTGACGCCCATCAATCGCGCAATGCCGAGGCCATGCGGGACGCCGGCGCCGCCCATCTCTTGCCGCAAGCCGAGCTAACGCCCGGGCGGCTGACGTCCGAAATCTTCTCCCTCCTGGACCAGCCCGGGAAAATTACGGAAATGGAAGATCGCGCCCGCGCGCTCGCGCGTCCGCGGGCGGTTGAGGACATTGTGGACTTGCTCGAATCGGTGGTGCGCCCATGAAGGTAACCTTCCGGAATTTCCAGCGCATTCATCTGGTCGGAATCGGCGGCAGCGGCATGAGCGGCATCGCCGAAGTTCTGCTTTCGAGCGGTTACGCGGTTTCGGGTTCGGACTTGAAGGCCTCACCGGTGACGGAACGCCTGCGCAATCTGGGAGCGAAGATTTACGAAGGGCATCACGCGGAAAACGTGGAGGGCGCGCACGTGGTGGTTATTTCTTCGGCCGTTCGCGCGGACAATGTGGAAGTGGTCGAAGCGCATCGGCTGAAAATTCCGGTGATTCCACGCGCGGAAATGCTCGCGGAACTCATGCGCTTGAAATACGGCATCGCGGTTGCTGGAGCGCATGGAAAAACAACGACGACCTCGATGGTGGCTTCCGTTCTGGGCGCCGCCGATCTCGATCCCACGTTTGTTGTCGGCGGACGCGTGAACCACGCAGGCACGAACGCGCGGCTGGGCCAGAGTGAGTACATGGTGGTGGAAGCGGACGAAAGCGACCGCTCGTTTTTGCTGCTCGCTCCGGTGGTCGCGGTGATCACCACAATCGACCGCGAGCATTTGGACCATTACCACTCGCTCGAGGAAATTCAGGAAACTTTTCTGCAGTTCGCCAACCGCGTGCCGTTCTACGGGACGGTGATTCTCTGCCTCGACGAGCCGAACGTGCAGGCGATTTTGCCGCAGGTGAAGCGCCCGGTGATTACTTACGGCACATCGAGCCAGGCGGACCTGGTGATCAGCGACGTGCGGCTCAGCGGATTGGCGAGCGAGTTTCGCCTGAAATATCACGGCGAAGATTTAGGCATGTTCCGGCTGCCTTCGCCTCCGGGAATTCACAACGTGCGCAACGCGGCTGCGGCTGCGGCGGTGGGTCTCTCGCTCAACGTGCCGGCAGACTTGATTCGCGCCGGGCTCGCGAAGTTTGCGGGGGTCGGGCGCCGCTTCGAGATCAAGGGCGTCTACAACGGCGTGACCTTGATTGACGACTACGGCCATCATCCGGCGGAGATTCGCGCCACGCTCGAAGCCGCGCGCGGCTGCGAGTACAAGCGCCTGCTGGTTCTGTTCCAGCCGCATCGCTACACGCGCACCAAGTTTCTGTGGGAGGATTTTCGCCGCTCGTTCAATCAGGCGGACATTCTGGTAGTGACCGAAATCTATGCCGCGGGCGAAGCTCCCATCGAAGGCATCAACGGCGAGCGCCTGGCGGAAGCGATCAGCACGGCGGGGCACAAGAACGTGGTGTGCAGCAGCACCATGCAGGCAGGCATGGAGTACATGTTGCGCGAGGCGCGTCCGGGCGATGCCGTTCTGGCGATCGGCGCGGGTAGCGTGGGGCGCGCGCTCGAGCAGCTGGCGATGCTCCTGGGCTCAAAAGTATCGAGTACCTATGCGGATTAGCGAAAAGCCGCTGGCGGCGCGGCTGAAAGAGCTGGGGGTGGAATTGCGGCCAGGCGTTTCCATGACGGAAAAGACTTCGCTGGGAATCGGCGGCACGACCGATGAGCTGGTGCTCCGCCGCTTTGACACCATTCCGCAAGTGATGCGCTTGCTGGCGGAGGAGAAAATTCCGCATCGCTTTCTCGGCGGCGGGACCAACGTGCTGATTGATGACGGCGAACTTTCCTGGGTGGTGCTGCACCTGCCCACTTCGCAGCCCGGGATGCGCATCGAAGGCAACGCAGCCATCGTGGACGCGGCGGCTGATTTGGGCGGCATGGTGACGTTCTGCGCGAAACACGATCTGGGCGGAATGGAAGGCCTGATCGGCGTGCCCGGCAGCGTGGGAGGCGCGCTGCGCATGAATGCGGGAGCGTACGGGACGCAGATTGGTTCTTACGTGCGCGAAGTGGAGTTGTATCGCGCGGCCACGGGAGAGATTGAGACCGTGCGCGGCAACGATATTCGCTTCGACTATCGCCACACTTCCTTCGCGCCGGACGATGTAATGTTGCGCGTAAAGCTGGAATTGCCTGCGAAACCGTTCAAGGAAATTCTTGCCGGCATTCGCGTTTGCAACGAGAAGCGCCGGTCGAGCCAGCCGCTCAATCAGAAGAGCGCCGGCTGCATTTTCAAGAATCCTGCGGGCGGCTCGGCCGGGCGCATGATCGACGAACTCGGTTTGAAGGGCCACGGCGCGGGAGACGCCAAGGTGAGCGACCGCCACGCAAACTTTTTCATCAATGCCGGCAATGCCAGCTGCGCCGACATGCTGCGGTTGATTGATGACGTGCGCGAGCGCGTGCACAGCGCCTACGGCGTCGAACTCGAGAACGAGGTAATCGTCTGGAAAAACTGAGAACCATGGACGCGGAAGCCTATCCCCAGGAAGCCCTGGCCGACGAAGAGCCGAAGTATCTTCGGCGGCAGAAGCCGCTCGAAATCAAGCGGCGGAAGTTCGGCCGGAAAGCCTGGAAGACGTACATGCGCGTCGCGGTGTGGTCCGCCGCGGGGCTTGCCGGCGCATGGATTGCGTATGCCTCCGGGCATTTTCTGCTGGCCTCGCGCGAAATGGCGCTGGTTCATTCCGATCAGGTGGAGCTGACCGGGAACCACTACGTCACGCGCGCGAACGTGCTTGAGATTTTTTCCGCCGACCGCAACCGCAGCGTCTTGCGTATTCCGCTCGAGGAACGCCGCCGACAGCTCCAGGCGATTCCGTGGGTAGAACAGGCCACCGTGCGCCGCGCTTTGCCTAATAAGATCGAGGTGGAGATCGTCGAGCGCGTTCCCATCGCCTTCCTTCGGCAGGGAAGCGCGCCCGCGCTGGTGGACATCCACGGAGTGATCCTGGAAAAACCTGTGCGGGGCGATTTTCATTTTCCGGTGGTCACCGGCATCAGCTCGGACATGACGCCGGAAGAACGCGAAAAGCGCATGCAGCTTTTCGCCGGATTCACGCACGAAGTCGAGGCGGCGCATGCAGGAGCGATGGAGCAGGTGAGCGAGATTGATCTTGCCGAGGCACACGATCTGCGCGCTACGATTTCGGGTTTGAATGGCCCGGGTGGCTCTGCGGGAACGGCGAACGCATCTCCTCAGGCCGCCGATTCGCCCATCCTGGTGCATTTCGGCGACAGCGATTTTGAAGCGCGATATCGAACTTTGATCGAGAATATCGCACAATGGCGCGCCGCGGCGGGCCGCGTGGAATCCGTGGATTTGCGATTCAGGCGGGAGGCGGTGGTGAATCCGGAAGCCGCGGAGGCGCCGCGCCAGGTCGCGCAGCGGCAGCCGCAAGCATTGCCGAAGCAGACGGCGTCACCAGCGGCCAAGGGCGCGAAGAAACGTTCGCGATAATGGCGGCGGAATTGAGGAGCTGATTTGACGAAGAAGGAACGGCATATCGTAGCGCTCGACATCGGCAGCACGAAAACGGTGGCCCTGATTGGCGAGCTGGATGACGACGGCAGCGTGAAATTCGCGGCGCTGGGAGCGGCGGAATCGAAGGGCTGGCGCAAGGGCCAGATCGTGAATCTCGATTTAGCGGTGAGTTCGATTCGCCGCGCGGTGGAAGAAGCCGAAACGATCACGGGCGTGCCGGTGGAATCGGCGCTGATCGGTGTGGCCGGAGCGCACGTGCGCGGAGTGAACAGCCGCGGGGGGATTACCGTGGGCGCGCGGCCGCGCGACATCCAACGCGAGGATATTCGCCGTGCGGTGGAAGCGGCCCGGGGAGTGCAACTGCCCGAGGACCGCGAAGTGCTGCACGTGCTGCCGCAGGAATTTTTTCTCGACGCCCAGGACAACATCCGCGACGCCATCGGCATGGTCGGCCAGCGCCTGGAAGCGAACGTTCACATCGTGACCGCCTCGGGCACCGCCACGCAGAATATCGTCACGGCCGTGAATCGCGCGGGCGTGCGCGTGGACGACACGGTCCTCGAGCCTCTGGCTTCGGCGGAAGCATGCCTGACGCAGGATGAGCGCGAACTCGGCTCCTGCCTGCTCGATATCGGCGGCGGAACCACCGAATTGATCGCTTACACGTCCGGGGTGGTGCGGCATACGGCCGCGGTTCCGGTGGGCGGCGACCATTTCACGAATGATCTGGCCGTCGGGCTGCGCACGCCCATTCCGGAAGCCGAAAAAATAAAGTGCGAGCACGCCATCGCATTTCGCGAGCTGCTCACCGAGGATTTTCCTATCGAAATCGCTAGCGTGGGCGACCGCCCGCCGCGCACCATTTTCGCGCGCATGCTTTCGGACATCGTGGAGCCGCGCGCGCAGGAATTGCTCATGCTCGTGCGCGACGAACTCCGCCGCGGCGGCGTGGAATCGCAAATTCCCGCAGGAATCATTCTCACCGGCGGCGGCGCGCATCTGCGCGGCCTGTGCGAACTGGCCGAGCGCGTGTTCAATCTTCCCGTGCGCGTGGCCGTGCCGCGCGGCCTGGCGGGGATGAGCTTGGAAGATTCCCGGCCCGAGTATTCCACAGCCGTGGGACTGGTGCTTTACGGTGCGCGAGCCCGGCGCACGGCGGGCGCTCGTCCTACTGGCTGGGTGGGCAAGCTGAAAAGCATGTTTGCAGGAGCTTCGTAGAGGGTGCGCTAACCAAATTCGATGGAATGAAAGACTGGGGAGGCAGCATGTCGCCAAAAGAATCGAGCATTCGAGTTTCATTCAGTGAAGAACCGCAGAACGGCGCAAAGATAAAGGTCATCGGCGTGGGAGGCGGCGGGTCGAACGCGGTCAACCGCATGATTCGGGCGAAGGTCGAGGGCGTCGAGTTCATCGCCGCCAACACCGATTTGCAGGCGCTGAAACTTTCGCAGGCGCCGGTAAAGCTGCAAATCGGCGCGAAGTTGACGAAAGGCCTGGGCGCGGGCGCCAACCCCGAAATTGGCCGCAAGGCCGCGCTCGAAGACACCGAAAAGATTCTGGAAGCGCTGGACGGCGCGGACATGGTGTTCGTCACTTCCGGCCTGGGCGGCGGCACGGGCAGCGGCGCGGCGCCGGTGGTGGCCAACCTCGCGAGCGAGCTCGGAGCTTTGACCGTCGCCGTGGTCACCAAGCCGTTTGCGTTCGAAGGCAAGCGGCGCATGCAGCAGGCCGAGCAGGCGCTCGCCGAGCTTATCGGCTGCGTGGACACAGTCATCGTGATCCCCAACGAGCGGCTGATGGAATGCGTGGAGCACGGCACCAGCTTTTTCGAGGCCTTCCGCATCGCAGACGATATCCTGCGGCAGGCGGTGCAGGGCATTTCGGACATCATTACGATTCCCGGGATTATCAATCGTGACTTTGCGGACGTGAAAACCATCATGTCGGGCCAAGGCTACGCGGTGATGGGCACGGCGGTGGCTTCGGGATCGAATCGCGCCATCGACGCCGCGAACCGCGCCATCAACAGCCCGTTGCTCGAAGACAACTGCATCCAGGGCGCGCAGGGAATTCTGATCAATATTACCGGCTCGTCCAGCCTGACTTTGCAGGAGGTTCACGAGGCTTCTTCCATCATTCAGAAAGCGGCGCACGAGAATGCCAACATCATTTTCGGCGCGGTGATGGACGATGCGATGAAGGAGTCGGTGAAGCTCACCGTGATCGCCGCGGGCTTCCGCGAAGTGGCCGCGCGCAAAACGAACACGCGTCCATCGTATCTGCCCAAGACCTGGAAGGCCACGCGCGAGCAGCCGAACGTCGCTCCGCAGCAGACGAATGTGGTGCAGCAGGTGGCGCGAAACGTCGGCGAGGCGATGAATGATGTGTCCGCCGACGATCTCGACGTGCCCACGTTCCTTCGCCGGCAGGCCCAAAAGGCCTGAGTCGTGTGCACACTGCTGCTGTGAATGCAGCGCTTCGGATTCGGCGTGAGGTGCTCGCGGAACTGCAAGAACGCACGCAGCGGGAGCCGGCAAGGGAATGCTGCGGCCTGCTCGCCGGGCGCGACGCAATCATCACGCAGATTCTTCCAGCCACGAACGCGGCCAGCGATCCTGCCACCGGCTACGAAATTGCGCCGCAGGAATTATTTCGTTTCGTGCGCGAAATCCGCGCCGGCGGGCTCGAACTCATGGGCATTTATCACTCGCATCCGAACGGCAAGAACGAGCCTTCCGCGCGCGACATCGAGCAAGCCTATTATCCGGATGTGGCCTACTTCATTCTCTCGCCACGCACGGACGCGGTCAGGCCTGTTCGCGCGTTCGCGATCCAGGGCGGGATCTCGACTGAAATCGAGATCCAAGCTATCTAAGAGCTCGCAATCGTCAGCTCGTCTCTTCGGGCACTTTCAGCACGACCGCTGTTATGTCATCGTTTTGCAGGCCGCCCGCCGAGAATTTCTTGGCGCCGTCGAATAGGCATTCCAGCGATTGATCGGCCGACTTGCGGCGGCATTGCTCCCAAATTTCCGGCATTCGGGCCCAACTGAAATCTATGCCATTCGAATCTTGGAGTTCGTGCAGGCCGTCGGTGGCGAATAGGATTGCATCCCCCGGGGACAGCGCTATGCGATGAATATCGTAAGAAACCTCCCGGAACATTCCCGAAGGGAATCCTTCGCACTTCAACTGCGTGCAGCCGCGCCGGGAAGCATGCAACGGATAGGGCATGCCCGCGTTTGAGAATACCAATTCGCGCGCAGCAGGATCGTAAACGCCGTAGAGAGTTGTGGCATAGCGCTCCGCAACCGGGCGCACCATGAGCCGCTTGTTCAACATCCCGAGCACCATGGCGGTCGTGTCACCGGTCTTGTTAATTCCGCGGAGCATTCCCATCACCAGCGCCGCGTACATGGCCGCCCCCAAGCCCTTGCCCATCACATCTCCAATGTAGAGCCCCACTTGGCCATTCGGTAACACGAAAAAATCCGCGAAGTCTCCCCCGACTTCGTGGAAAGGGGAGAACCGAAAAGCAATCTCCACCGAGCCGGTTTTGAGCGTCCCGGAGGGAAGCAGGGAACTCTGGATTTGCCGGGCCTCGTCCCTCTCGTTGTTGGAAAGGTCGTTGCGCGCGGGTGCTTCGACTCCGAGAATCCGGCTCATGCGTGGCTCTCTTTCAAACTGTCCGTTCTTGCATCGGATCCGACGGCAAAACCCGCGACCGTGACGCTACTCTTCCGCGGATGGCACACACCTCTTCGGCCGAAAGGAAGTCTCGCAACTTGGCTTCCAAGTGGCTGTTAAAATCGAGGATTCTTCTGGTTCAAGGTTGCTCAAGGAAAGGGCTTACGGAGTTTGCCGGGCAACAATGTGGAAGAGAATAGGCGGCACGGTTCAAAGCGGAACAATTGCCCGCGAATGGCACTTTGCGATTGAACTCGATGCGCTCTTACGAAAAAACGCGCGCCCTGGCCCGGCGCATTTGGTTTTGTCTTGGCCTTCGTAGCGGCGACCTTTAGGTCGGCGTGTTTGGTTTGGTTTTGCGTTGCCGTACGCGACGTAAAAACCCGCCCGCCTAAAGGCGGCCGCTACGAAAAGCTACGGGTTGGCGCGGTAGCTTTGCACGGTGACTGCGGCGTCAGCGGCTTCCAGGCGTCGCGCGTAGAGGGGAAACTCAGCTGCCAGCGCAGCCACTTCCCGGCGTACACGCTGTTCGATGGTGGTGTCGCCCAGGTGCGTAAGCACGTCGGCGATCCAGCCGGCAATTCTTTCCATCTCGCGTTCGCGCATCCCGCGCGTGGTCACCGCCGGACTTCCCACGCGTATCCCGCCGGCCTTCATGGGCGGGAGAGGATCGAAGGGAATAGCATTTTTGTTCACCGTCATCCCGGAACGTTCGAGGGCCAGCTCGGCATCGCGTCCGGTAATCCCGCGCGAGTGCATATCAACGAGGAAGAGATGATTGTCCGTGCCGCCGGTCACGATGCGGAAGTCGCGCTGGGCGAGCCCGGCCGCGAGTGCTCGAGCGTTCGCCACGACTTGCTTCTGGTAGTCGCGGAATTCCGGCTCGGCAGCTTCCTTCAGGCAGACGGCTTTTGCCGCAATGATGTGCTCGAGCGGACCTCCCTGCACGCCGGGGAATGTGATGCGGTCCAATTCCTTGGCATACTTTTCGCGGCACAGCACCAGGCCGCCGCGCGGCCCGCGAAGAGTTTTGTGCGTTGTAGTGGAAACAAAATCGGCATAAGGCACGGGGCTCGGATGCACTCCGGCAGCCACCAGGCCCGCGATGTGCGCCATGTCCACGAAGAAGAGTGCGCCGGCGGACTGGGCAATCTTGGCAATGCGCGGGAAATCGATGATGCGCGCGTAGGCGCTGGCCCCGGCGACGATCATTTTGGGCTGGTGCTCGCGCGCGAGCCTTTCGATCTCGTCGTAGTCGATGGTTTCCGTCTCTTTGGTCACTCCGTAGGCCACAAACTTGTAAGTCTTCCCGGAAAAATTCAGCGGATGGCCATGCGTCAGGTGGCCGCCATGCGCCAGATTCATGCCCAGCACGGTCGCGCCGGGTTCCAGCGCGGTCATGTAAACGGAAATATTCGCCTGCGTGCCGGAATGCGCCTGCACGTTGGCGTGCTCGGCGCCAAAAAGCTGTTTGGCGCGCTCGATGGCCAGCCGCTCGGCGCGGTCCACATTTTCGCAGCCGCCGTAGTAACGCTTGCCGGGATAGCCCTCCGCGTATTTGTTGGTGAACACAGAGCCCATGGCTTCGAGCACGGCTTCCGAAACAAAGTTCTCGGAAGCGATCAGCTCGAGCCCGGTGGCCTGGCGGCGCACTTCGTCGCGGAGTGCCTCGGCGATTTCGGGATCGACTTCGTCCAGCGGGCGGCTCATCCTCACGAGTTCCGGGCTTTCGTAGCTCATCTCATCGCCCCCGAGAAGCGAAATTCAATGCAGCGGTTTTCATGTGAGTCCGGACGTGATTCTAACGGAGCGATACGGTGTTTGCAACGAATGCGTGGGCGCGCGCTGGTTGCTTCTTTTTCATCAATCCTTCAGCAAGATGCGGTGGAACAGCGCAATCTGATGTACCATTTGTAAGCCTTCGATTGGCAACGGAATGTCCGGTTTCCACATCCATAGGGGCTGAGCTTCACTGCGGTATTTCCGGTAACAAATGGAAGCGGGCAAGGAAACTACCCGTCCGGCTTCGCGTCGAGTGGCGCGGGCACGCGGCTTCGTACGTCAAAATAAAGATGGGAGTGTTAATGTCGAATCGGACTTTAGCGCGGGCAGTGACGTTCGTTTTTCTTTTTGTGCTCGCGACCGGCGCGCACGCGCAAACAGCAGGGCCGACGGCCACGCAGGAAGCGCAGCCTCCTCCAGCGAGTGGGGCCGCACTGCAATCACAACAGCAACAGGCTCCCTCCGCCACTCCCGGGCAACAACCGGTTCAACCTGGTCAGACCAGCCAGGACAAAGACAAAAAGGACCAAAGCCAGAAGGACCAGGACGACAAGACCAAGGACGGCACGTCGAAGGACCGCCTGTTCTTTGCCATGCCGAATTTCCTGACTCTTGAGAATTCCGAGCACGTCCCGCCGCTGACAGTGAAACAAAAATTCAGCGTCGCATTCCGATCTTCCTTCGATTACTTCCAATATCCCTGGTACGCGGTATTGGCGGGAATAAGCCAGGCGCAGAATAGCGAGCCTGGCTACGGGCAGGGTGCCGAAGGATACGGAAAGCGCTACGGCGCAGCCTTCGCCGACGGCACCATCGAGAATTTCATGGTGAACGCTATCGTCCCTTCCGTGATGCGCACCGATCCTCGTTACTATCAGTTGGGCAAAGGAACATTCTGGCATCGCACGGAGTACGCGTTGAGCCGCCTGGTCATCACCCGCGCTGATTCCGGCCACAACACCTTCAATTTCGCAGAAGTCGGCGGAGCCGGAATGGCCGCCGCGATTTCAACTTACAGTTATCATCCGGAAGCGGATAAGACAGTCTCCAACACCATGACTGTCTGGGGCACGCAGGTGTCCTACGACGCCTTGCGAATTGTGCTGAACGAATTCTGGCCCGACATTCGCCGCAAGTTTCACAAGAACAAAGACCCGCAGCCCTAAAGAACGCCGCGCTCGATGTCTCTCTGAAGTTTTCTGGGATTTTCCGCGAGAAATAGAACTGAAGATAAAAAAAAGGGCGCTCAACGGAAAATTCCCGCAGAGCGCCCCGCAATAGCTTCTAGCCTGAACTAATTCTTCGGACCCATACCGGCGGCGCTTGAAACGATCGGCACGTGATGCCTTCCGAGGAACGTGTGCGGTCCGCCCCAAACGAATTCCAGCGCGACGTTATAAGCGGCCTGAAGCGCCAGGTTGTAATTCCCCATGCGGAATCCGTCCATGGCATCAAACCGATTGGGGTACCACAACAGAGCAGCCGCTTCGGTTCCCGCGTAGGGTGCGGACAATGCCGGGAAGGAAAAGACGCGATGGCCGTCCTCGCCCTTGCGCGCGGTCACGGTGGAAATCAAGGCGTGCTCCAGCCGATGCGTGAATCCGCTGCACTCGCAGCGATAATAAATCGTGTCCTCGCGAAATATCGTGCCCATGGTGTAGCGCGACGATTGCGTGATCAGGTTAATTCCAAAGTTACTAGCTACGCGCACACCGTAGGAGTCCCAGCCCTGGCCCCAATCCGGCGGCGAGCCCGACTGCAGCTTGGACGGCGACTCGGCTTGCATCACCGCTCCGGCCACTGCGGAACCGGCGAAGGCGTACGGTCCGAACGAGTCAAAAGCGTAGCTCCGAAACTTCTCTCTGGCAGAAGGGCGGTGATAGGTGGAGATCACTTGCACCGAACTCGAACTTGCCGCCGGAGGCGCAGTTTGGGCAGGCGGCGTGTTGCTTTGCGTCTGACTTTGGGTCGACGTACCAGCGCCGTTGGCCGATTGTGCCTGTGCCATCGGCTGGCCTATTGCGAACAACGTAACTGCAAGAAACGAAAGTACGGCCGGGCGCTTCCTCATCTCAATAAGCTCCTCTGATTCGAATAAAAATGCCGGAGTAATTTCCCCGTGCGCCAAATAGCCTACCGCATTTTGGGCTTTCGCACACGAAAAAATGTGCCGGCGAGGGTTCGGTTGACTTCGGTGGAACTCTCCCCTAACCTGATTCGATTGCTGTGGCGCGTGATGCGCCGTGGTGCGCGCTGGTTCCACCGTCAGCGCAGAAAAGAGCGGCCAACGCATGTCGGATCAGAAACTGCCCACTCGCTCGGAGGATTATTCGGAGTGGTACAACCAGGTAGTGTTGCGCGCCGAGCTCGCGGACTACGCGCCGGTACGCGGCTGCATGATCGTGCGCCCCTACGGCTGGGCCTTGTGGGAGAACATTACCGCCGCGCTCGACCGCCGGTTCAAGGCCACCGGCCACGTGAACGCGGCGTTTCCGCTGCTGATTCCGCGCAGCTTCATCGACAAGGAAAAATCGCACGTCGCCGGATTCTCGCCCGAGCTCGCGGTGGTGACTCACGGGGGCGGCGAAGAGCTGGAAGAACCGCTCGTGATTCGCCCCACCTCGGAGACCATCGTTGGCCACTCCTATGCAAAGTGGATTCAGTCCTATCGCGATCTCCCCGTGCTCATCAATCAGTGGAACAGCGTGGTCCGCTGGGAGCTCCGCACGCGCCTCTTCTTGCGCACGCTGGAATTCTTCTGGCAGGAGGGCCACACCGCGCACGCCACACTCGAAGAAGCCGAATTCGAAACGCGCCAAATGCTCGATATTTACACCGATTTCGCCGTTCGCGAGGCAGCCGTCCCGGTGATCCCCGGGCGCAAATCAGAGTCGGAGCGCTTTGCCGGCGCGGACCAGACCTTTTCGATCGAAGCCATGATGGGCGACGGCAAGGCGCTGCAAGCCGGGACCTCGCACAACCTGGGCCAGAATTTCGCCAAAGCCTTCGAGATTCGTTATCTGGACAAAAACGGCGTGCACCAGCATTGCTGGACTACTTCCTGGGGGCTCTCGACACGCTTCGTCGGCGCCATCATCATGGTGCACGGCGACGACCAGGGGCTGATCTTCCCTCCGCGCCTGGCTCCCTTTCAGTTGGTCATTGTGCCCATCTTCAAGACCGACGACGAAAAGAGCAGCGTGCTTGAATGCGCGCGGAAAATCCGCAGGGAACTGGTGGATGCGGGCATCCGCGTGAAACTGGACGAGCGCGAAGGCGCCAGCCCCGGCTTCAAATTCAACGATTGGGAAATGCGCGGGGTGCCCCTGCGCGTGGAGATCGGGCCGAAGGACGTGGCCAAGGGCTCCGTCGTTCTTGCCCGGCGCGACCGTCCCGGAAAAGAAGGCAAGTCCTTCGTGCCGCAGCAGGGCCTCGCGCCCGCGGTTGCTCAGATGCTCGAGGAAATTCAGCAGGCGCTCTTCGACCGCGCGCTGGCCTTTCGCAAGGCCAATACCGTTGAACCCGGCGACTACGGCGAATTCAAGAAGGCGGTCGAGAAGGGCTTCGCCCTCTCCTGGTGGTGCGGCAGCAGCGATTGCGAAGCGGCCATCAAGGAAGAAACCAAGGCGACCATGCGCTGCATTCCGCTGGAACAGCCGGGCGGCTCGGGGAAGTGCATCCATTGCGGCAAGCCATCCGTGGAAAAGGCCATCTTCGCTCGCGCCTACTAGCCCAGTCCCGCCGCGCCACTTGTGCGTTTACTCATTCAGAACACATGCTTTACCCCAACGGCGATTGCTTTTGAATCCTGCTAGTATGAGCTTGTCGAAATCTTCCTTGGGGGCCTTTCATTTTGGACGCAAAGCAATTCCGGGAACGGCAACGCGGCGGGGCCAAGATCAAATTTCTGGTGGCGGTCGTCGTGTTGGGCTCTTTGGCTTTCGCCGCCGTCAAGATCGTTCCCGCCTACTTCGCGAACTACCAATTAGATGACGCCATGAAGACCGAAGCTCGCTTTGCCACCTCCGCCTATCCCAAGAAAACTGTGGAGGATGTCCGCGAGGATATTTTCAAGAAGGTTCAGGAACTCGAGGTTCCGGCGAAGAAAGAAGATATTCGAGTGACTTCGGACGGATCGCTGGTGTCCATTTCGCTGGATTATTCTGTAACGTTCGATCTGGCCGTAACTCAGTTCACTCGTCAATTTCATCTCCACGAAGACAGCCGCCCGATTTAGAACTACAATCCATCTTGATTGAAAGAGTGCAGGACGGGCTGCGCCGCCGCCGCGCCTACCCAACCGCGCTGCTCTGGCTTGCGTCTAATCATGTGAGTGCATTTCGTGCGCGTGCATTTCACGGAGAAGCTGATTGAGGATTCGAATCGCCCCTGGGTTTTGGACCTCGAAGACGGGCATCGCGGTGCTGGGCGTTGCTTTGGCCTTGTTCATCGCCGCCACCAGCTTCTTCGCCTATTACTACATTCAGTTCGGCCGGCTGATCAACCAGCAGCTCACCGGGCAAATCTTCCAGAACACTTCGCGCGTTTACTCCACACCCGGGCGCATCTACACCGGGGAAACGCTGCGCCCCGCCGACCTCGCCACCTACCTGCTTCGCGCGGGCTATCAGGAAGGCGATGTTCCCGGCGCGCCGGGACTCTTTAGCGTAAAGGGCTCGACGGTTGAGATCCATCCGTCCACGGATTCCTTCTTCCATGGAACAAACGCGCTGCGCGTTGATTTCGCCGGCTCCTCCGTTTCGCGCATCTCGCAGCTGGCGGACGGGGCGCTCCGCGATTCCGCGGAAATCGAGCCTGAGCTGATTACCAACCTCTTCGACAGTTCGCGCGAAAAGCGCCGTATCGTCCGTTTTGACGATTTGCCGAAAGTGATGGTCAACGCGGTGCTCTCCGCCGAGGACAAGCGCTTCTTCGAGCACGGCGGCTTCGACCTGGTACGAGTCATGGGCGCCGCTCTGGCCGACCTGCGCATGGGACACCGCGCGCAGGGCGCCAGCACCATTGATATGCAGGTGGCCCGCAGCTTCTTTTTCACCACCAAGCGCGAATGGCGCCGCAAGATGAAAGAAACGCTGATGGCCTTCGAGCTCGATCAGCGTTTTACCAAGCAGCAAATCTTCGAGCTCTATGCCAATGAGATCTATCTGGGCAACCGCGGCAGCTTCTCCATTCGCGGCTTTGGCGAGGCCGCCCAAGCCTATTTTGGCAAGGACGTCCGCGAGCTCAACCTCGGCGAAGCGGCCTTCCTCGCCGGAATCATTCGCGCGCCCAATCGCTACTCGGCTGCCGAACGCCATCTGGACCGCGCGGTGGAATCGCGCGACCGCGTTCTCGCGCAGATGGTTGAAAACGGCTACGTCTCGCAGGCAGAAGCCGACGCGGCGAAAAAGGCCAAATTCCATTTCGTCAGCGGCGGCGTGGACAGCAGCTCGGCCCCGTACTTTGTGGACATGGTGAAGGACCACCTGCTCGAGCAGTTCTCTGAAACCGACCTCGAGACGCAAAGCTATCGCATCTACACCACGCTCGATCCCGATCTGCAACGCGCCGCCAGCGCCGCAATCGCGGTGGGAATGCAGGGAGTGGACAAGCTGCTCGCGCGCAGGTACGCGGCCTGGAAGAAGAAAGGCGAAGCCAACCCCCAGGTGCAGGTGGCGCTCGTGGCGCTGGATCCGCGTACGGGCGAAATCCGCGCCCTGATCGGCGGCCGCAATTACGGCGAAAGCCAGCTCAACCGCGCCCTGGCCCATCGCCAGCCCGGCTCCGTGTTCAAGCCCTTTGTGTACGCCGCCGCGTTCGACAACGCCGCCCAGGGCCTGCAGCCGGTCGTTACACCCGTGACTACCGTGGACGACATTCCCACCACTTTCGATTTCGACGGCAAGGAATACACGCCGGACAATTACGGCGAAGAATTCTACGGCACGGTGACCGTCGGCGACGCGCTGATTCATTCGCTCAATGTGGCTACGGTGAAAGTCGCGGAGCTCATCGGCTACCAGCGCGTCGTGGATGTCGCCCGCCAGATGGGCCTCGGTTCCAATATCCAGGCCACTCCGGCGGTCGCGCTCGGCGCCTACGAAATGACGCCCATCGACGTCGCCGCGGGATACACGCCCTTCGCCACGAACGGCTTTCGTGCTGAGCCGCTCTTCCTGCGCAGTGTAGTTGCCGCCGATGGCAGCACGGAAGAGACCAAGAGTCCCAGTACGCGCGCCGTTCTTGACCCGCGCGTGGCCTATCTGGTGACCAGCCTGATGCAGGAAGTCATCAATCGCGGCACGGGTGCTTCCGTGCGTGGGCTCGGCTTCACCGCGCCCGCAGCCGGGAAGACCGGAACCTCTCGCGACGGCTGGTTCGCCGGATTCACCTCCAACCTTCTCTGCGTCATCTGGATTGGATTTGACGATAA
>Ga0302326_10007310_pt1 | contig 24630 bp, 22 predicted proteins | sample Palsa_T0_3_FD_202264 | JGI IMG/M metagenome (GOLD analysis project Ga0302326, IMG submission 202264) | Peat permafrost microbial communities from Stordalen Mire near Abisko, Sweden - Palsa_T0_3 | ecosystem: Environmental > Terrestrial > Soil > Palsa > Peat permafrost | place: Sweden: Abisko... | reverse complement strand
TGCGGGGGAGGGTTGGGGAGGGGGCTCTCGAGGCGAGCTGAGCCCGTGGAATAGCCCCCTCCCTGACCCTCCCCCGCAAGCGGGAGAGGGGACACCGAATCGATTGTTGGCGGGCGAGTCCTTAGCCTAACGTCGAGGTCCATTGCCCCGCGAACGTGGTAGGTTCTTCCGGCGTCATGGCGGGCCTGTCCCGTGCATCCCGCCGGGACAAGCCCGGCCGTGACGCCCGATGTCACCCGGAACGAAACGGCTCGGAGCCCCAGGGGGCGGGACGATTGCATGGCGAAGAATTTTCCCGGAAATTATTTCGAGGATTTCCGTCTCGGCCAGACCATCAGGCACGCCACGCCGCGCACGGTCACCGTGGGCGACGCGTCGCTCTACACCGCGCTCTACGGCACGCGCTTCGCCGTGCAGTCGTCGGACGCGTTCGCCCGGGCGATCGGCTACCCGCACGCGCCGGTCGACGACCTCCTGGTGTTCCACATCGTGTTCGGCAAGACCGTGCCGGACATTTCGCTCAACGCGGTCGCCAATCTCGGCTATGCGAATTGCCGCTTCCTCGCGCCGGTGTTTCCCGGCGACACGCTGTCGGCCGTGTCCGAGGTGATCGGCCTCAAGGAAAACTCCAGCCGCAAGACCGGCATCGTTTACGTGCGCTCGACCGGCTTCAACGACAGCGGCGCGCCGGTGCTGGACTATGTGCGCTGGGTGATGGTGAACAAGCGCGACGCGGGCGCGCCGGCGCCGGGGGAACATGTGCCGGAGCTGCCGAAGACGGTCGCCGCCGACGACATCGGGAAGGCATGCCCGCCGCTGCACCTCGGCGCCTATGACGATGCGCTGGCCGGGAGCACCCAAAGGTTCGGCGATTACGCGCCGGGCGAGCAGATCGATCATGTCGACGGCATGACGGTGGAAGAAGCCGAGCATCAGCTCGCGACCCGGCTCTATCAGAACACGGCGAAGGTCCATTTCAACCAGTTCACCGAAGGCCAGGGCCGCTTTGGCCGCCGGCTGATCTACGGCGGCCACGTGATTTCGCTTGCCCGCGCGCTGTCCTTCAACGGCCTCGCCAACGCCTTCCATGTCGGCGCCATCAATGGCGGGCGCCATGTCGCGCCGCTGTTCGCCGGCGATACGGTGTTTGCCTGGTCGCAGGTGATCGAGCGGCTCGACCTGCCCGGCCGCAACGACGTCGGTGCGCTGCGGCTGCGCCTGGTCGCCACCAAGAACCGGCCCTGCGCGGACTTCCCCTACCGATCGGGCCAGGACTACGACCCGGCCGTGATCCTCGACCTCGACCATTGGGTGGTGATGCCGCGCTGACCGGGCGCGGAGCAAGTGGCGGTATCACGACAATATCGCGGGACAGGCGCCTATGTTGGTGACCAAAACAAATAATATATGCCGCACTTTAGGCATTCCGCGCCGCTTTATGCGCCATGCCAATGTTGGCATTGCACTTGCCTGCTGCATCTGCTTGAACAAGATCGCCTGCTCCAACCAAGACACTGTGAATTCGGGTTGAAAATCATGGCCGAAGCCAAGGGCCGCGCCGCGCGGCCGCTGTCGCCGCACCTGCAGATTTACCGCCCGACGCTGACGATGATGATGTCCATCGTCCATCGGATCACGGGCGCGGCGCTCTATTTCGGGACCCTGCTGCTGGCCTGGTGGCTGCTCGCCGCGGCGTCCGGCCCGAACGCCTATGCCACCTTCCAGGCGGTGGCGTCGAGCTTCATCGGCCGCATCGTCCTCCTGGGCTACACCTGGGCGCTGGTCCACCACATGCTCGGCGGCATCCGCCATCTGATCTGGGACACCGGACACGGCTTCGGGCCGGCCGAGCGCGAATGGCTGGCCCGGGCCAACCTGGTGGGCTCCATCGTGCTGACGATCCTGTTGTGGCTGGTCGGCGGATTCCTATTGGGGGGCTTGCGGTGAGGCGGTCCGCGGCGAGGAGATCGGCACCATGAAATCGCGGGACATGCGTACCCCGGATATGCGCACTCCCTTGGGCCGCGTCCTGGGCTACGGCTCGGCGAAGTCGGGGACCGGCCATTTCATCCAGCAGCGCTTGACCGCCCTCGCCAACATTCCGCTGACCATCGCGGCGGTGCTGATCGTCATTTCCCTGATCGGGCACAATCATGCGGCGGTGGTGCAGATCCTGGGGTCGTCGCCGGTCGCGATCATCATGCTCCTTTTCATCATCTCGACCACATACCACATGAAAATCGGGATGCAGGTGATCATCGAGGATTACGTCCACGACGAGGCGGTCAAATACGCGCTGCTGATCGCCAGCACCTTCTTCGCCGTGGCGGTCGGTTTCTCGTCGATCTACGCGATTCTCAAGCTGTCGTTTGGAGTTTGAGTCGATGTCCACCAACGGATCAGCAAAGGGCGCTGCCCCCGCGGTCAATGGGCGGGCCTATCCGATCGAAGATCACAGCTACGACGTCGTCGTGGTCGGGGCCGGCGGCTCGGGGCTGCGCGCGGTGGTCGGCTGCAGCGAGGCGGGGCTGCGCACCGCCTGCATCAGCAAGGTGTTTCCGACCCGCTCGCACACCGTCGCGGCCCAGGGCGGCATTGCCGCGGCGCTCGGCAACATGGGCGAGGACGACTGGCGCTGGCACATGTACGACACCGTCAAAGGATCGGACTGGCTCGGCGATCAGGACGCCATCGAATACATGTGCCGCAACGCGCCGGCCGCGGTGTACGAACTCGAGCATTGGGGAATTCCGTTTTCGCGCACCGAAGAGGGCAAGATCTACCAGCGCCCGTTCGGCGGCATGACCACCTTTTACGGCAAGGGCATCGCGCAACGCACCTGCGCCGCGGCCGACCGCACCGGCCACGCCATGCTGCACACGCTTTACGGCGCCGCGCTCAAGCATGCGGCGGATTTCTTCATCGAGTATTTCGTCCTCGACCTCATCATGGATGAAGGCCGCTGCCGCGGCGTGGTCGCGCTCAAGCTCGACGACGGCACCATCCACCGTTTCCGCTCCCATATGACCATTCTCGCGACCGGCGGTTACGGGCGCGCCTATTTCTCGTGCACTTCGGCCCACACCTGCACCGGCGACGGCAATGCCATGGTGCTGCGCGCCGGCCTGCCCCTCCAGGACATGGAATTCGTCCAGTTCCACCCCACCGGCATCTATGGCGCGGGATGCCTGATCACCGAAGGCTCGCGCGGGGAAGGCGGCTATCTCACCAATTCCGAGGGCGAGCGCTTCATGGAGCGCTACGCGCCGTCGGCCAAGGACCTCGCATCGCGCGACGTGGTCTCGCGCGCCATGACCATCGAAATCCGCGAGGGCCGCGGCGTCGGCAAGCAAAAGGACCATCTCTATTTGCACCTCGACCACCTCGATCCCGCGGTGCTGCACGAGCGGCTGCCCGGCATTTCCGAGAGCGCGCGGATTTTCGCCGGCGTCGACGTGACCCGTGAGCCGATCCCGGTGCTGCCCACCGTGCACTACAACATGGGGGGCATCGCGACGAACTATCACGGCGAGGTCCTCACCAAGAAGGCGGGCGATCCCGATGCGGTGGTGCCGGGACTGATGGCGCTCGGCGAAGCCGGCTGCGTATCGGTGCACGGCGCCAACCGGCTCGGTTCCAATTCCCTGATCGATCTCGTGGTGTTCGGCCGGTCCGCCGCGCTGCGTTGCGCCGAACTGATCGAGAACAACGAAAAGCACGCCGAGCTGCCCAAGGACTCCGCCGAGCTGCCGCTGTCGCGGCTGGACAAGTTCCGCTATGCCGACGGCACCACCCCGACCGCCGACCTGCGCCTGCACATGCAGAAGGTGATGCAGTCCAACTGTGCGGTGTTCCGCACCGGCGAGGTGCTGCAGGAGGGCTCCAAGCTCATCCACGACGTGCTGGGAAGCGTCGGCAACGCCAAGGTGTTCGACCGCTCGCTGATCTGGAACAGCGACCTCGTCGAGACCCTCGAATTCGACAACCTGATCGCGCAAGCCGTCGTGACCATGGATTCGGCGGTCAACCGCACCGAGAGCCGCGGCGCCCATGCCCGCGAGGACTATCCCAGCCGCGACGACGTGAACTGGATGAAGCACACGCTGGCCTGGCTCGATTTCACCGCCCGCAAGGTGACCATCGATTACCGCCCGGTGCACACCTACACCATGACCAACGAGGTGCAGTACATCGAGCCGAAGGCGCGGGTTTATTGAGCTGCTGGTGTCGACGCCGCAACGCGCGAGGCGTTCAAACAGATCGAGAAAACAATGGTCGAATTCACGCTCCCGAAGAACTCCAAGGTCACCGAAGGCAAGGCGTGGCCGGCGCCGGCGGGGGCGCGCAATTTGCGCGAATACCGCATCTATCGCTGGAATCCCGACGACGGGCACAATCCGCGCCTCGACACCTATCAGGTCGACGTCGGCGATTGCGGCCCGATGGTCCTCGATGCGCTGATCTGGATCAAGAACAAGGTCGATCCGACCCTGACGTTCCGCCGTTCCTGCCGCGAGGGCGTGTGCGGTTCCTGCGCGATGAACATCGACGGCACCAACACCCTCGCCTGCACCCATGACATGAAGGACACCACGGGCGCGGTGCGGATCTATCCGCTGCCGCATCTGCCGGTGGTGAAGGATCTGGTGCCCGACCTCACCAATTTCTACGCCCAGCAGGCGTCGATCCAGCCCTGGCTGCAGACCGTCTCGGCCACGCCGGAGAAGGAGTGGAAGCAGAGCCACGACGAACGGGAAAAGCTCGACGGGCTGTACGAGTGCATTCTGTGCGCGTGCTGCTCGACCTCGTGCCCGAGTTATTGGTGGAACAGCGATCGCTATCTCGGCCCGGCGGCGCTGCTCCAGGCCTATCGCTGGATCAGCGATAGCCGCGACGAGGCCAAGGGCGCGCGGCTCGACGATCTCGAGGACCCGTTCCGACTGTACCGCTGCCACACCATCATGAACTGCGCCAAGGCCTGCCCCAAAGGGCTCAATCCGGCCAAGGCCATCGCCGACATCAAGAAATTGATGGTCGAGCGGCGCGCCTGAGCGCTACCCGTTTTCGCGTCGCAAATCGATTCGAGCAGGCAGCCGTGCGGCTGGCAGCTGCCGTAGTTTTGTCGTGTTGTTGGCATTGCTGCTGGCCTCTGCGCCGATTTCGTTGCGCAAATGCGCCGAATCGAGAAACGGGCGCAGACCGATCCATCCGGGGGACGAACCGTATGACACGCAAGTCTTTACTCATTTCCGCAGCGATGCTGGCCGTCGCCGCGACATGCTACGGCGCCCGCTCGGCGGTCGCCTTGGACGACGGATTGCGGATGGCCCAGGCCGCCGAACCGCAAAAGCCGCCCGGCACGCCGCCGGGCCAACGCCCCGGCCAGCGCCCGCCGGCGGCGAACGCAGTTCCGCCCCGCCCGGGGGCAGCGGCTCCGCCTGCCGCGGCCGCGCCGCCGGCGCAACGTACGCCTCCCGCCGCGGCGGCTCCGCCCGCGCAACGCACACCTCCCGCCGCCGCCGCCGCGCCGCCGGCTAAACCGACGCCGCCGGCCGCTGCTGCGACGCCCGCGCGCCCGGCTCCGGGCGTCGCCGAGCCGCACACGCCGCTACGGCCGGGAGCAACACCGGCGGTAGCGCCGACGGCCCAGACCCCGCCCAACCCGCAGGCACCACGGCCCGGCACTCCGCAAACGCCCCCGCCGGCCGCCGCCCAGACCGCGCCCAACCAGCAGCCCGGGCGTCCGGGCGCGCCGGCCGCAGCGGCTCCCGCACCGGCAGGCGTGCGTCCGGCCCCGCAACAGGCGGCGACCCCGCCCGCGTCGGGTGGCGCACCGGGTCAGCGCCCGCCTGCGGCTGCCGTCGCGGTCGCGCGGCCACCGGCCCCGGTCGATCCGAAGGCGATGCCCCAGCATCTCGACCAGCTGCGCAGCCAGCGCCAGGAAGTGCAGGAGGGCAACCGCACCATCATCCGCGAGTCAGACCGCACCATCATTCGCGAAGGCGGCCACGACATCATCCGTCACGACGAAGCGGCCCGCTTCGGATTCAACGCCCGCGAGGTCAATGTCGAGCACCGCGGCAATGACACCATCACCGTCGCGCTGCGGCCCGACGGCTCGCGCATCGTCACCGAAGTCGATGCCAACGGGAGGCTGCTGCGCCGCATCAGACGCGATGCGAGCGGCCGTGAAGTGATCATCATCGACAACACGTTCGTGGTGGGTGGCCCCGGCGTCGTGGTGGGCGGGCCCGCCCTTGCCCTGGGCGGTGCGGCCATTGCAGTGGGCGGCATCGGGGTCGGGCTGGTGCTGGCGCCGCCGGTGATCAGAATTGCCCCCGAGCTCTACATCCGCGAGACCGTCCGGGCGACCCCGGATGATATCTACCTGACGCTCGCCGCGCCGCCGGTCGAACGCATCGATCGGCGCTACACGCTCGATGAGATCCGCTACAGCGAGCCGCTGCGCGCACGGATGCCGCGGGTCGATATCGACACCGTGAACTTCGAAACCGGCTCCTGGGAGATCACGCCGGACCAGATCGACCGGCTCGCCGGCGTCGCCCAAGGCATCCATAAGGCGGTGCAGCGCAACCCGGCCGAGGTGTTCCTGATCGAAGGCCACACCGACGCGGTGGGCAATGACGTCGACAATCTGTCGCTGTCCGACCACCGCGCCGAATCGGTCGCGGTGGTGCTCACCAACCAGTTCGGGATCCCGCCGGAAAACCTCACCAGCCAGGGCTACGGCAAGCAGTTCCTCAAGATCCCGACGCCCGCGCCGGAGCGCGCCACCCGCCGCGTCGCGGTGCGCCGCATCACGCCGCTGTTGACCGCGCAGAACTGAGGACAGTCACGTCATTCCGGGCGCGCGCTTGCGCGCGCACCCGGAATCCAGTCTGCGGGGTAGGCGGCAAGGCCGTCTGGATTCCGGGTTTGCCGCTTGCGCGGCGCCCCGGAATGACAAAGCAAAAGTCTACAACTTCAGCTTCTTCTTGCGCTGGCCGAGGGTGCGCAGCCGCAACGCGTTGAGCCTTATGAAACCGGCGGCGTCGCGGTGGTCGTAGGCGACCGCGCCTTCCTCGAAGGTGACGAGGTCCTGGTCGTAGAGCGAATAGGGGCTTTCGCGGCCGACCACGCCGACGCTGCCCTTGTAGAGCTTCAGCCGCACTTCGCCGGTGACGAATTCCTGGCTGCGGTCGATCGCGGCCTGCAGCATCTCGCGTTCAGGGGCGAACCAGAAGCCGTAATAGACGAGCTCGGCATATTTCGGCATCAGCTCGTCCTTGAGATGCATGGCGCCGCGGTCGAGCGTGATGGACTCGATGCCGCGGTGGGCGGCGAGCAGGATGGTGCCACCGGGCGTCTCGTACATGCCGCGGGACTTCATGCCGACGAACCGGTTCTCGACGAGATCGAGGCGGCCGATGCCGTTGGCGCGGCCGAGTTCGTTCAGGCGCGTGAGCAGCGCCGCCGGAGACAGCGTCCTGCCGTCGACGGAGACCGCGTCGCCGCGCTCGAAGCCGATGCTGACATAGGTCGGCCGGTCCGGCGCATCTTCCGGATCGATGGTGCGCGAATAGACATAGTCCGGCACCTCCTGCGCGGGGTCTTCCAGCACCTTGCCTTCCGAGGAGGCATGCAGGAGGTTGGCATCGACCGAGAACGGCGCTTCGCCGCGCTTGTCCTTGGCGATCGGGATCTGATGCTGCTCGGCGAATTCGATCAACCTGGTGCGGGAAGTGAGGTCCCATTCGCGCCACGGCGCGATCACCTTCACGTCGGGCTTGAGCGCGTAATAGGCGAGCTCGAAACGCACCTGGTCGTTGCCCTTGCCGGTGGCGCCATGGGCGACCGCGTCGGCGCCGACCTTCTCGGCGATCTCTATCTGCTTCTTGGCGATCAGCGGACGCGCGATCGAGGTTCCGAGCAGGTACTGGCCCTCGTAAAGCGCATTGGCGCGGAACATCGGGAACACATAGTCGCGCACGAACTCCTCGCGCAGGTCCTCGATGAAGATGTTCTCGTGCTTGATGCCGAGGAGGAGCGCCTTGTCGCGCGCGGGCGCGAGCTCCTCGCCCTGGCCGAGATCGGCAGTGAAGGTGACGACCTCGCAGCCATAGGTGATCTGCAGCCATTTCAGGATGATCGATGTGTCGAGGCCGCCCGAATAGGCGAGCACCACTTTCTTGACATCGCCCTTGGCCACAACCGATCTCCCGCCGCTCGCGCATTCGAAATCGGCGCGGACTATAGGGCGAATGCCCGGCCGTGCAAATTAATGCGACGGGCCGATCGCCCTCTCTGTCGGCCGGCGGCCCGACCGGATATCCTGGATGCGGCCTGGATCCAAGCGGCGCCCTGCGGGGCGTTCACCCGAGCACTGGAACAAAGGGAGATGAATATGTCCGAATGCTTCGCCCGGTTGCGTCTCGAACTCGCCGTCGCCGCTGCCGCCTTGACCCTGGTCACCGCGGCGCAGGCGGTCGAGCTCAACCCGGCGGCGGTCGTCTACAAGACGCCCGACCAGTTCACGTGGGCCGACCCGACCGACAAGATCGCCACCAACCGGACCGTTCTGTACGGCGACCCGGACAAGCCGGGACTTTACATCTACATCAACAAGTTCAAGCCCAACCGCTTCGGCAACCCGCACTACCACCCCAACGACCGGTTCATCACCGTGATCGACGGCGCCGGGTGGAAAGGCACCGGACCGGTGCTCGACCCCGCCGATGCCCTGCGGCTGCCGAAGGGCTCGTTCATGATCGATCACGCCCTGAAGGTGCATTGGGACGGGACCAAGGACGAAAGCAGCGAATACCTGATCACCGGGTATGGCCCCGTCGCCAATACCCCGGTCCCCAAGGCCACCGGCTCCTACACCGGTCTCGATCCGAATGCCGTCACCGCCATGACCCCCGACCAGATCGCATGGAAGGACAACGGCGGCAACCGGACGGCGACGCTCGCGGGGGATCCGACCAAACCGGGCCTCTACGTGCAGATGCTCACCTGGCTCAAGGGCAACAATTTCAGCCGCCCGCATTTCCATCCGAACGACCGCTTCATCACCGTGCTTTCGGGCACCTGGTGGGTGGGCACCGGCAATAAATTCGACCCCGCGAACCTGACGGTCCCGATGAAGCCCGGCACCTTCGTCACCCACTTCGCCAAAGGCGTGCATTATGATGGCGCCAAGGACGAGGATACGACGCTGCTCATCATCGGCGAAGGGCCGGCGACCGGTACCCTCGTGGAAGAAGCCAAATAGCCGGCCGGCGAATAGGCGGCGCGCTTGCACGCAACCAAGCGCGCAGGCGTCATGCCGCCGCCAGTTCAACCGGAATCCCGTCCGGATCGGCGATGCGAACCGATCCCGGCGCGGCTGCGTTCTCCACCGCGATTCCACGCTCACGAAGGACGCGCCTGATCGAATCGGCATTCGAGTCCTTGATGGCGATCCGGATGTGATCCAGGCTGCGACCGGAACCCGCGGGCGCCGAAATCAATTCGAGGACGGAGTCGCCCACTCCGAACGTCCTGGAACGGCTCGAAGCCGCCGACGCGATTTCGGTCCCGAACAGACGGGCGTAGAAGTCGCCTGCGTGAGCGAGGTCGGCGCAGCGTATGGCGATGCGGCTCATCGACTGCGGAGACAATGCAGGCCCGACGCGGGCGGGGACCTGATAGGGCGTCGCGGTTTGGCGTGCCCATCCGCCGGGTTGTCGCAGCTGCATCAGCGCTCCATCGAGGTCGCCTATCCATACGTCGCCGGACGATCGCGGCGGCACCGCGATGCCGTTGTCCTGCAACTTCGCCGCCACCTTCGCCTTCTCGTAATCGCTGATCCCGAGGGAATAGTGATCGAGATCGGGCCGGTCCGGCGCGAAAGCCTGGGATATGGCGAGATAGCCGTCGCCGAACTTGAGGAAGTACCCTTCGCTGGGCGGCACGTCCGGCCGGGCTCTGAGCGCCGGGTTCCTGAGAACCGGCGTGTCGAACAGCGCCACGTAGAATTCCGCGGTCTTGGCGACGCTCGACACGCGGATATTGACGTGGTCGAGCGACACTGGTCGCAGGATTCCCGTCTCCGCCGCGCCGGCACTGCGCATGGCTGCCATCGCGCCCAGCAGCGCGAGGGCTTCGCGGCGCGAAACCAAACCCGCGCGTATTCCTTGTGCGTGGTCCATAGGCAATTCCTCCCTGATCGATTGCTCCCTGGCCGATCGCCGTCGAATCGTCACTTCCGCGTTTGCTTGAAGTATTTCAGATCGGGTGGCGGCTGGTCCTTCTTCGTCGGCATCAGCAGGCCGCCGGAGCTGAGGAAATAGGCCTGCCCGGCGATATCGACATGGACGTTGCCTTCGGCACAGACGTCCTCGTGCCACCATATCGGCTGCTTGGATTGGGCGCGGCGGTAGTTCTTGGTGACGGTCCAGGGATGCGTCAGCGCATGGTCGATGGTGGTGATCTCGTCGTGAAGAAGGTTCGGATCGGCCTTGTCCACATAGATGCGCTCCCTGATGATACTCAGGTTGTCCCGATGCAACGGAATCCCGCTGACATCGTAATTGCGGGGGCCCTTGAGGCCGCGGGTCTCGACCACCAGCGTGTCGTAACGGCCGTCGCCGTCCTCGTCGACCCATTTGCCGATCGAATAACCCGCATACATCGGGTCGTCATTCATGTTGTCGGGAAAGTCGCGCCCGTCGGTATAGATACGGCGATTGTCGTGGATGTGTTCCATCAGGACGTAGGTGGTTTGCGGCGTGACGACGACCTCCATGGGTGCATAGGCGTGCATGATGCGCGGCATGCCCGGCGGCAGGCACTTGTAAGTCGGGTCGCTGCCTTGGCCGCCGGCCTTCTTGTCGGCGAGGTTCGCCTCGTAGAGGGTTTGGTACTCCGCCGTCAGCGGCGCCTCCTGCAGCCGGCCGGGCGGCTTGGTCGGATCGAACCGGCCCTCGCCCGCATTGCCCTCGGCGCGGTCCCATTTGCCCTTCAGATCGGGGTATTTGGCATCGTCGAACGCCTGGGCGGCCGTAACGGTCGCACACCAAGCAGCCATGAGCGCGATGATGCCGATCAAGCATCGGTCATGCATGATTTCCTCCCAGCAATGGCGGCCGCCTTTTGCCCCCGGCGAATTGGAGACTGCCGGAGATGCTCTGGACTGCGCTTAGGCGCTTCCGCAACGGGAGTCCTGCATGAAAGCCGACCCTTTTCAAGGGCACACGAAGGCCGAACCGAGACGGGCGCGCCGCCGCGCCACGTGTGATCCGATCCGGTTCGTCCGGCGCCGGCTTGGCGATGAAGGCGGCGAAATCAGCGCGTCGCTTCGCGCGAGAACCAGGACAGCAGGCCGCGCCCGGCATTGGGGGTGGGTTTGGCAATCGGTTCCGGCGATTGGGGCTCCGGGCCGGGATCGTCGGGGATCTGGATCGGTGTCAGTTCGGTGGGCCGCAAGTCGGCGGGTCGTGCCGGCTCGGGAGACGGCACCGCCGACAGGTCGAGCGACAGCGGCACCTCCGGCCTGCTGCTCGCTGGCCTCGTCTCGGGCCTCGTCTCGGGTCTGGGCTCCGGCTTGGCCTCGACCCTGATTTCCGGGCTGACGTCTTTCTCCATAACCACCACCGGCCCTGAAGGGCCGGCAATGGCGGGGGTGGAGGGCGCCGGCTCGAGCAGCGGACCGCGCGGCGTGAGATCGGCCACCGGGGCCCGCCACTGGAAGGCGTCGAGGCGGCCGGTCGCCGGCGACACCGGCATCCAGTTTTCGGCGACTAGGCCGTCGGCGGTCCACACCGGGTCGAGGGCGGCGTGGACGGCGCGGGCCATCCATTGGCGGGCGCGGCCGATATCGCCGGCTTCGGCTTCCTCGAGCTGCGCCATCAGGGTCGCCACCCGCCTGGTGGGCGCCGAAATCAGCGTCTTGAGGCTCGCCCGCGCTTCCGCGAATTCGTGGGCGTCGAGCGCCGCCCGCGCCACCGCCAGCCGGCTTTCGAGGTGGCTCTCGGCGAGGCGCGCCAGGGTTCGGATGCGGGCAAGCCGCTCGCGCGCCGACGCGCCGGGGACGAGATCGGCATAGGCGTCGGCGACATCGGGATGCGGAGCCTCGCGCCACGCGGCTTCGAGGATGCGCCCGGCCTTGCGCCGGTCGCCCGCTTCGGCCAGCAGGCGGCCGCCCAGCGCAGCGGCGGGGACGAGGCCGGGAGCGAGCTTGACCGCTTCCTGCGCGAGTTCGCGCGCGGCGGTGCGGTCGGTGTTCTCGACCGACAAGGCCCGTGCCGTGAGCAGCACGGCACGCTGGCGGCGATAGGTGTCCTTGTCCAACAGGCCGCCGCTGTTGTTGCGCTCGAGCGCTTGCAGGGCACCCAGCCAATCGCCGTCGGCGCAGTGGAAGTCGAACGCCGCCTGTCCCGCCCAGGCGAGCGACGGCGCGGCCTTGGCGGCCTCCTCGGCGAAGCCGCGGGCGGCCGCCATGTCGTTGCGCCGCTGTGCTTCGATGAACAGGCCGTGCAGGCCCAACAGCTTGGTGTCAGGGCGGTCCGCCATCGCCCGGAATGCTGCATCGGCACCGCCGCGCGTACCGGAGAGCTGCGCGGTCTGGGCCTGCAGCAGCAGGGTGAGGGGCTGGTCGGCGGCGTGCCGCCCGGCGTCCTTGGCGTGCCTGAGCGCGGCGCGCACGTCCCCGGCACCGATGGCGACGAGGCCACGTGTGAGCGCGTGATGGCCTCTTGCGGCGCGCCGCTGCGCCGACCGCCGCGCCAGCTTGGCCGGCGCAGTCACCAGGGAGGCGGCCAGCGTCCATGCGATCAGCGCCACGCAGACCACGGCGAGGACCGCCCCGACCAGGACAGCGACCGATGTATCGGCGTGATAGCCGAGCCAGTTTATGGAGACCTCGCCGGGCCGGTCCGCAAGCCAGGCTGCGGCGAAGGCGAGCCCGGCGGTTACCAGCAGAAAAACGATGAGCCGTATCATTGGTTGGTGGCGCCTGCCGGCGCGCCGAGCTTGGCGAAGGACGCGGCGGCGAGTTGCGCGGACGTGGCGGCGGCGGCTTGGCGGGCCAGCGCTTTCTTGCGCCACGGCTCCGCGATCGCCTGTGCCGGCGCCGGAAGCTTGTCGATTTCGGCGAGCACGCCGGCGAGATCGCGCCGCGCCATGTCGCGGTCGATGCGCCCGATCACCGTTGCCGCATCGTCGCCTGGGCGGTCGCCGACCGGGCGGATGCGAACCAGTTTTTCGGCATGAGCCTGCAAGCGATCCAGGTAACTGCCGTCCGGTCCCGCCGGCGCGGATGCCTTCAGCATCTCCGGGATGAGCCCGGAAAGTTCGCGGAATAGATCGGGCGGATTCGGCACGCCGGTGGCTGCGAACGGCTCGAGTTCCGCAAGCGTCACGGGACTGACGCCGACCGCCTTGGCGGCGGCAAATTCCGCCGTGAACGGCTCGCCGCGTTCCAGCGCGGAACGCAGGCCGGCGGCGACTAATGCGAACCGCAGCGACTCGTCGGTCTTGGGGGTGGCAGATTCGACGACCTGATCCCGGATCGTCTTGACCGAGGCCTCGACCGCGTCGAGGCGGCTGTTGAGGCCGGCCAGCTCCGCCTTCGCGTTCTGGTGGAGCTTGTCCTGGTCGGCATCGGTGCGGTTCGCGTCGGCCACTGCTTTGGCGACGGATTCGGCGCGTTCGCGAGCCGCCTGAACGGCGGTCGCATTGTCCCCACTCCGGCGATCGAGCGCGGTCACACGCTCCGCCATCGGCTTGATCTCCGCTTGCACCGTGGCGAGCCGCGTCGACAAGTCCTTGATCGCGGCGGCATCGGCCTTTCCGGAGTCGTATGCGGCGGCCGGGGGCGCGGATTCGAGCCGGGAAATTCGCGCCGACAGTTCCTCGATCTTACCGCTGTCGGCCCGGCCGCTTCCAGGCGCCGGCGCCGGCGGCGCGGCTTCGAGCTTGGCGAGACGCGCCGACAATTCCTCGATCTTGGCGGCGGGGACCTTGCCCATGTCGGGCACCGTCGCCGCCGCCACATCGGCCGCGCTCTGGGTCTGCAATTCAAGACGGGCCAGACGGGCATTCAGATCGTCGGTGTTGAGCTCATCGAGCGGGGCGAAGTAAATCCATGCGGCGCCGCCTGCGAGGACGGCGAGCCCCGCACCGAGCGTGCCCGCGGCCAGGATGGGAAACCACGGCGTGCGGGGGCGGGCGGCAGGTGGGACGGCGCTCGGCTCGGAGGCCGGCGCAGCGGCTGACGCGACAGCCTCGGGCGAAGGTTCGGCGGAGGCGGCGTCCGCGACAGGCACTTCCACCGCCTCGACATCGATGGTCGGCGGCTGCCGGCGCCGCCGGCCCTCCGGCGGCCCGCTGCCCTGCCCTGCCTCGTCACCCGTATCCGCCATGGCGTGTCTCCGATTCCGAACCAACGGCATACTGCGGACTCGGGGTCCCGGCAATGGAGCTTCACGCCATGTTTTCACGCCCTATCGACAAGCGCGAGAAGGGCTGCCTCGTTCGGCGCCGCGGCAATCTCCACGGCGGCGGCAGCCGCCGCAATAAGCGGCGCCGCGACCTGGGCCGACAGGCAGAAGTGCCTGACCTTCATCGCAGAATCCACGATCCCGGCGGCCTTCGCGGCGCTGATGAAGGCACTGGCAGTGCGTGCGGAATAATGCAGCACCCCGTCGATCGCGCCGCCTGAGATGGCCGCGCGCACATCCGCGTCGAAATCACTCACAATCACGGCGCGATAGGCGATGACGGTCTCCACCGCCCGCCCGGCCTTACCCAGGATCCCGGCGAGATCGCCGGCGCGATCGCCGCCGGCGAAATAGAGGAGAGGCAGCACGGTACCCTCAGACCCGGCCACGATCAGCGCGGCGAGGTCGCCGACATCGCCTTCCGCGGATACCACATTGGTGAGCCCGGCCGCGACGGCCGCTTCCCGGGTGCGCGCCCCGACGGCAAAGGCGGGCAGGGCGGCAAGCGCGCCGAACCGGCGATGCGACGCGACGGCACGCGCCGCATTGGCGCTGGTGAACACCACGCCTGCCCAGGGGCCCACACCAAACACGGCGTCCGCGACCGGCTCGATCCGCAGCAGCGGCGCCAGCCGAACCTCGTGGCCGCGGGAGCGCAGCAGCGCCGCGGTGCGCGCGCCCTCCGGTTCCGGCCTGGTGACGAGGAGGCGCACGGGCTCAACCGGCGGTAAAGAAATCCGGCGCCGCCCGGCTCTTCAATTCCCGGCCTGCATCAGCGCCGAGCCGTACCGCATCGGCAATCGCGCCGGTGCGGACGGTCTCCAGGGATTCGCTGCCGTCGGGCCGCAGGATCATGCCGCGAAACGCCACCGTGCCGGCGGCAATGCGCGCATGGCCCGCGATAGGCGTGCGGCAGGAACCGTCGAGCACGGCGAGAAAGGCGCGCTCCGCGCCCAACGCGGTCAGCGTGTCCGCATCGTCGACGGCGGCGAGGAGTTCGCGGGTGCGGCGGTCCTCGGTACGGGTTTCGATCCCGATCGCCCCTTGCCCGACCGCCGGCAGGAAGCGGTCCACATCGAGGATGCTGGTCGCGGCGGCGGCGCGGCCGAGCCGGTTGAGGCCGGCCAGCGCCAGCAAGGTCGCATCCACCACGCCGTCATCGAGCTTCTTCAGGCGAGTCTCCACATTGCCGCGAAACGGTACCACGGTGATATCCGGCCGCAGGCGCTTGACCATCGCCTGGCGGCGCAACGAGGCCGTGCCCACCACCGCGCCGGGGGGAAGGCCGTCGAGGGTCGCCGCCTTGCGGCTGATGAAGGCGTCGCGGACATCCTCGCGCGGCAGGCAGGCCGCGAGCATGAGCCCGTCCGGCAGCACCGTCGGCATGTCCTTGCTGGAATGCACGGCGAGATCGATGCTGCGCTCGATCAGCGCCTGCTCGATCTCCTTGGTGAACAGGCCCTTGCCGCCGACCTCGGACAGCGGCCGGTCCTGGATCACGTCGCCGGACGTCTTGATCACCGTGATCGCGATGGAATCGGGTGCGACGCCATGAGCGGCCGCCAGCCGTGCGCGCACGTCATGGGCCTGCCACAGCGCCAGCGGGCTGCCGCGGCTGCCGATGCGCAGAAACGGCGCGGCGGAGGATTGCGTCATGGGACCCCGTAATGCTACTCGCGGACGGTAAGCGTTCTCGCTGACAAGTAAGCACCACGGCGCCCGCGAAAATGCAAACCGCGGAACTCGCGCGAGGCAACATGATCGTGCTCGGCATCGAGACGACCTGCGACGAAACCGCGGCGGCGCTGGTCGAGCGGACCGAGGACGGCCGCGGCACTATCCTCTCCAACGTGGTGCTGTCGCAGATCGAGGAGCATGCGGCATTCGGCGGCGTGGTGCCGGAGATCGCGGCGCGCGCCCATGTGGAGGCGCTCGACATCATCATCGCCACCGCCATGCGCGACGCCGGCCGCGGTTTTGCCGACATCGACGGCGTCGCCGCCGCGGCCGGTCCCGGCCTGATCGGCGGCGTCATCGTCGGCCTGACCACCGCCAAGGCGATCGCCCTGGTGCGGGAAAAGCCGCTGGTCGCGGTCAATCACCTGGAGGCCCATGCGCTCACCGTGCGGCTCACCGACGCGACGCCGTTTCCCTATTGCCTGTTCCTGGCGTCCGGCGGCCATACCCAAATCGTCGCGGTGCGCGGCGTCGGCGACTACGTCCGCCTCGGCACCACCCGCGACGACGCCATCGGCGAGGCGTTCGACAAGACCGCAAAGCTCCTCGGCCTCGGCTACCCCGGCGGGCCGAAGGTCGAGCGAGAGGCGGCGCGAGGCGACCGCGGCCGGTTCCTGCTGCCGCGTCCCATGAGCGGCCGGCGCGATGCCGATTTCTCCCTGTCCGGGCTCAAGACCGCGGTGCGGCTCGAGGCCGAGAAGATCGCCCCTCTGTCGGACCAGGACGTGGCCGATCTCGCCGCTTCGTTCCAGCTCGCCGTGGTGGAGATGGTGACCGACCGGCTGCGGCACGGCCTGCGCCTGTTTCGCGAACGCTTCGGCGCGCCCACCGCCCTGGTGGCGGCCGGCGGCGTCGCCGCGAACCAGGCGATCCGTGACGCCCTCCTCGATGTCGCCCTGCAGGACCAGGTGCCGCTGGTGGTTCCCCCGCCCGCTTTGTGCACCGACAATGCCGCGATGATCGCCTGGGCCGGCGCGGAGCGGCTCGCGCACGGCCTGCGGGATACACTGGACGTGAGCCCGCGTGCGCGCTGGCCGCTCGACCAGGTGGACAAGGCGGCCGCCGCGCCGCCGGCGGTGGCCGCGGAAGCATAAGCCCGCCATGATCGTCGAACGCATCGCGGTGGTCGGGGCGGGCGCCTGGGGGACCGCGCTCGCGAACGTCATCGCCCGGGCCGGCCGTGCGGTAACCTTGTGGGCCCGCGACCCCGACGTCGCCGCCGCCATTCGGGAAAGGCGCGAAAGCCCGCGATTGCCCGGGGTGCTTGTCGACGAGCGGGTGGCGCTCGGCGCCCTGTCCGCGAACAGGCCGCAAGGCGACGCGATCCTCGTCGTGGTGCCCGCCCAGACCTTGCGCGCCGCCGTTTGCGATCTCGCCGGCGCGGTCGCTCGGGGCACGCCGGTGGTCGCCTGCGCCAAGGGCATCGAGCGCGGCACCGGACTTTTCATGACGCAGATCATCGCGGAATGCCTGCCGGCCTCTATCCCCGCGATCCTGTCGGGGCCGAGCTTCGCCGGCGACGTGGCGCGGGGATTGCCGACCGCGGTGACGCTCGCCGCGCCGGACGAGGCCACCGCGCGGCTGCTCGCCCATTCGCTCGGCTCCGCGACGTTTCGGCCCTACCATTCGACCGACGTGCGCGGCGTCGAGATCGGCGGCGCCGCCAAGAATGTGCTGGCGATCGCCGCCGGCATCGTCGCCGGCCGCAAGCTCGGCGCCAGCGCCGCAGCGGCGCTGACGACCCGCGGCTTCGCCGAGCTGGTGCGGTTCGGCCGGGCGCACGGCGCGCGCATGGAAACGCTGACCGGCCTGTCCGGGCTCGGCGACCTCATCTTGACCTGCTCGAGCGTGCAGTCGCGTAATTTCTGGCTCGGCCGCATGCTCGGAGAGGGCCGCACCCTCGACGAAGTGGGCCGGGCCGGCCAGCTTGCCGAAGGCGTCTTCACGGCGTCGGTGCTGGTCGAGATGGCACGGGCAAAAGAGGTCGAGACGCCGATCGCCGCCGCCGTCGCCGCCGTACTCGACGGGACGCTCGGCATCGACGCGGCGATCGAGGCGTTGCTGACAAGGCCGTTCCGCGCGGAGGGATGAACATGAATTACTGGCTGATCAAATCGGAACCGGCGACATGGTCGTGGGACATGCAGGTCAAGAAGGGCGCCAAGGGCGAGGCCTGGACCGGGGTTCGCAACCACACCGCCAAGCAGAACCTGATGAAGATGAAGAAGGGCGACCGCGCCTTTTTCTACCATTCCAACGAGGGTAAGGAGATCGTGGGGATCGCCGAGGTGATCCGCGAAAGCTTCCCCGATCCGACCGCGTCCCCCGGCGACCCCTGGGTCGCGGTGGACGTGCGCGCCGTGGCGCCGTTTGCGAAGCCGGTCTCCCTCGCAGCCATCAAAGCCGAGCCCAAGCTCAAGGAGATGGCGCTCATCAAGCAATCGCGGCTCTCGGTCCAGCCGGTGACGGCGCAGGAATGGAAGGCCGTCTGCGCCATGGGCGGAGTGAAGCCGTAGCGCCGCGGTCGGACGGAACCCATTGAAGTCGTGGGGCGACTTCGCAGCCCCGGGCCATCTGTTCAGATCGTCCCGACAGGGCCTGCTTTTCTCTTGATGATGTTCCTTCTCATGGGCTAATTCCTACGTTAGACTAAGTCAAAGAGGAAGCCATCCGTCGCGATCCCTGGATGGCCCAAGACCGGGCGGAAAACATGAAAACATCGGTACGCGCGTCTCTGCTGCTGGGGCTGGCACTGATCGTTCCGCTTGCGCTGGCGAGCGCGGCATGGGCGGGCGGCGCCTCGCTCGACGAGGACGAGGAAGATACGAGCAATGCCGGCGTATCCTTCTTCGGCTTTGCCAAGGACCTGGACCACGGCGGCGGCGTAGCCGACGCCAAAGTGAGCGCCGACATCAAGAATCGCAATGCCAGCCTCGTGACCCGGACCGACGACCAGGGGCATTTCAAGTTTTCCGGGTTCAGCAAGGAAATCGACCCCAAGGACGTCGACATCACCTGCAGCAAGGAAGGCTTCAAGCTGCAGCGCACCGTCCGCCGCCAGGCGGCTGGCGATGCCGTGAGCACCGTCGAGGTCGATTGCCTGATGGTCAAACCCTAGGTTTCGAAATCCCTGTGTGATGCGCATCCGCGGTGCCCTGCGTCTTCTCCTGATCGGCATTGCGTTCGCATTGTGTGCGCCGGCGACGGGATACGCCGCGCCGCCGCGCTCGGCGTTGAGCGGTCGCGTCACCTCGGTGCAGGAAGGCGCGATGGAGGGCGTGCTGGTCAGCGCCAAGCGTGACGGCTCGCCGATCACCGTCACGGTCGTGACCGACGATACCGGGCATTATGGCTTTCCCGCCGGCCGGCTTGCGCCCGGACATTACGCGCTGCAGATCCGCGCCATCGGCTATGAGCTCGCCGGTCCCGCGAGCGCCGATGTCGGCCCCGAACAGCCGGCGACCGCCGATCTCGCGCTGACGAAGGCCGAGGATATTTCCGGCCAGCTCACCAGCACCGAGTGGTTCACCAGCATGCCCGGCACGGCGGAACAGAAGCGTCCGCTGATCGAATGCATGAGCTGTCACACGCTGGAGCGGGTGGTGCGCTCGAAGTTCACCGCCGACGAATTCGTCGGCGTGCTCAAGCGCATGGCGAACTACGCCAACAACTCCACGACCCTGCATCCGCAGCCGCGGATGGTCGAGCGTCCGGTGCCCGAGGATCGCGCTCGCAAGGTCGCGGAGTATCTCGCGACCGTCAACCTGAGCAAGACCGACCGCTGGGACTACCCGCTCAAGACCCTGCCGCGTCCGACCGGGCGGGCGACGCGGGTGATCGTCACCGAATACGACATGCCGCGCGCGACCATCGCGCCCCATGACGTGCGCACCGACGCCGACGGCTTCGTGTGGTACTCGAACTTCGTCGAGCCCTATCTCGGCCGGCTCGATCCGCGCACCGGCGCCCATGTGGAGTACGCCTATCCGCTGCCCAAGCCGAATTTCCCCACCGGCGCGCTCGCGCTGGAGCCCGACCAGGACGGCAATTGGTGGCTGGCCCTGATGTTCCAGGGCGGGCTCGCCAAATTCGACCCCCACACCAAGACGTTTCGCCTCTATCCGCTGCCGGCGGAGCTCAACGACGACACCGCGCAGCAATCCATGGTGATGCCGCGCCAGTCCCATGTCGACGGCAAGGTCTGGACCAACGACGTCAATTCCCATTCGATCCTGCGGCTCGATCTCGCCACCGGCGGCTATGAGACCGTCGACCCCTTCAAGGACATGCCGGTGGGCCGCAACCATTCGCCCTATGGCATGACCGCGGACAAGGACAACAACCTGTTCTTCATGGACTTCGGCGACGAGAGCATCGGGCGCGTCGACGCCAAGACGTTTCGCGGCACGATCTACCAGACCCCGACCGCGCGCTCGCGGCCGCGCCGCACCATGCTGGACGACAAGGGCCGGCTGTGGTTCGCCGAATTCGCCGCCAACAAGCTCGGCATGTTCGACACCGGGCACGAGAGCTTCAAGGAATGGGACGTGCCGACGCCGCACACCTATCCCTATGACGCCTTTCTCGACAAGAACGGCGAATTGTGGAGCGGCTCGATGTCGAGCGACCGGGTGCTGCGGATGGACCCGCAAACCGGAAAATCGGTCGAATACCTGCTGCCGCACCAGACCAATGTGCGCCGCATCTTCATTGACGGCACCACCACCCCGGTGACTTTCTGGGCCGGCAACAACCATCACGCCGCCATCGTCAAGCTCGAGCCGCTCGATTAGATCGCATCCCGCGAACCGGCGACCCTATCGCTGTCATTGCCCGGCTCGACCAGGCTCGACCGGGCGATGACATGTAAAGGGTGCGTGAACCGAACGAAACGTTCGCTGTGCCGACCACTACCAATTGCTAGGCCGCGCCGCGCGGCGGCGCTTGATCTCGATCAAGCCTGCGCGACCAAAGTGTGACATTCGATGCCTTGTGACTCTCCGAGCGGGCGTCGCATAATGGCGGCCGGGAAACGTTCAATAACATCGCGCAGGCATCGAGCGAGAATGCGCGGAGGAGTGCGGGCATGGCCGAGCAGATTTACGATGTGCCTCCGGAATGGAGCAAGCGCGCCTTCATCGACGAAGCCAAGTACGAGGCGATGTATGAGCGCTCGGTGAAGGATCCCGACGGCTTCTGGGGCGAACAGGCCAAGCGCATCGAGTGGCTCCAGCCCTTCACGAAGGTCAAGAACACCTCGTTCGATCCGCACCGCGTCTCCATCAAATGGTTCGAGGACGGCGTCACCAACGTCGCCCACAACTGCATCGACCGCCATCTCGCCAAGCGTGGCGACCAGGTCGCCATCATCTGGGAGGGCGATGATCCCAAGGACGACCGCAAGATCAGCTATCGCGAACTGCACGCCGAGGTGTGCCGGTTCGCCAACGTCCTCAAGTCGCGCGGCGTCAAGAAGGGCGACCGCGTCACCATCTACCTGCCGATGATCCCCGAGGCGGCCTACGCGATGCTCGCCTGCGCGCGGATCGGCGCGGTCCATTCGGTGGTGTTCGGCGGCTTCTCTCCGGATTCGCTCGCCGGCCGTATCGAGGATGCCAAGACCGCCGTGGTCGTGACCGCCGACGAAGGCCTGCGCGGCGGCCGCAAGGTGCCGCTCAAGGCGAACGCCGACGTCGCCGCCGACCGCGCCGGCATTGTCGAGACCATGGTGGTGGTGCGCCGCACCGGCTCTCCAGTGAACATGAAAGCCGGCCGCGACGTCTATTACGACGAGATTGCCAAGACGGTGCCGGCCGAGTGCCCGTGCGAGCCCATGAACGCGGAGGATCCGCTGTTCATCCTCTACACGTCGGGGTCGACCGGCAAGCCCAAGGGCGTGCTCCACACCACCGGCGGCTATCTCGTATTCGCGTCGATGACCCACCAATATGTGTTTGACTATCACGACGGCGACATCTACTGGTGCACCGCCGATGTCGGCTGGGTCACCGGGCACAGCTACATCGTCTACGGGCCGCTGGCCAACGGCGCCACCACGCTGATGTTCGAGGGGGTGCCGAACTACCCCACCAATTCGCGGTTCTGGGAAGTCATCGACAAGCACAAGGTCAACATCTTCTATACCGCGCCGACCGCGATCCGCGCGCTGATGCAGTCGGGCGACGCCCCGGTGAAGAAGACCTCGCGCGCCACCCTGCGGCTGCTCGGCTCGGTCGGCGAGCCGATCAATCCGGAGGCCTGGGAATGGTACCACCGCGTGGTCGGCGACCGTCGCTGCCCGATCGTCGACACCTGGTGGCAGACCGAGACCGGCGGCATCCTCATCACGCCGCTGCCGGGCGCGACCAAGCTCAAGCCCGGTTCGGCGACACGGCCGTTCTTCGGCGTCCAGCCGGAAATCGTCGATGCCGACGGCAAGGTGATGGAAGGCGCCGCCACCGGCAATCTGTGCATCGCGGACTCATGGCCGGGGCAGATGCGCACGGTCTATGGCGACCACGAGCGCTTCGTGCAGACCTATTTCTCGACCTATCCCGGCAAGTATTTCACCGGCGACGGCTGCCGGCGCGACGCCGACGGCTATTACTGGATCACCGGCCGGGTCGACGACGTGATCAACGTGGCGGGACACCGGCTCGGCACCGCGGAAGTGGAATCGGCGCTGGTCGCCCACCCCAAGGTCTCGGAAGCCGCCGTGGTCGGCTATCCTCACGACATCAAGGGCCAGGGCATCTACGCTTATGTGACGCTGATGACCGGCGAGTTGCCGACCGAAGCGCTGCGCAAGGAACTGGTGACCTGGGTGCGCAAGGAGATCGGCCCGATCGCCTCGCCCGACTTGATCCAGTTCGCACCGAGCCTGCCCAAGACCCGGTCCGGCAAGATCATGCGGCGCATCCTGCGCAAGATCGCCGAGGACGAGTACGGCAATCTCGGCGACACCTCGACGCTGGCCGAGCCCACCGTGGTGACCGACCTCATCGACAACCGCCAGAACCGCAAGAGCGCGTAGGGGCCGGGCAAATCCCAACCCAGCCATTCCGGGGCGCCGCGTCAGCGGCGAACCCGGAATCCAGACGGCCACGCGACTCGCCCCGCAGACTGGATTCCGGGTTCGCGCGAAAGTGCGCGCCCCGGAATGACGGCATGAGCGAGTCCGGCCCGCCCGGTGTGGCGGGGCGGCTACACTCCGCGCTTGTTTGCGAATTGCGGCCCCGAGGTAACGATCTCGCGGCCGTTTTTTGGTATTGTGCCGTCGGGGAATTTTGCATCGGGGTGCTTCAATGATTCGGTCTCGCCTTTCGGCCGCGACTGCAGTCGCGGCAATTCTCGTCGGATATCCCGCTCTCACCACTGCGGCCGCCGCGCGTGGCGAAACCGTCGCCATCAGCGGCTATTCGCCGGGCACCATCGTGGTGCGGACCAGCCAGCGGGCGCTCTACTACGTCATCGATTCCGGACATGCGCTGCGCTACCCGGTCGGCGTCGGCCGCCTGGGCAAGCAATGGTCCGGGACCTCCTACATCAACGGCAAGTATCTCAGCCCGGCGTGGTCGCCCCCGGCTGAAATCCGTCACGACAAGCCGTCGCTGCCGGCCGTCATTCCGGGCGGGTCTCCGCACAACCCGATGGGCGTCGCGGCGATGACGCTCGCCGGCGGCGAATACGCCATCCACGGCACCAACCAGCCGGGCTCGATCGGCGGCTTCGTGTCCTACGGCTGCATCCGCATGTACAACCAGGACATCACCGACCTGTTCGCGCGGGTCGGCTACGGCACCACCGTGGTGGTGATGCAGTAAGCTGCGGATTGGCGGGATCACCCGTCACGGCGCCGCCCGGTCGTCGCACCAGCCGCGGCGCCGCCCGCCGCCATAGCTGCGGGCAAGGCCTTTCGCCAGCAATTGCGACGACACGTTCGCAATCGACCTCGTGCCGGCATCGGCGACGACGCGGCCGCCATATTTGTCGAGCGTGACCCCGGAGACGCCGACCGTGCCTTCGGCGAGCATGTCGCGCAGCGCGTCGCGGGCGGCCTCCGCCATGGTGCGCTCCTGCGGGCACCGCGCCTTCAGTTCGGGCGCATCGATGCCGCGCAGCCGGATCTTGGTGGTGATGTCGAGGCCGGGCCAGACATGGACCCGCGCTTCGAAAGTGTCGCCGTCGATCACCCGCAGCACCTCGGCAGGATGCGTGGCGGTAGGCGTGGCACGGGCCGACGGGGGCGACGGCGTAGCCTCCGAGGCAACGGCAGGCGCCGGCGGGCTCTGCGCCGTCAGAACCACCAGACCGCCGCCGACGAAGCCGGCAGCGAACACGGCCATGGCGCGCATGCCTGCGGGGGCTGAGGAATATGATCTCGCAAGGCTGATCATATTCCTATAATAGC
>Ga0302326_10007309_pt1 | contig 24631 bp, 21 predicted proteins | sample Palsa_T0_3_FD_202264 | JGI IMG/M metagenome (GOLD analysis project Ga0302326, IMG submission 202264) | Peat permafrost microbial communities from Stordalen Mire near Abisko, Sweden - Palsa_T0_3 | ecosystem: Environmental > Terrestrial > Soil > Palsa > Peat permafrost | place: Sweden: Abisko... | reverse complement strand
AGATTCACAGTCACATCGGGGACGTCGATGCGGCGCTCGCCCAGGCCCACGCGAGCTACGAGGAGACGTTCGAGATCCAGCGCGTGCAGCACGTCTCCCTCGAGACCCACGCCTGCCTCGGCTGGCTCGACGAGCGCGGGCGGCTGACCATACGGACCAGCAGCCAGACCCCATTTCTGACGCGGGACGCGCTCTGCCGCCTGTTCGAGCTCCCCGCCGAGCGGGTGCGGGTCCTGTGCGGCCGCATCGGCGGCGGCTTCGGCGGCAAGCAGGAGATGCTGACCGAGGACATCGTTGCGCTCGCGGTCCTGCGCCTGAAGCGACCGGTGTCACTCGAGTTCACCCGCGAGGAGCAGTTCACCGCGGCCACCACGCGCCACCCCATGAAGGTTACAGTGACCGTCGCTGCCAGCCGCAACGGGAGACTCACCGCGATGTCACTCGACATCCTCTCCAACACCGGCGCCTATGGCAACCACGGGCCTCCGGTGCTGCACCACTCCTGCGGCGAGTCACTCGAGCTTTACCGGTGTGCCAACAAGCGCGTCGACGCCCGCTGCGTCTACACCAACACGGTCCCCGCCGGCGCCCTGCGTGGCTATGGGCTGAGTCAGACGACCTTCGCCGTTGATTCTGCACTCGACGAGCTCGCCCGACGCCTGGAGGTCGACCCGCTCGAGTTCCGTCGCCTCAACGTGATCGGCCCCGAGGACCCTCTGATCTCGGTCCAGGACGACCCCGGCGACGTCGAGATCGGGAGCTACGGCCTCGACCAGTGCATCGACGCGGTGCGCGGTGCGCTGCGGCGCGCGCGCGACGAGCCGCCACCGGCCGGCGACTGGCTCCTCGGGGAGGGCATCGGGCTGTCGATGCTGCACACGACGCCCCCCGGTGGGCATCGCTCGGTAGCCCGGATCGAGGAGCGCGAGCCGGAGGGCTACAGGCTGTTCGTCGGCACGGCCGAGTTCGGGAACGGCATGACTACCGTGCACGCGCAGCTGGCCGCGGAGGCGCTCGGCACGACGCAGGATCAGATCGACGTCGTCGGAGCCGACACCGATGCGGTCCGCTACGACACCGGCGCGTTCGGCTCGACCGGAGTGTCGGTGGCCGGCACGGCGACGCTCGAGGCCGCCCAGCGGTTGCGGGCGATGATCGACGCTCGCCGGGCGGAGGGCGAGTGCGGCGGCGGTCCGCTCGCCACCGAGGGGAGTTGCAATGGGCTCGCGCGCTCGGTGATCTTCAACGTCCACGGCTTCCGCGTCGCCGTCGCCCGCGACACCGGCGAGGTGAGGATCCTGCACAGCGTGCAGGCAGCCGACGCCGGTACCGTGATCAACCCGCTTCAGTGTCGCGGCCAGATCGAGGGCGCCGTCGCCCAGGCGCTCGGCGCGGCGCTGTACGAGGATCTGAGGATCGACTCCGACGGAACGGTGCTGACCCGGGTGCTACGCGACTACCACGTGCCGCTGTTCGCCGACGTCCCGCGGACAGAGATCGCCTTCGCCCAGACCCGAGATCGCCTGATGGGCCCGCTCGGCGCCAAGCCGATGAGCGAGAGTCCGTTCAACCCCGTGGCTCCGGCGCTGGCCAACGCGATCCGCGACGCTACCGGGATCCGCTTCACGGCCCTCCCCCTGACGCGCGATCGGATCTGCCTCGGCCTGCGAGCCGCTCGAGCGCGCCGGCCAGTACCCCCACCCCCAGCTCGAGTTCCTCGGGCGCCGTGTACTCGTCCGGGTGGTGGCTGATGCCGTCCCGGCTCGGCACGAAGATCATCCCGATCGGGAGCTGTGAGCCGAGCACCATCGAGTCGTGATAGGCGCCGCTGGTCATGCCGAGGTACGGGGTCCCGAGCGCCTCACAGGCATTCCGCACGGCTTCGACGATTCGCGGGTCACAGGCCGCGGGATCGTCCCTGGTGATCGGCGTTACGTTGACGGCCAGGCCGCGGCGCTCGGCGATCGCGTCGAGGCCGGCGAGTACGCCGTCGATCACCGCCTCCCGCGCCTCCAGGTCGCTGTCGCGGATGTCGATGTCCATCCGCACCTGCCCGGGGACCACGTTGACGGCCCCGGGCGAGACTTCGAGCACGCCGACGGTCCCGACCGTGACGCCGCTCGGGGACTGACGCGCGAGTCGCTCGACCTCCAGCACCAGCTCGCTGGCGCCGGTCAGCGCATCGCGCCGCAGCTCCATCGGCGTCGAGCCCGAGTGGCTGGCCTTCCCGGTCAGCTCGATCCGGAGGTCGTGGGGTGCGGCGATGTGCTCAACGACCCCGATCGGGATCCCGCGGTGCTCGAGCACCGCCCCCTGCTCGATGTGCAACTCGATCAGCGAGTCATAGCCGGCGGGGTCGATCCGGGCTGCGGCGATCCGGTCAGGGTCGAGGCCGACGCCGCGCATCGCCTCGGCGATCGTCACCCCGTCCCGGTCGGCCATCCGATCGAGATCCTCCCGGGTCAGTGCGCCCACCATCGCGCGGCTGCCGACACAGCCGGCGCCGAAGCGCGGCTCCTCGCCGGCGAAGCCGACCAACTCGATCCCGCGCCGCGGGGCGAACCCGGCGGCGCGCAGGATCGCTACCGCCTCGATCGCGCCGAGCACCCCGAGCACCCCGTCGTACTTCCCGGCGTTCAGCGTCGTATCGAAGTGCGATCCGGTGAGGATCCGCGGAAGCTCGGGCGCGCTCCCCGGCCACCGGCCGAAGAGGTTCCCGACCGTGTCCTCGCGGACCTCGAGGCCGGCCTCGCGCATCCAGCCGCCGACGAGCTCGACCGCTCGCGCGTACTCGGGGGTGTACACCTCGCGGGTCAGGCCGCCGCCTTCGTGCGCTGAGTCAATCGCGGCGAGTTCCTCGATCCGCTCGTGCAGCTTCATTGCGTCAGGAACCGCGGTAGACCGTGTACCCATACGGGCTGAGCAGGAGCGGGACGTGCAGGTGGGGCTGGTCGGTCACCGTGAACGTGACAGTGACCTCAGGAAAGAACGGCGACGCGGTCGCGAAACTGAGGCGGTGGCGACCATTCTCCAGCTCCGGAAGCCCGTCCAGGCGACCGTCGGCGTCGGTCACTCCCGAGCCGAGGTGCTGCCAGGTCCCGTCGGAGTCGCACCCCAATAGCGTGACCGCGACGCCGCTCGCCGGCAGGCCGGCGGCGGTATCCAAAACGTGTGTGGTCACCCGCGTCACCCGATCAGCTCCTTGATTCGCAGCCGGGTGATCTGGCGCTGCTGGTCGGCCGCGTTGCGGAGCTCGACGTCGGGCGGGTTGCCGATCCGCCGGCTGAGTGCGGCCAGCATCTGCTCGGCGCTGAGGCCGGACGCCCGAATCAGGAACACGTGGCCGAAACGCTCCTCGTAGGTGGTGTTGGCGGCCTTGAGCGCGGCGAGCGTCTCGGGCGTCGCGCCGGCGACACCCGACTGCTCGGCGGTGCCGGTCGCGTCGCCGGGGTGGGGCTCGCCGATCCGAGCGTGGGCGGCGAACGCCTGGCGCCAGTCTTCTGCGGTGAGGGCGGCGAATGCCCGATCAGAGGCCTCCTCGAGGTCGTGCGCCGAGTCGTAGGGACCGCCCGCCGTGACCAGCTCGACCCAACGCTCCGACGCGCAGCACTGGCGGAGTTGGGCGGCACCGATGACCATGCGGCCGAGCACAGATTACCCCTGGACACGTATGCGATCGTTCTGAGATGGCTCGGCCCCAGGCAACCGCGCGCGCGCTGGCCGTCGCGCGGGGGGACGAACCGGCCGACCTGTTGATCCGCGGCGGGCGGGTGTTCAGCGCCGGGACCCGGGAGTGGATCGACATCTCCCTGGCGATCGCCGACGGGTTCATCGCCGGCTGGGGCGAGCGGGATGCGAACGAGGTCGTCGACGTCGGCGGCGCCGCTTTGACGCCAGGGTTCGTCGATGCCCACATGCACCTGGAGTCGACGAAGCTGTGGATCGACGAGTTCATCGCCACGGTGCTCCCCCACGGCACCACCGCGGTCGCCGCCGACCCGCACGAGCTCGCCAACGTGCTCGGGATCCCAGGCGTGGTGGCGCTGATCGAGGCAGCCGCGCCGCTGCCGTTCACGTTCGGGGTGCTGGCGTCGAGCTGCGTGCCCGCCTCGCCCTTCGAGCGCTCGGGCGCCGAACTGGACGCGCGAGACGTGCGCGAGCTGATCGAGCGCCACGGGGCGCTGGGAGTCGCCGAGGTGATGAACTTCCCCGGGGTGATCGCGGGCGAGACGGAGATGCTCGCGCGGATCACGGCGGCGGGGCACCGCCGGGTCGACGGGCACTGCCCCGGCGTCAGCGGACGCGCTTTGGACGCGTACCTGGCGGCCGGCGTCGAGTCAGACCACGAGTCGACCCGTTTGGAAGAGGCCGAGGAGAAACGGCGCAAGGGGATGTGGGTGTTCCTGCGCCAGGGTTCAGCCAGCCAGAACCTGATCGAGCTGGCGCCGAGCGTGATCCGCCACGGCCCGGACCTCGCTGCGTTCTGCACCGACGACCGCGAGCCCGACACGCTGCTGCGGGTCGGACACGTGAACGACTGCGCCCGGCTCGCCGTAGCGGCCGGGGTCGACGAGATCGACGCGATCCTGCTGGCCAGCACGAACCCCGCACGCTTCCACGGCTTCACCGGGCTCGGGAACCTCGGTCCTGGGCACCAGGCCGACATCCTGGCGTTTGCCGAGCTCGGATCATGGGAGCCGGACCGTGTATGGCAGGCGGGGCGGTTGATGGCGGTGGAGGGGGAGATCGTGCCCGGTGCGGTGCCGGCCTCCCCCCCGCCGGCGCTGCTACGGGACACGATCCGGATCGGACCGCTACCCGCCGGGGACTCGCTCGTGCTCGGCGCGCCGACGGGCGCGCGGGCGCTCGCCGTTGGCGTCGAGAGCCACAGCCTGACGACGCTGCGGCGCGAGGTGGAGATCGGTTCCGGAGACGACATCGCGTACGCCGCGGTGGTCGAGCGCCACCACGCCACCGGGCGCATCGGGCGCGGCTTCGCTACCGGCTTCGGGTTAAAGCGTGGCGCGATCGCCTCGACGGTCGCCCATGACGCCCACAACGTCGTCGTCGTCGGCGCCTCCGGCGACGACATGGCGGCCGCGGTCGCGCGGCTCGCCCAGCTCGGCGGCGGGCAGGTCGCGGTGCTCGACGGACAGGTGCTGGGCGAAGTTCCGCTGCCTCTTGCAGGGGTGATGAGCGACCTTCCCGCTCGCGAGGTGGCAGCGCAGATCCGGGATCTGGGAGCGGTGACCGGTGAGCGGCTCGGAGTGACCGTCGAGGAGCCGTTCATGCAGCTGTCGTTCATCGCGCTGTCGGTCATCCCCCACCTGCGGCTCACCGACGGCGGCCTGATGGACGTCGACGCCGTCGCCTTCGTGCCGGTCGAGGTTAGCTGACTGACATCGACGGTCGGCCGATCATCGCCGGGGCGATCTTGGCCGCGTGGACATAGTCCAGGGACCGGACGGGCACATAGATTTGCCGATGCCGTCGGGATCGACGGGCTGCGTACGACCGCGATGGAGGTGCAGCAGTGGCGACAGTCGCGTCAGACCTCGGCACGACCCTTCCGGGGGGCTCAGTCGCCGACGAGCCCACCTTCGAAGTCCGCGGGATCGATTACATCCCGCTGTCGGAGCGGCGCGGGGGACCGCTGGATCTCGCCTGGATGTGGGCCGGCGCGCTGTTCAATGTTGAGTATGTCGTGTACGGCGCGTTGATCATGTCCTTCGGGTTGCGCTTCTGGCAGGCGGCGCTCGTGATCGTCATCGGCAACCTGTCCTACATCGTCACCGGTCTCGGCTCGCTCCAGGGGCCGCGGGCGGGCACCGCCGCGTTCACGATCAATCGCGCGCCGTTCGGGCCCGCTGGGGCGAGGCTGATCTCGGGGTTCAATTGGATCACGCAGGTCGGCTATGAGATCGAGGGCCTGGCGCTCGTCGTGCTCGCCGGTCTGGCGCTGTTCAACAAGGCCGGCGTCGGCTCCTCGACCGGGCTCAAGATCGCACTGATCGTCGTCGCCGCCTGCGTCCAGCTGACTTTGCCGTTGTTCGGCCACAAGGCGATGCTCCGCATCCTGCGCCTGATGGTGTTCCCGTTCGTCGGCCTGTTCATTGTGTTCACGATCCTGTCGATCGGCAAGGTCCATCTTGGCGCCGGCCACAACGCGAGCTTTGCCGAGATGCTCGCCGGCCTGGCAATAATCCTCTCGGCCGGGGGCTACGGCTGGGTGATGAACGCCAACGACTTCTCCCGTTACCTGCCGCCCGACACGAGCCCGAAGAAGATCGTCTGGTCGGTCGCGCTCGGCGGTTACATCCCCTCGACGCTGCTGTCGCTGCTCGGCGCGGCGCTGTTCACGATCCCTGCGGTCGCGGCCGGCGGCGGGGGCGCGGTCTCGGGCCTCACGCACGCGTTCGCCGGATGGTTCCTGGTGCCTTACCTGGTGTTCATCATCTTTCAGCTGTTCGCGATCAACTCGGTTGACCTCTACTCCTCGGGCCTGACCCTCCAGGCGATCGTCCCCCGGATCAAGCGCTGGCAGTGCGTGCTGATCGACACTGCGGTGGCCGGTGCGCTGACCGCCTACACCGTATTCTCGAGCGGGTTCAACACCTTCATCACCGACTTCTTGGAGTTCATGCTGATCTGGATCTCCCCGTGGGTCGCGATCTACCTGATCGACTTCTTCCTGCGCCGCGGGCGGTACGACACGGGGTCGCTGATGGACACGGCGAGGGGCCTCTACTACCGCAACGGCGGCGTCAACTGGGCGGCGATCGCCGCCCAGCTGATCGGGATGCTCGCCGCGGCGTCGTTCCTCAATGCGTATCCGGCGTGGACGTCGCCGCTGACCAACGCCACCAACGGCGCCGACGCCAGCGTGTTCATGGGGGCGCTGTTCGGCGGTGCGGTCTACTTCGTGCTGGCGCGGCGGTTCGTGCCGAAGGAAGCGGAGAGATCGGTGATCGCGACGGAGCTGACCGAGCCGGCCCGCTGAGCGGTCGATGAGGTTCGGGTCTGCGTCTGGGTCGCGCGGGTCCGGCAGTGCCGTGGCGAGCGTCGCGCTCGGCGGCGTGCTGGTGCTCGCCGCCTGCGCTCTGGTCTGGGCACTGCTCGGCTCGAGCGCAGGGGTCGCCAACGGCGCGTCGTCTTCGCTCGCCCCGATCGGGATTCTCGACGCGTTCGGACCCGAGCAGGCGCCGATCCTGGCGGAGATGCACGTCACCGGGCACCGCGACATCGATGGTTTCAGGTTCTGGGAGGGCACGATCGGCGGCGATCCGGTCGTCGACGTGTGTAGCGGCGAGATCGACGAGAGCGCCGAGCTCGCCAGCTACATCCTTGACACGACGTTCCATCCCCGCGCGACACTGTTCTCCGGAACGGCCGGCGCGCAGAACGCCGCCGTGCACGTCGGCGACGTCGTCACCAGCGGGTTCGTCGCTGACAAGTCCTCGATCCACTACTACCTGGGCGGATACCAGAGCCCCTACTCCGGGGTCGAGGTCAGGGCGACCTCGAAGAGCGACCTCCGGGGGGCGATCGTCGAGGGGTACGAGAACCCCGACCCGACCCCAGCCGATGCCGCGAAATACGGCAACGGTCCGTCGACGCTTGACAAGGCCGTGGTCGACGTTGGTGCCTTCGCCGCGCCGAAGGAGCTCGTGTCAGTGGCGCAGGCCGCGAGTTCGTTGCTCGGAACGAACACGGTCGCGGACGCGACCGGCAACAGCAACGCGACGGGCACGATCACCAACGACGTGATGGCGGGCGTCGTCGGCCAGGCCGATGTCTGGACCGAGCCGCTCCCCTGGATCGAAGCGCAGAACATGCTTTACCAGACTGATGCGGAGGAGAACGAGGGCAGCGGCTTCGCCTTCGCCAACGCCCAGCTCGGGGTTCCGTGGCTGCTCGTGCGCGGAATCTCCGACTCGGTCTGGTATCCCAACGCTTACGACGGCGTGATCGCCTCCGACCACGCCGCGATCGTCGTCAAATACCTGGTCGAGCACCTACCTCAGAAGATCGACAAGGCGCCCGAGACGATCGCCGACCTGTCGCCACTGGCCAACGCCCGGAGGGCCGGGTATCTGGTAGGCGACCAGGACTTCTTCAAGGTCGGAGCGGTCTCGAAGGTCGTCTACATGCGAGGCAGCAAGAAGGTCACGCTGAGCGGGTCCGCGCTGAAGAAGCTGGCGAGCGAATACACGTACGCTGCCGGGGGTCTCGGCTGACAGGCGCGCGCCTTCCGATGGGCCCGAGACGGGCGAGGCAAGCGCATTGGCCATGTCCGCCGTGTCGGTCCTCAATAGCTTGACGTCAGACACGAAGGTGCTCCACGATGCGGCGAGAGACGGTGGGGCGGTGAGCGCGGCCAGCTGATTGGCAGCGACCGTAAACGCGCCAGACGCGCTTCGGAGCTTCCGGCTGGCGGCGGCCACAGAAGTCGAACTTGTGATCGTCCTGACGGGCGCGATCGCGGCGTTACCTGCTTTGCAGATGTCATCTGCGTGGGCGATGAAGTCGGACCGGGAGGTCCCGGTCCCGGACGAGTTCTGCGTTGCGCTCGGCGCCGCCGGGGGCGACGCAGACGAACCACACGAGCTGAACGCAATGGACCGGCGGCTGCCAAGAGCACGAGGAATGAAAGTCGGCTCACGTCGGTCGGCCTAGTAGTAGTTTGTTGCGTTGTCACTGGGTCTGTGTGGCTGGATGCAGGCGGAGTCGGTCGAGATCGGCTGGGTGTTGGCAGCGGGCGTGCCGGGCGTGCCGGGCGTGCCGGGCGTGCCGGGCGTGCCGGGCGTGCGATTGTCACGCGCGCGTCGCGGTTATGTCTCGTCCGTGTGACTTCTGGCCCGATTCGGCTCGCACCAGATTCTGGCGTGATGAATTCACGACAACTGTTGTCGCTAGCTCATCACGACCCCATGGGAACCCGCCGCCCAACGCACCCGCCGACGCGGAGCACCTCAGGCCAACCCCACCATCTGTAACGCCGCCGTTACCGCGGTTCCATCATGCTGGCTTCCGGACGTCGGGGCGCGAACCCGCGGGCGCGTCGCAGATCCGAGCACGATGAACATTCCCCAGCCCAATCAGCTGTCAGAGTGAGATTTACGGTGAGGGCCCAGGTGACCGCTGACCGTCCCCGGCGCGCGTCAGGCTGTGGGCCCGGCCGGCGATCGACCGTCACCTCTGGCGACCACCTGATCGCAGACCGGTGACGCACTCGCCCACAGAGCCCCCGCCGACGTGACGCACTCGCCCACCGAGCCCCCGCCGACGCGGGCGAGTCTACGTTCGCGGCTGCGCCACCCCCAGACCACGGTTCGCTGGCGGCTGACGTTGCTCTACGGCGGTATGTTCCTGGTCTGCGGCGCCGCGTTGCTGGCGCTGACCTATGAGCTGGTCTCGCACGGGATCACCGGGGGCGAGGGCATCGAGCTCCATCGCGCGGCCGGCGGCGGGGGATCGCCTTCGGGGAGTGGCCCGATCCGGTTGCCACCCCCCACCCTGACGATCCCGACGGTGCCTCCTGGGGTCCTCCGGATCCTTCAGTCCTCCGCCGGGCAGGAGTTCTTGCGGCTCTTTGAAGCCGAACAGCAGGTCAGCGAGCTGCGCCGGCTCGAGATCGAGTCCGGGGTCGCGCTGGCGATCATGGCGGTCATCTCCGCAGGACTCGGCTGGGTGGTCGCCGGGCGTGTCTTGCGGCCGTTGCGCACGATCACGACGGCAACGCAGCGGATCTCCGAGCAGAACTTGCACGAGCGCCTCGCGATCGGCGGCCCACCGGATGAGCTGCGCCGCCTGGCGGATACGATCGATGGGCTGCTCGCCCGGTTGGAGGCGGCGTTCGAGGCACAGCGACGGTTTGTCGCCAACGCTTCGCACGAGCTGCGGACCCCACTGACCACGATGCGCACCGCGTTGGATGTGGCGCTCGCCAAACCGCAGCTATCGTCGCAGCCGCCGGTGAAGGCGCTGGACGCGAGCCTCCGCGAGGACCTCGACCAAGCCGATCGCCTGCTCGAGAGCTTCCTGGTGCTCGCGCGCGCGGAGCGCGGAGCGCTGGGCGAGGAGACATCGGTGTCGCTGGCGCTTGTCGTCGGCGACGCGCTCGCTAGCCGCGGTGAGGGTATCGCCGCCAAGCAGATCGAGCTCCAACGCACCCTGGCGCCCGCTTGCGTGGCGGGCTCGGCGACGCTGCTGGCGAGGATGGTCGACAACTTGGTTGACAACGCCGTGCGACACAACCTGCCCGGCGGTCTCATCAACGTGACCTGCGAGTCCGATCGGGACACGGCACGACTGGTGGTCGAGAGTGCCGGCCCGGTCCTGAACGAGATGGCGGTCGCGCAGCTCGCCGAGCCGTTCAGGCGACTCGGACCCGAGCGCACCGGATCGGAGAACGGGCACGGTCTAGGGCTCTCTATCGTCGCCGCGATCGTCGCCGCGCACGGCGGCGAGCTCAGGCTTTACGCCCGCGAGCAGGGCGGGCTGGGGGCCGAAGTCACCCTGCCAGTCGCGCTGGACCTGCAGCCCGCGAGCGGACCGGCATGAGAGTTCTCGTGGTCGAGGACGCGCCGCGGCTGGCGAACTGGATCGCCGAAGGGCTCCGCGACCAGGGAATCGCCGTCGATATCGCCTACGACGGTAATGAGGCCGCCACCAAGCTGCACGTCACCCCTTATGACGTCGTGGTACTCGACCGCGATCTCCCGGGAATCCACGGCGACACCCTGTGCCGGATGATCACTGAATCGGACGAGCCGGCGATGATCCTGATGCTGACCGCCGCCGGCTCGCCGGACGACCGCGTCGCCGGGCTCACGCTCGGCGCCGACGACTACCTCCCGAAGCCATTCCACTTCCCCGAGCTCGTCCTACGCGTTCGCGCGCTCGGCCGCCGCAAACCCACCGCACAGCCCCGTACTTTGCGAGCGTGCGGGATCGAACTCGACGAGCTCTCCGGTTTGGTCAGCCGCGATGGTCGCTCGATCGATCTCACACCCAAGGAACGCGCCGTCCTCGAAGCGCTGCTGAGAGCCAGCCCCGGCGCCCTCACGGCAGAGAAACTCCTCGAGCGGGCATGGGACGAAAACGTCGATCCGTTCACCACCACCGTCAAGGTCACGATCGCCAGGCTGCGTCGCAAACTGGGAGAGCCGGAGGTCATCAAAACGACGCCCGGTGTCGGATATCGCATCGCAAACTCACGATGATCGGGAGCGTCGGCCGCACGCGATCGTTCGCTGCAGGCGAATCGGTTCTCAGCTGGCTGCTTGCTTCACGAGCGCGGCGACGCGTGCCTCGACGTCGGCGGTCAGCTCCTTCAGCGCGAAGCTGACCGGCCACATCGCGCCGTCGGCGAGGTTAGCCTCGTCGCTGAACCCGAGCGTCGCGTACCTCATCTTGAACTTCTGCGCGCTCTGGAAGTGGCAGATGACCTTGCCGTCCCTGGCATACGCAGGCATTCCATACCAGGTCTTCGGGGAGAGGTCTGGCGCGTTGGCTTTGATGATCTCGTGGATCCGCCGGCCCATGGCGCGGTCGGCCTTCGACATCTCGGCGATCTTCGCCAGCACGTCGCTCTCCCCGTCCGCCTGACTCCCGCCCGAGCCGCGGCGTGCGGCCGTCTTCTGCTCTTGGGCGCGCTCGCGCATCGCGGCACGCTCCTCGTCGGTGAACTTGCGATTCGTGGCGCGGGTGGATGCTGCGCTGGGCATGGTCGCTCCTTGGCGTCGTCGGTCAGGTCAAACCGTTGAGTGAGGCGGAGCCGGCGAAATCGACTCGGGATCCCACCCTCGCGGTACCTTGGACGCAAGCGATTATAGCTCGCCACAATAGTGGTGTCAATCCATGATTGCGGCGCTCCACGAAGTCTGCCAGAATCAAGCCGTGGCTCCCGCATCGGACGACAAGGTCGCCGAGTACGCCGGTCAGCTGTTCTTTCGGCTTTGGCGAGCGTCTCACACGCGCACCGCCGAGTCGCTCAACTCGATCGGCCTGACGCCGGCGCTGTTCGGCCTGCTCAACGTCCTCGGCGCCCGGAAGGGGTCGATTCAGCAGCAGCTGAGCTCAGACATGGGCATCGACCCGAGCGCGATGGTCCGGCTGATCGACGAGCTCGAGAACGCGGGCCTCGCCGAGCGACGGCACCGGCCCCAGGACCGACGCGCCTGGGAGGTTGCGATCACCCCGAAAGGGCGACGCACCCTCGAGCGCGCCCGACAGCTCGCCGCCGACGTGGAGGACTACGTGCTGGGCGAGCTCAGCACCTCGGAGCGTCTCCAGCTGCTCACGCTGCTCCGCCGCGCCCTCGCATCAGCACCACCCCAACCGGCGTGGCGTCTGGAGGAAGGCGACTAGTGCACCAGCGGGTAACGGTGACGGATGCAGATGGATGTAAGGGACAGTGCGTATCTCAGCATGATAAGATGCAGGGCGTCTCTAAATTTTTTCATGCCCACCGATCGACACGCCTCCACTGACCGCCCCGTCGCCAGCCGACGCCGTGGCGCCGCCCTGGAAAGCGCCCTGCTCGACGCGGCCTGGACCGAACTCCAGACCGTCGGCTACGCGAAATTGACGATGGAACGCGTCGCCGACCGGGCCGAAACGAGCCGCGCGGTGATCTACCGCCGCTGGTCCAGCCGACACGAGCTCGTGATCGCGGCGCTGCGCCACCAGCAGCCGACCGGCACCGGCCGCATCCCCGATACGGGCAGCCTGCGCGAGGACGTACTGACGATCATGCGCCGAGCCGCGCGCCGGATCGCCGATATCGGCCCAGCGACCGTCGTCGGGCTCCTCAGCGACCTAACAGCCGACAATACCTCCGACACGATCATCGACCAGCTCGCTCGCGGCGGCGGCCAGGTGATGAACCAGGCGCTCGCCCACGCCGCCGCCCGCGGTGAGGCGCGCGAGCATGTACCCGAGCGCGTCGCGCGACTCCCGCTCGACCTCATCCGCCACGACCTGATCCTCACCCACCGACCCCCATCGAGCCAGACCCTCGAGGAGATCGTCGACCAGATCTTCCTGCCGCTCGTCAGCCCCCCGGCTGGTCGGTTGCCGGATCCGCGTCCGCGCTAGCCGAAGGACATCGGCGCTGCCCGGCAGCATCAGAACGGCTTGGTCGGTAGGTACTTGCCGTCGAGGGTGATTACAGCCCGCTCGCCGCCGTCGGGGTCGGCGACCTTCTTGATGTCGAGCTTGAAGTTGATCGCGCTGATGATTCCGTCGCCGAACTCCTCGTGCACCAGCGCCTTGAGGGTCGAGCCGTAGACCTGCAGCATCTCGTAGAAGCGATAGATGGTCGGGTCCGTCGGCACGCCACCGGGAATCGAGCCGCGCAGCGGGATTGTCTGCAGCAGTCGCACCGCGTCGGCGTCCAGACCGAGCTTGTCGCCGACCGTGTGCGCGGCGTCTGCCGGCAACGGATGCTGGCCGAGCAGCGCGGCGGTGACGAACACAACGCTGAGCCCGGTACCGTCGGCCAGGTCCTGCCACGACAGATCCTTTCGGGCTTTGATGTCGACGATCGTTGCGGCCAGCGCCTCACGCGGCGCCTGAGCGAATTGCGACTGAGTCATGAGTCTTCCCTCGTGTTGGTTGGGGTTGGCTGGAGCGTTGGGGGTAGGGTCGCGGTGGCGCGAACATCGGGGTGGTCGGCGAGCGAGACGAAGCGGCGGGTCGCGCCGTCGAGCGCGTCGATCGAACCGGTCTTGATGTCATATACCCAGCCATGCAGGTCCAAGCGGCGCTGCGCGAGCGCGAGGGCGATCGACGGGTGGGTGACCAGGTTGGTCAGCTGAGCGATCACATTCTCCCGAACCAGATCCTCGAGCCTCTCTGCCGCTGTGCCGTGGCTGCCTGCCGCGTTGACCACCTTCGCCGCGTCGGCATGACGCAGCCAGCCGGCCACCGCCGGCAGTTCGTCGAGGGGCTTGGCGCTCGAGATCGCCGTCATCGCACCGCAATCCGAATGGCCGAGGATCACGATGTCGGTGACGCCAAGAACGGCGACGCCGTATTCGACGGTGGCGGACACGCCGGCCGGCTCCGCGCCGTATGAAGGAACGATGTTCCCCGCGTTGCGGATCACGAACAGATCACCCGGCTCGCTCTGCGTCAACAATTCCGGCACCACCCGGCTGTCCGAGCAGCTGACAAACAGCGCCTTCGGATTCTGGGCGGTCGCGAGCCGGCTGAACAGCTCGAGGCGCTGCGGGTATGCCTCGCTCTGGAACTTCAGAACGCCGTCGATGATCTCACGCACAGGGTCCCTTTCACGCTTGTCCCTCTCGGCTGGTGGATCTATTGATACACGAAGAATGACCGCACCAGCCGATCGTGTCCAAGTGGAGCTTCCCCGGTCTCGAGGACACCTGAGCGCTTCCGTCGACGATCGTCGCAAGGGGTTCAAGTGCCCCCAACCCGACCGCTCGTTGGAGTCCCGTGTCGAGCTGGGCAAGCAGCCAATCTGGGAGCGAGCCGATGCGTTCCTCGAGGGTCTGGCGGTCGATCGTGGCGATTTGGGTCACGTCGATGACCGAGTCAGTTGGGAGCACGCCGAGGTCAGCGGGGACGGGCACGCTGCCGGGGAGCGCGGCGAGCTGGGTTGTGCTCGTGACGACGTACAACCCGGTCATACCGGAGGCCCGAAACCGTTCGTATATACGTGGCGCCGCTGTCCACGTGCTCGCGGGCCGGGGAAGCAGCGGTCATCGATCACGACCGGTCCAGCGGCGGAGGAGCGACGTCCTGACTGGTAGGGGCGTGGGCGTGGCTGCTGTCCGGCATCCTGGAAGGATGCGGGGGCGGCGGCCTTTGGGCTCGCCGCCCCCGAACGCTTGTTTCAGTGGTCCCGGTGACCGATGCCCGGGAGGACCTGGGTTCCCTCCTGCTGGACGGCCTGGAGCTGGTTGGGGTCAAGGCCGAGCAGCTTGAGGATCGTGGGCGCGACCTGAGTCGTTTCGACCCACTGATCGAACTGTCCGGGCTGGACGTTGCCCGGCGAATACACGACGAGTGGGACGTCGCGGTCACCGGGGTTGTCGCCCCCGTGCTCGGCGATCTTCGAGCCGGTCGTGTAGATCGTGCCGACCTGCGCGATCCCGAACACGTCCGGGTGGTCAGGCTCGGAGACCGGGACGCCGAAGAACTGCGCCGCCCGCGCGCCGGCGAAGATCCGCTTCAGACCGGAGTGCTGGACGGTGATCGTCTCGCCCGCGTAGTTCACCGCTGGGGCGGTGTGCGTCCACAGGTAATGCCTGACGAAGTCAGCCGCGTCCTGCGAGCGGTCGGACAGCCACCACAGCAGACCGTCGTCGTCGGCCTCCTGGACGACCAGGGTCGGGTTGCTCGGGTGTAGTGCGGCCCATGCGGTGTTGACGCCGGCGATGATCGGACCGTCGTCGATCCGCTGCAGCTGATTGTCGTTCAGCGGGGACTGGCCGTGCTTGGCGGTTAGGATGATCGCCGTCGAGTCGGTCTCACCGTCGGCCTGGATCGTGTTGGCCATCTGCTGCAGCTCGCCGTTGACCCAGTCGAGCGCACTCTGCAGCAGCGGGCCCGGCACCTGCTGGCCGTTCACGGTCATGTAGCCGCCCGGGACCGGGGCGTCCTCGGTGTACTTCCCCTGTGCGTTCGGGCCGATCAGCGTCGTCGGGGAGTGCTTCAGCTTCTCGGCGACCGAGACGGCCTGGAAGTTCATCCCGTAGATCGCGGGAGTGCCGACCTTCGGCCCGGTGCCGCTGTGCTCGTAGCCGTTGATCCAGTTGATCACTGCCTGAACCTTGTACAAGTCGTACTGCTTGGTCGCGGCGTCGCTGACCGTCCACGCGCCGTCCTCCGGGTAGGGCACGCCGTTGGGCTCGACGGCCTGCGAGTCGATCTCCGGGCCGAAGAAGTCGTCGATGCTGTTGCCACCCGACCCCGGGCCGTTGAACGACGTGTAGATCGCATGCTTGTCAGACCAGGCGGTGCGCAGACCGGCGTTGTGGATGACCTGGAAGATGGTGTTCACCTTCAGGTAGTCCCACGGCATGATCGGCAGGCAGGTCTTCGGGTCGACCGGGTACGTCGCCGGGTTCAGACCCGACTGCGGGTGCGGGCTCAGGTTCATGATCAGGGCCGGGTTGGTGTCATCGCCGCCCGGGTAGATCGAGCCGCCCTCGTCGAACGACGGGAAGGTGTTGCCGCTCCCGTTGTTCAGCAGGTCGGGCACGGAGGGGAGATTGTCGTCGGGCGAGTCGTAGATCACGTTGCCGCCCGGGACCGGCCCGGAGCAGTTCGTCGTCCCCGGCGGGAAGACGCCGTGGCTGTACTCGTCGTCATAGTAGATGCCTGTGGCGCTCGGGTCGCCGCCGGTCATCAGCGCGGTGCCGCCCGGATCGGAGTCCGAGGGGTCCGGGGTTTGCGCATCGGTGTACTCGGCGCCGCCGGTGGCAAGGCGGGCGAGTTCGGAGGTGGGGTGGTTGGCGACGTACCAGTCGAGATCGGACTGATGCATACCATCGACAGAGATCAGCAACACGTGCTGGATCGGCTGGTGATACGGGTGATCGGCCGCCGCAGACCCTGCCGACAGACCTATCGGCACAGCGACCACAGCAGTTGCAACCGCTAGCGAGGCGGCCTTCGCCCTTAACTTCATCGTGCCTCCCGAGATCGTGTGAACCGGCCGGGCCGGACCCTAACCAGACGACGAGTGCCGCAAGTTAAGGCGGTGTGACTCGGGAGGCGAAGGAACGCCGTACACGGTTCACCGGCTGGAGACACCTCGTGCTCGCAGGATGCTTGCGACGCCAGGGCTCGGCTGGCTGACCTCCCCGGCCTCTAGGACCATCCCGTCGGTCGAGGACCCGGCGTCTAGCAGGACACGCACGACGTCTTCCCATTCGGGATCCGGCGCGCTGGCAGGCTGCTCGCCGCTGCCGACGGCTGCCCACGCCAGCGGGTTGGCATCGAACACGCGGTCGTGAGCCTCGATGTCGGCGCCGCGCGCCAACAGCAGCGTCACCGTCCGGACGCTGCCGGAGTGCGCCGCGACATGAAGTGCCGTTGCGCCATGCCCCTCGTTGCGCGAGTCGATCGGGATCCCGACGTCAAGCATCAATGCGACCGCGGCGCCGTCGCCCACCTCGGCGGCGGCCACGATCGTGGCGGCCTCTGCGGCGGTGAGCCGTCCGGGCAGCCCGGGATCCTCGGCCACCAATCGCATCGCTGTCTCACGGTCGGCCTGACGGCAGGCGCCGAGAAGTCGGTCAACTGCGGTCCGGTCGTCGTGAGCGCCATATCGGACAAGCAGGCCGACGACGTCCTCGCGGTCAAGCGACGACGCGAGCCGGTAGGGCGAGCGGCCGTCCGGGCCGGGCGTGATGGCGTCGGCGCCGTGAGCAAGCAGTAACTCGATCAGCTCGGCCGGAGCCTTCTCGACAAGCGCATCCGGGAGCACGGCGGCTGTGCGACCGTCGCCGTCGCGATAGCGGGCCGGGTCGGCGCCGGCATCGAGCAGCAGCCCGATCGTCTGCGTGTCCCCGGTGCTGATCGGCGCACCGAGCGCCATCTCGGCCACCTCTCTGACATTCGGGACGTGCTCGAGCAGCATTCGCACGCACCAACTCCCCGCAAATCCCGCCGCGTATAGATCCCCGTCCTGCACCCTCGCGCCGTGATCGAGCAGCAGTCTCACGATCGGCTCGTTCCTCCGCTCGGAGTTCGCGCTCGTCACCGCGCACCCCAGCGGCGTCCAACGGCCGTTACCGCACACGCAATTCGGGTCCGCCCCGGCATCAAGGAGCAGCCTCGCAACGGCACACAGACCTTCGGCGCGAGCCGGATCGAGATGCCAGCGCGATGCGCAGACCGCGTGCAGCGCCGTCCACCCGGTCCGCGGATCGCGCCTGCTCGTCAGCCCGGGGTCGGCGTCGAGCTCGCGCCCGACCCGTAATACGTCGCCGAGTACCACGGCCGTCGCGAGACCATACTCGGCGATCTCTGGATGCTCGGCGAGCAGCCGAGCCGCGCGACCGACCCGGTAGCTGACGCTTGCGGCCAGAAACGCTTCGACCACCTCCTCGAAGCTGCGGCTGCGCGCCCGCACCTCCGCGTTCAGCGCCGGCCAGCTGACCATCCCATACTCGCGCGCGATCGCCAGCTGGGCGGCCGCGAGCGTGACCTCGCCTGACACCGAACCGATCCGCTCGATCGCAGCTCTGTCACCCACACGGGCGGCGCGAACCAGCTCCTTGGCCTGACGGCGCAGCTGATCGAGATTCGGGTTCGCGGGGAGTGCCGGCATGACGTCTCCTTTCGCGGGGCCGAGGTCCGCGCGTCAGGCCCAGGAGATCGTCAGGATTGACAGCCCAGCTTCGAAGGCGAACTCAGTTCTTCCCGCGGACCCGGAGGCGTCCTTCAACGCCGAACATAAGATAGACGATCGCTTGAGATCACCTGGCGATCGGCACCTGCAGTTCGGTGACGCTCGGTTCGTCTACTCCCATCTCGTGGTACAGCTCGCGGCTATAACCAGCGAGGCGCAGGCCGCTGTCACTCCTCGGGGTCGTCGTAGTAGCCCACCAACATGCCGGGCTCGGCGCCGGCCCCGCGGAGGTGGCCGATCAGCTTGGGGGCCAGTTCGCCGAACAGCGGCGCGATCTGCGCCGGGGCAAGGGCCTCGGCGATACCCCACGTCTCCGCGACTCGCGAGCAGGCAACCTCGCTTACGAGCTCACCCGCCCGCCTCGGTAGCCTGGCCCGGTGCTCCTCACGATCTCTACGACGCATGCTCCAGCGACCGATCTCGGCTTTCTGCTGCACAAGCATCCGGACCGCGTCCAGACGTTCACGACCGGTTTCGGGGAGGCGCACGTCTTCTATCCCGAGGCGAGCGAGGAACGCTGTACCGCGGCTTTGCTGCTCGCGATCGATCCCGTCGGTCTCGTCCGGCGCGGCCCTGGCGTGAGCAGCTTCGCGCTGGCGGAGTACGTCAACGATCGCCCATACGTCGCGTCGTCGTTCCTGTCGGTGGCTCTGGTGACGGTGTTCAAGAGCGCGATGGCCGGAGTCTGCAAGGGACACCAGGAGCTCGCTGACTCGGAGATCGCGTTGGAGGTGGCTGTCCCTGTTGTGCCCGCACGTGGCGGTGAGCCGCTGGTCCGGCGCCTTTTCGAGCCGCTCGGATACGAGGTCGAGGCCACGCCAATCGCCCTCGACGAGGACTTCCCTGCCTGGGGGGACAGCCGCTACATCCAGCTCAAACTGAGTGGCAACTGCCGGCTGGCCGATCTGCTGAACCACCTCTACGTGCTATTGCCGGTCCTCGATGACGACAAGCATTACTGGGTGGACGAGGCTGAGATCGAGAAGCTGATGCGGCGCGGCGAAGGGTGGCTGGCTGCTCATCCCGATCGCGACCTGATCGTCCGGCGCTACCTGAAGAAGCAGGCCCGGCTGTACTTCCCGGCGCTGGCCACGCTCGACGAAGCTCAGCCGGCGGCGGTTCAGGAGACCGAGGACGACGAGCCGGGACGCGAAGAGCAGCTCGAGGAGAAGGTCTCGCTGCGGGACCAGCGTCTCGGAACGGTGCAGTCAGTCATCCGGGCTTCGGGTGCACGCCGGGTGCTCGACCTGGGCTGTGGTCCCGGCGCCCTGCTGCAGCGGCTGATCCGCGACGACTACGACCAGGTGGTCGGCGTCGATGTGTCAGTCCGCGCTCTGGAGGTGGCAGCGAAGCGGATGCGGCTCGACGAGATGCACGACGCCCAGCGGCAACGCATCACGCTCCTGCACAGTCCATTGACCTATCGCGACAAGCGCCTCACCGGCTTCGATGCGGCCGCGCTGGTCGAGGTGATCGAACATTTCGATCCGCCGCGGCTTGCAGCGGCCGAGCAGAACGTGTTCGGATCGGCGCGTCCCGGCACGGTGGTCGTGACCACGCCGAACGCCGAATACAACGTGACGTGGGAATCGCTGCCGGCCGGCGAGTTCCGCCACCCTGACCACCGGTTCGAATGGTCCCGCGCCGAGTTCGCGAGCTGGGCGAACGGTGTCGCCGAGCGGTACGGGTACTCGGTCAGGTTCCTGCCGGTCGGACCCGAGGATCCCGACGTTGGTCCGCCGACGCAGATGGCGGTGTTCAGCCGATGAGGATCGACCTCCCCGATCCCAGTCTCGTGGTCTTGATCGGACCGTCGGGCTCGGGTAAGAGCTCGTTCGCTCGCTCGCACTTCGCTCCGACTGAGGTGATCTCCTCGGACTTCTGTCGCGGGCTCGTCGCAGACGATGAGAACGACCAGGCGGCAACCACCGATGCGTTCGCGGTCCTCCACTTCATCGCCGGTCGCCGGCTTGCCCAGCCACGCTTCACGGTCGTCGACGCCACCAACGTTCAGCGTGAGGCGAGGCGCCCGCTGATCGAGCTCGCCAAGCAGCACGACCTTTTCCCGGTCGCGATCGTGCTCGACCTACCCGAGGCGATCTGCCAGGAGCGAAACCGGACCCGGCCCGATCGCGACTTCGGTCCGCACGTGGTCCGCAATCAGCGCTCCCAGCTGCACAAGTCCCTGAGAGGCCTGCAAAGGGAGGGGTTCCGTCGAGTGTGGGTCCTGCGGTCGCCCGAGGAAGTCGAGGCAGCCGAGATCGAGCGTGCTCCGCTGTGGACCGATCGCCGCTCCGAGCACGGGCCGTTCGACGTGATCGGCGATATCCACGGTTGCTACGCGGAGCTGACCGAGCTGTTGCGCGAGCTCGGCTACGAGGTGGCCGCCAACGGCTTCGAGGTGGACCCGCCCGACGGGCGCCGCGCGATCTTCGTCGGCGACTACGGCGATCGCGGGCCGGACACGCCGGCGGTCCTGAGACTCGTCATGTCGATGGCGGAAGCCGGTACGGCGATCTGCCTGCCAGGTAACCACGACGTCAAGCTGGTCCGCAAGCTCAAGGGTCGAGACGTCCAGATCACCCACGGCCTCGCCGAGACCCTTGACCAGCTGAAATCCGAGTCCGACGAGTTCCGAGAACAGATTCGCGACTTCCTCGACGGCCTGGTCAGCCACGTTGTGCTGGACGATGGCAAGCTCGTTGTCGCGCATGCCGGGATGAAGCAGGCCTATCAAGGGCGCTCCTCAGGAAGGGTGCGCGACTTCGCGCTGTTCGGCGAAACGACCGGAGAGACCGACGAGTTCGGCCTCCCGATCCGGCTGCAGTGGGCATCTGAGTACCGCGGCGATGCCACCGTTGTCTACGGCCACACCCCGGTCGCGGAGCCCGACTGGATCAACAACACGATCAACATCGACGCCGGGTGCGTGTTCGGCGGGCGCCTCACGGCGCTGCGGTGGCCCGAGCGGGAACTGGTCTCGGTCCGAGCGAGCCGCACCTACTACGAGCCGGCCAAGCCGTTCCTGCCGCCGGACGCCCCCGCCCCGGCCATCGAGGAGGACCGCCCACCCTTCCTACTGGACGTCGACGACATCGCCGGCAAGCGGATCATCCAGACCGCCCTCGCGCGCAGCGTGACGGTACGTGAGGACAACGCCGCCGCCGCGATCGAGGTGATGAGCCGGTTCGCGATCGATCCGCGCTGGCTCGTCTATCTCCCACCGACGATGGCGCCCACGGCGACCTCCAACCGCCCCGATGTTCTGGAATATCCCGAGCAGGCATTCGCTGAATACCGCGCCGACGGCGTCCCGCACGTGATCTGCGAGGAGAAGCACATGGGCTCCCGCGCGATCGTCATCGCCTGCCGAGATCCCGGCGTGGCCAAAGCCCGATTCGGTACCGACAGCGCGGATGGCGGCGTGATCTACAGCCGAACCGGCCGCCCCTTCCTCTCCAGCGCCTCCGACTCCGCCGAGGCGTTGAGCCGGGTCCGCGCGGCCTGTGAGGCAAGCGGGCTGTGGGATGCGCTCGCAACGGACTGGGTGCTGCTCGACTGCGAGCTGATGCCGTGGTCGGCGAAGGCGATCGACCTCATACGGCGGCAGTACGCCGCGGTCGGCGCAGCCGCGGCGGCTGGGCTCTCAGCGAGCATCACCGCGCTCGAGCAAGCCCGAAGTCGCGGTCTCGACGTGGCCGACCTGCTTGAGTCTGGGCGCCGCCGGATCGGCCACGTCCACAGCTACATCGACGCTTACCGCCGCTACGTCTGGCCGGTTCAGAGCGTCGCCGATCTCCGCCTCGCTCCGTTCCATGTGCTCGCCGCGGAGACGGGGGTGTTCATCGACCGCGGACACGACTGGCACCTCGGCCTCTGCGACAAGCTCGTCGAAGCCGATCCGGAATGGCTAACGAAGACCGGCAGGCTCGCCGTGGACGTCACCGATCCAGACAGCCAGGCGGCCGGTATCACGTGGTGGCAGCAGCTCACCAGCACGGGCGGCGAGGGAATGGTCGTGAAGCCGTCGACCTTCACCGCCCGCGGTCGCAAAGGCCTCGTCCAGCCCGGCATCAAATGCCGCGGCCGCGAGTACCTCAGGATCATCTACGGCCCCGAATACGCGGACCCAACTCAGCTCGGACGGCTCCGCGGCCGAAGTCTGGGACGGAAGCGGGGCCTGGCGATCCGCGAGTTCGCCCTTGGTGCCGAAGCGCTCGAACGCTTCGTACGGCGCGAGCCCCTTTACCGCGTCCACGAATGCGTGTTCGGGGTACTGGCGATGGAAAGCGAGCCTGTCGACCCCCGCCTTTGAATGCCCATCCGCGTCGTCGACCGTGCCCCGGGCCACGCGTCTAGACTGCCCCAGATGGCACCCGACAGCCTCACCGGTGGCTGCGACTGCGGTGCGGTGCGCTTCGAGGTCGCGGCGCCGCTCGGCCCGGCCCGCTACTGCCACTGCACAAGCTGCCAGCGCCGTACCGGCACGGCCGCGTCGGCCTCGGCGATCGTGGCCCCGGGCTCGGTCGTCGTCACGCAGGGCGCCGAGCACCTGCGCGGCTGGACGCCAGAAGGCAGTCGCGAGAGGGTTTTCTGCGTCGTCTGCGGCTCGGCGCTCTTCATCCGCCATCCCGAGACGGGCGAGTTCGCGGGCGTCCGCCTCGGAGCGATCGACGGCGACCCCGGCGTGCGCCCGACCGCGCGCCAGTTCGTCGCCTACGCGGCGCCCTGGGAGCCGATCCCCGACGACGGGCTGGCGCGCCACGACGAGCGCATGCCCAGGATCCACTGGTAGGCCTGTCTAGGCGGAACACGGGCGCTACGCCGGCGCCTGTCACGTGAAATCTAGCCTCCAGCCGTTCGACGAGCACGCTCACCCTGACCCGAAAGAGGATGTACCAGCGCGCCTTCAGGAGGTAGTCCATCGTCGAGGTCCGAGCCGGTCAGTAGCACCGCCATCGCGCCAGCGAGTGCACCCCTCACAACCGCATCCTAATAACGCCGTCAAGGCCAACGCTCTGTCCCAGCAACACATCGCACTCGACGATCCGCGCTCCCGATCGCGCGGCATACTCGGCAGCGGAGGTCAGCTCACGAATGTCCCCGAGAGGAGGCGCCGATGACCAACCCGACCGATGCCGCGACGGATGCCATGCATCAAGCCATCCCGTTCACGAAGACCTTGGGGATTGAAGTCCTGGCAACCGGGTCGGATGAGATCCGCCTCCGGCTCGAGGCGTCCGAGCGTCTCTCGGGAGCTGCCGGAATGCACGGCGGCGCGATCATGGCTCTCGCCGACAGCGCTGGGGCCGTCTGCGCGTTCTTGAACCTCCCGGACGGCGCAACCGGGACGACGACGATCGAGTCGAAGACCAACTTCCTGCGAGCCGTGCGGTCCGGGTTCGTCGAAGCGGTGGCGCGACCGTTGCACGCCGGCCGGTCCGTCGTCGTGGTCGACACCGAGGTGCACGACAGCGAGGGCCGTCTGGTTGCCCGCGTGACGCAGTCGCAGATGGTGCTCCGCCCGTAGCGCGAGGCCGCCCCCTGAACGACGTGCGATTGGCGTCAGGCGCCGAGACGTCCGAATCTCAGACCGACCGGCCGGTCGTGCTCGCGACTAGCGATCGCGCGGCGTTAGCGGAGGTCCTGCTGGCGCTTGAGGAGAAGCTGCCGGCGATCGCGCTCGTGGCGAAGCTTCAGAGCCTGCTTGTGAGCCTGCTCGTTGCGCTGGGCGACGTCTCTCCTGATCTCGTTGAATGCCGCTTCGGACGTCGAACGCCCCGGTCCGGGTTCCTGAGTCTCTTTCATGCGCTCTGCTCCTCATCGCTCCCTGGGAAGACCTTGGCCACACGACGATGCGAGAGCGCACACCGGACGGCGGAGACTGCTCTACCACTCTACGGGACCGGGCAGCCGTCTGCCGGCGCTGTACGTATCGGGCCCGAGCGAGTTCTCCTCTGTGGCCGTTCCCGCTACGCGTCCCGTGGGATCACGCGCCGATACTCGTCATCGGCGCGCAGCTTTGTCGCGGCGGGTCGCGGCCATGGCTTCTCGGGCGATCAGGGCGCGCCGCCAGCGCGCGGGTAGGCGCATCGAGAACCGTTGACGGACAGGCACCGACCCCTGCCACCGTTTGGGATCGAGGTCGGCGCCGCAAATCGCGCAGCCTGCGGCAAATGGTGTGACTCGCTCGCCGCACTGGGGGCAATAGCCGGGATGCATAGAACGAGGATGCCG
>Ga0302326_10007308_pt1 | contig 24631 bp, 18 predicted proteins | sample Palsa_T0_3_FD_202264 | JGI IMG/M metagenome (GOLD analysis project Ga0302326, IMG submission 202264) | Peat permafrost microbial communities from Stordalen Mire near Abisko, Sweden - Palsa_T0_3 | ecosystem: Environmental > Terrestrial > Soil > Palsa > Peat permafrost | place: Sweden: Abisko... | reverse complement strand
CGACCTGGCGGAGGCGAAAGCAGTCAGCACGGTTTGGAGGGTACTCCCGGCATTGTGCGCATTGATAGCGCTAGGCTTCGTCACCTCCCAGCAGTTGAGCTACTGGGAGAACGAGTACACCCTCTGGGCGCACACAGTGGCGGTTACGGGACGGAACCCCTATGCGCATGCCGTCTTAGGAGATGCGCTTATGAACCCCGACTTGACCGCGGCGGTGAGTAACGTTGAGGGCTTGGACACAGAACAAAAGCGAATGGACGAAGCTCGCTGGCACTATGAGGAAGCATTGAAGTCTTACCGGCAACTGGCGCAGCAAAACCCAGCCGCCTACCTGCCGGACATGGCGACGACTCTGAACGAGATCGGGAACCTGGATCGCCGCGAGAACCGGACGGACGACGCCCGCCAGCACTACGAGGAAGCGTTGCAGTATTACCACCAGGTGGCGCAGCAGAATCCGGACCTGCATTTGCTGAACACGGCCACGACATTGAACAACTTGGCAGTCGTGGAGCAACGCCAGAACCGTTTGGAGGGGGCGCTCCAGCACTACAAGGAAGCCTTGAAAATCCGTCGGCAACTGGCGCAGCAAGACCCGGAAAAGTACCTGCCGGGTATAGTCGACACACTAATCAACCTGGGATTTCTGGAAAGGTCCCAGAAGCACCCGGACGAGGCCTCTATGTACTTCGAAGAGGCTTTGACTATCGGCCGACAGCTGGCGCAGCAAGACCCCGACAAGAACCTGCCGGCTTTGGCCAACAGACTGATCAACCTGGGGAACTTTGATGCTGAGCAAAACAGGATGGACGAAGGCCGCCTGCACTATGAGGAGGCCTTGAAGATTTACCGGCAACTGGCGCAGCAGAAGCCAGCCGCATACTTGCCAAATGTGGCCGCGACGTTGAACAACCTGGGGCTATTAGAGAGAGATCAGGAGCAAAATGCCCAGGCGTTTTCGCACTTCGAAGAGGCTTTGAAGGTCTACCGGCAATTGGCACAGCAAAACCCAGACGCATACCTGCCGGACACGGCCATGGTGCTGAACAACCTGGGGAAACTGGATGGGGCCCAGGACCGGCTGGACGATGCAAGCCAGAACTTCCAGGGCGCTTTAAAGATATACCGTCAACTCGCGCAGCAATTTCCGGACAGATACCTACCGGACTTGGCCGGGGCGCTGAACAACCTCGGCTTCCTCGATCGACTCCAGATGCGGCTGGAACAATCCCGCGTTTACTACACCGAGGCCGTGACTATCTACCGGAAGCTCGCCGAGGAGGACTCGGGCAGATATGCCAACGATCTTGCAAGGGTCGAAGCTGGCCTGGCAGAACTGGAAAGAAAAGCGCCTTCCCGATAGGTCTCTCAGCGCAGGGGCGCGCTCCCGACGAGGTTGCTCAGGAGTTGTTTCACTGCACCGGTCTGCTCAATAAGATATGATCCAACCCTGCGCTGGGGTCAACTCTCCTGCCCCGGAAGCAATTGTCGTAAACAGATTTGGCGTCACGGTTCCCGAACAATCAAGCATGAAAATGGGACAGGATCCTCTGGTTGAGTTGCCGGTTCACGGCAAACCATTCAAACTCGCTGCAGCGCAATTCAAACATTAGTGCGAGTGATTTCCAGTAATTACAGAAACACGGTCCCGTTGGTGCTTAGCCGGCTGTGTACAATCGGCTAGACGAAATGAGCCGTACCATGAATCTTTCCATATGTATCTGAAAAGTGTCCTCCACATGGGGTCGCTGATACTGCATTTCCGCAATGGCGCAACCCTGGTGCAGGAGATGCGTGCCGCGCAAGCCAGCGAAGCGATCGTGCTTTGGGACGGCACGCGGATCACGCACCCGGCGCAACGAGCCGGGTTGCTGGAAGCGGTGCAGGAGATATGGCTGGAGCGAATCTACACGGGCAGCTTTTATCGACCCGCGGACGGCGACGTCATCATCGATGCCGGCGCGAACATCGGATTATTCGCAATCTATGTGGCGCGGCGGAATTCGCGATGCAGAGTGATAGCGCTCGAGCCCTGCGCGGAGAATTTCCAATACCTGCAAACCAATGTCGCACAGGCCTGTCCGAAGAATGTGACTTGCTATGAGGTGGCACTGGGTGCGGGTTTCGGTCAGGGACAGATGCAGGCAGTGGGAGCGCGTTCGCTCGATCACGTGCTGCATTGCGATGCCAACGTAACCGGCGGCGTTCCGGTGATCCCCTTGTCGGGATTGTTTGATCTCGCTCGCGCCGAGGAGATCGACTTTCTCAAGGTTGATATCGAAGGTTCCGAGCACGGTGTTTTTGCTGCCGCCTCGCCCGAGTTGCTCAGCCGCTTCAAACGTATCGCGATGGAGTATCACGACCAGATCGTGCCGGGAACGCTGGAACTGCTGCGGAGTGTGCTGCACTCCGGTCATGAGATTACGGTTCGTCCATCGCAATTGGAGGGCTGCGGAATCCTGCTGGCCCGGCGGCGCGACCTGATATAGCGAGATGCCAATCACGGAAACAGAATCCGGCCCATCACGCCGCAGCAGCTCAGCGCGGGTTCTTACTGTTCTTGCGGATTTTCCGTATCCCGCCACGACCGGGCTGCATTTGCGGAATCTCAGCAACCTGGAACTGGTTCACCGGCTCGGCTGTTACAGCGCAGTGCTTTATTTCACCACCGAAGAACGCGAGCCGGTGCCAGTCGAGTCCGCACCGCTGCCGCGAATCTGCGACGAAGTCCGTCATGCCGGCCGACGCTTTCCGCACGCCGACTTCTCGACTGCCTCGCTGGTGCTTCACAAGGCCGATTTCCTGCTGCGCGGCGCGCTCGGTTGGGCAGGGAAGCGCTATCCGTTCTCTATGTCCTATGACCGCATCGGCGCGGCGGAAATCATTCTGACCGAGGCGCAACGAGTCAAAGCCGATTTCGTTGTTCTGCCGTCGTTCATGCTGCACTACGCAAGGAACCTTACCGAGCATGGATTCCGGGTCATCGCAGATGCAATCGATGTGCTGACTGACCTGACCTCTCGTTTCCTGGCGAGTTACGCGTCTCATCCTGTGAGTCGGCTGGCGCTGTATGCGAACTATCAAGCCAGCCGCGCTCAGGAACGGGTGTTTCTTCCGTACTGTTGCGAAGTGTGGGCAACATCACAGGCGGAGGCCGAGACACTTGCCAAGATTGCTCCGACGGTAAATGTGGTTGTGGTTGCGAACAGTCTCGACGAAGATGTCTTTTCGCCCTCGCCTTTCACCGAAGGGAAATCGGTCGGCTTCATCGGCACCTATTCCTCGCGGCCGAATCTGGATGCAGCCCTGTTTCTGGCTGAGCAGGTTTTTCCTGCAGTCCTGCGCGAGCATCCTGATGCGCGCCTGAAGCTTGCCGGCGCAAACTTGCCATCCGCGAATGAGGCGAGGCTGAGAGAGCTGCGCTACGTCGATCTTCTAGGAGCTGTTGCGGACTCCGCCGAGTTATACAACCAGTGCCGCGTAATAGCGTTGCCTGTGTTTGTTCGCGGCGGAGTACCTTTAAAGATTGTCGAAGCCATGGCGCGGGAAAAGGCCGTGGTTGCCTGTCCGGATTTGGCCGCCGGACTATATGTTCAGGATGGTTATGACCTGCTGGTGCGCGACCGCGCTGGATTTGCAAGCGCCATTTCGCTGCTTCTTTCGGACGACGATTTGTGTCACTGCTTGGCAAGGAATGGCCGCGATACCTTTTTGCGGAACTGGTCGTGTTCGCATGCTGAGGAAGTATTGCAGCGATCGAGTGTGTTGACATCCTGTTTGTCGGAGGAAGTTCGTGGCTGATACTGCGCGAACTGTTGCCGGTAAGCAGATGCTGTCGGTTGGAGTGGTTGGTGCAGGCGAGATTGTCAGCCGGATGCATCTGCCGGTGCTGAGCGCGTGCGAAGGCGTCCGGCTCGCCTACGTCGCAGACAGGAACCCGGATACCGCAAAACTCGTAGCGAAGAGCGTTGGAACTTTGCCCGTAACGGTGACGGACAATCTTGATGCGCTGCCAGCGGCGGACCTCGTGCTGCTCGCAGTGCCCGCCTACGCCAGAATGCCGTATTACGAGCTGTTCGCGCGGCGAGGAACCAACGTGCTCGCGGAGAAGCCGCTCGCAACCTGTCTGCGCGATGCCGAACGGGCCTGTGCGCTGTATCCCGACTACGCCCTGGCTTGTGGATTCCAGCGGCGAAGCTATGCGACAGCCCAGCTTGCGCGATTGCTGGTGGCGGAGAATTGGTTCGGTCCTCTGCGGTCGATGTCCGTCTCGGAAGGCGCGCTAACTACAAAGACCGGGACAGATTCACGTTTCTACGATGAAGCCGGAAGCGGCGGCGGCGTGCTGATGGACTTGGGATGTCACTCGCTGGATCTAGCCTTTTACATCAGCGGAGCAATCGAGGCTGAGATCGCCAAGCAACGCTTTGTTTTCGATGGTGAAGTTGACCGCGAGGTCGAGGCACGCATGATACTGGGCACGTCGAGCAGCGAGTGCGAGCTGAATTATTTTGTCACCTGGCTTCGTCCGGCGGAGAACGTTATCCAGCTGCGATTCGACGATTGTATTGCTTCCTTGTCGTGCCGGCCGTCGGAACACATCGAGATTCGCGGCTCGGACGCTAGCCGACATGCCGCCTTGCTTTCCGCCCGACAGCCGGGAGCCACTACTGTGTACCAGGCGTTTTATCTGGAGTGGATGGCCTTTCTTGATGGCGTCAGAAATCGTCAGCCCTCCAGGTTTAGTGCGCGCAGCGCGCTCACCACGGTAGCCGCCGTGGAAGCGTTGTACGAGCTGGGGAAGCGGTCCGCATGACACGAGTCGCCATTATCGGCGCCAATGGGCAAGTGGGCGCAGAAGTGTGTCTTCGCCTCCGCGAGGCTGAGGGGATCGAGGTTGTGCCGGTCGCGCGCAACTTATCGGGCTCCGCCTTTCTGCGACTTAATGGCATGAGTTGCAGGCACGGACGTATTGCCGATCCCGCCGATGCTCGCCGGCTGATCGGAGACTGTGACGTTGTGGTGAGCTTCGCGTTAAGCACGACAGCCATTCCGCGCTTCGACCGCGAGGTCAATCGCAAGATTGTGCGCGGTATCGTGGCGGGCGCCAAAGCCGGAGCGCCCATTGTGTTTGCCAGCACCATCATGGTCTATGCTCCCGCGATGAAGCTCCGGATTCCGGATTCTTACGGCCTGGAAAAGCTGATCGTGGAGAAAATGCTCGGCCGTGCGTGTCGCGCGTCGCATCATCCGCTTTTCGTACTTCGTCTTGGACATGTACTAGGCGAGCTGCAAAACATCAGTCGCAAGATCTGTGGGGAAATCGGAGACGCGAAGGTTGCTCTTCCGCGCCAGGGACGCGTCGCTTCCAACACCGTGTTCGCAGTTACGATCGCAGAGGCCATCGTTCAGGTAGCTCACGAGAACGCGAAGCCTGGAACCTACGGCCTGATCACTTTTCCGCAATGGACTTGGTTTGATGTGTACAACTACTATGCTAGTCAACTCGGTCTACCGTTGCAGTTGGCGCCCGCGAAACAGGGTAGTGATTACGGGTTCCGCGGCCTTGGCGGCTTGATGCGTCATTTTCTGCGTTACCTGGCGAGCCACCACGCGTTGACCGAGCGGCTCACGTTTCTTATGGCGTTTCTGCCCCGCAGCGTCAATCAGCGGATGTACCTGAGATATTTGCAGACGCGCGCGTTGGCCGAGATCGACGCCTTGCGACAATCGGAGAAGGTTGAATTCTGTGTGGAGGATGGGCGCGAATTGCGGGTGGGTAGTTTTGGGCAAATGGCCGATCCCGCAACCCTGATGGCGCGTTATCCGCTGCGCCTGAGACCTTGAATATTCAAGACGCGGTGAGCTGGAGCGGGTCCGGTCAGACTCTCAGCCATAATGCGAGCCTGGACCAGTTCGGTCAAGTTTCTGTCCACCGGGTTTCTCTGAGCGATCAGGACGGAGAGGCTATTTTCCAAAATGTCCAAGAATCTGAGGATGGGAAAGCTCAGGGATCGAAAATCTCACGAGCCTGACACCGCAACCGAACTGGTAGTCAGGAAGCGCAAACTCGACACGCTTGTCGCAACGGACGGTTTGCCAGACCCAGATTTGGTGAAGCTCGACGTGGAAGGTGCCGAGGCCGCCGTGCTGGATGGTGCAGTTGAAGTTCTGCAGCGCGCACGTCCGGCGCTTCTAATCGAGCTTCATTCAGCGAATCATGCAGTAGCGGAGCGGCTGGGAAAATTTTCTTTTGTTGGACGTCTACTGGGTAGTCGCGAATCGTTTCGGACGAGTCTCCCTGATGCGACCGTAGCAGCAGCTCCCGAAAAACGAGTTGCTATGCTGAACCAAGTCTCGATTGCTTGGGGATCGAATTGAGCAACAGGCGCATCCTCGTGATCGGTCCGTCGCACCAGGGTGCATTGCCGGAGAGCTACGCCCGTGCTTTTGAGCGCCTCGGTATGGACGTGTTCCGCTTCGACGATGACCGCGCGCTCTTTCGCGCCGCTGGTTTCGCCAGCAATCGTTTGCTGCGCCGCGCTTTTCGCCCGCTCCTGTGGTGGGAGTTGAATCGCGCCGTTCTGGAGATTGCGGACACTCTGCGACCGGCACTGATCTTCGCCGTGCGCGCTGCCTACCTGGAGCCGAAAACCATTGCGCGCATTCGCAAACTGATCGGTGCTCCGTTTGTGAATCATTATCCCGACAATCCTTATATCGGTGTCCGTCTTGATCCCCGCGAAGCCTCCACGCAGCGGCATAATCTGATCGCGGCGCTTCGAGAATACAGCACCGTATGGATGTGGGAGCGGAGCCTTGTGCGGCGTCTCCGCGAAGACCGGGTTGCAGCTGAGTATCTTCCTTTCGCCGTCGATCCCGAACTGTTTCATGCTCAACTTGGGAGCGAACCTTTTTTCTGTCAGTCGTGCGGCGAACCGCACCAGGTTGTTTTCGTAGGAACCTGCACCCGTGCTCGCAGACGAGAAATTGCCAGCATCCGCAAGCATTCGATTGCGATCTGGGGGAATGGCTGGCCGCGCAATTGGCAATCGGCGCGGCATCGCGTACACGCCCCCGTCTACGCCGAGGCGGTTGCCCGTATCCATGCCGCGGCGCAGGTCTCGCTGAACGTGTTGAATGCCGAGAGCCTGGAAGGCCACAATATGCGCACCTTCGAGGTGCCGGCAAGCGGAGGAGTGATGCTCGCCCGCTACACGGCAGCGCAAGACGAACTCTTCCCGGAGAACGAGGCTGCGGCATATTACCGCTCACCCGACGAGATCGATGCACGGATCGATTCGCTGCTCGCTGATACGTTGCTACGCGAGCGCATCCGCCGCAACGGCCTGAGGCTTGCCTCCTCGCAAACCTACGATCGTCGCGCGGCACAAATCTTGCAGCAGGTTGGCTTGGCCGCTCCCGCCGCCGCGCCCCAGGCGAACGCAGGGACGCTATCGCCATGACCGCTCCTCCGCTTCGGCTAGTCACAGTTGGCCATTCCTACGTCGTGGCGCTGAACCGCCGCTTGCCTCACGAAATCGCCCGGGTCAGCGGCGGACGTTGGCAGGTGACTACGGTTGCGCCTCGCTTTGTGCGCGCCGAGCTCCGCGACATCACCCTCGAAGTGGCCGCGAACCAAGCGTGCCAACTTGAATCGCTGGACCTTTATGCGTCGAAACACCTCCACCTGATGGCCTTCGATTTTCGCCTGCGCGAAATTCTCCGCCGCCGTTGGGACATGGTCCACATTTTCCAGGATCCGTATATCGTCGCCGGCTGGCAGGCCGCGTACTGGACTCCGAAGCCTGTCCCGTTTGTATTTTTTGCCAACCAGAACATCACCAAGAAATATCCTCCGCCTTTCTCCTGGATGGAACGCTATTGCGTGGACCGCTGCGCGGGCTGGATCGGCTGCGGCCAGACCGTGATCGACGCGCTCTCCGAAAAAGGCTATGGCCGCAAGCCGCACCGCCTCATCGGCTACGGCGTGGATACGGAGGCGTTTCGTCCCGACAAAGCGCGCCGCCAGCGCGTGCGCCAGCAACTGGGGTGGGACGATTCTGTGCCCGTCGTTTCCTTTCTTGGGCGATTGACTTCGGAGAAAGGTCTTGACCTGTTGACCTCCGCCTTAAGCCAAGTGCGTTCGCCCTGGCGAGTCCTGTTTATCGGCAACGGGCCGATGCGGAACCGATTGCAAGAGTGGGGCAAGAAGTATCCCGAGCAAGTTCGCATTGTCAGTGCGACCCATGACGACGTACCCGCATATCTCAACGCCGCCGACATTCTTTGCGCGCCCAGCCAGACGATGGCCAATTGGCGCGAGCAGTTTGGCCGCATGATCATCGAAGCCTTCGCCAGCGGCTTGGCCGTGGTCGGCAGCGACAGCGGAGAAATTCCGCACGTCATCGCAGACGCCGGAATCGTGGTCGGCGAAAAAGATCTCGCTGCGTGGGTGCAAGCTCTTGATCGCCTCCTCCAGGACGACTCGCTTCGCGCCGACCTCGCTCAGCGCGGCCGGATTCGCGCCGAGAAGCATTTCGCATGGCCGGTGATCGCCCGTCTGCACATCGAGTTCTTTGAGCAGATCCTGAGCGGCGAGGCCATTGCACCCGCCTCGTCATCCTGAGCGGAGTCGGCGCTGACTTTTGCGCCGCCGCAGTCGAAGGACCTCTATTAATGCGAGCAATCGTCGCTCTGGCTACTGAAATCTGGCAGCTTACTCACACCAGCAACTTAGCAGTGACACTCCCCCTATTTAGCCCTCTGTAAACAATTGAAAACAAACGAAAATGCCAATTTTTTCCCGCTAAAAGGTTCTCCCCATTGGAGTTATAGGTAAAAGGTTCTTAACAAAGAAGTTATCTGCACTTAGTTTGCATAAAATCCCGCGTTTGGATTACGGGCTTTCGCATCCTCCCACGCTACAAGACCTGCATCCGGATGGTAGAATCCCACCTTCCAGCCCTGCCCTCTGATTTATGACAACTCCCACAGCGCGTCGAGGTCTTCTGCGGTCTCTGGTATACCCCGTGCTACGCCCGGTCTACCACCCCGCGCGCTACTATTATTGTCTTTTGCGGTCGCGGACCGCCGGGCTGAACGTCTCCTCGCCGCGGTCCATTTCCATGGATTGTTCCCACACGGAGATGGCCCGCCGGATGAGAAAAGCAATCTCTCCTCGCGTGCACTGGAAGCACGTCGCTCTCGACTCCGACCCGCTTCGGCAAGACCTGCAACTTTATTTCGAGCGGCACCGCGACGTCTACGACATTGATAAAGGCAACGCCAAGGCGCTCGAACACGCGCTTGGACTTGAACTGCTGGATTTCACCCGCGTCCATCGCTACTGCGACGTGGCCTCGTGTGCCAGTCCTATTCAGAAGACATTTGCCGCGCACTATCCGCAGGCGGAATTCTGGGTACAGGACCTGATGTATCAGGACGACTTGCAGCATTTCAGAATCGGCGGCTTTGCACAGAACATGAGCGCGATACCGGACGGCTTCTTCGACGCCCTCACCCTGCACAACTCCTTCGAGCATTTCATGGGAACTTCTGACACCGAGTTCGTCTCCGAGGTTGACCGTGTATTGAGTCCGGCTGGAGCCTGTCTGATCCTGCCGCTGTATGTCGCCGCCACGCCCCGAATTTATTTCGATCCAGTCGCGGTTACGCCGAGTCTGCTGCGGACCTACGACAAGGACGCGGAACTGATTCCGGTTCGCGGCTTTGCCCGCCAGGAACATGCCCGCTGTTACGATGCGGCTACACTACAGGAACGGCTCATCAGTCGTGTCCCGCCTACGCTGGAGGCCACCGTCCTCGATTTTTCCGGCGGAGAAAGGATCGCCCCGGAGATGTTCCCCGAATTCGCCTTGGTGCTGCATCGGACGGAATCGACATTCAGGGGAGACGCAAAGCTGCAGTAACATGGGCAATGGGCCTGATTCCCAACTAGTTTGGATGCCTCTCTAGGACAAATCCGCTGGGGTTGCGAAGAACCAGTCGATACCGATTCCGTTTATCCAGAAAATCGGCCCATGAGAAAAATTCGCTATCCGACCTGCTCCACGGCGGAGTCGGCACAATCACCATGTCGGCGGCCGCTACCGCCGATTTCATGCGGCGCTCATCCCCTGGCAATGCGATCCCAGGCATATAAAACTCCGTTAGAGGTTCACCCAAGCCATCGCGCAGCAGAGGCATCGCACCCGCGTGCGTCAGCACAACCGCTCTATGACCTTGAACGGCAGAAAGAATTTCTTTGACCTGCGCATCTTCATTTCCCTCCGACAAAGTGTGGGGAAACAGGCTGGAGATTCTTGCCGTAGACCATTGGGGCAGGGAACCCTGAATTTGATGGCGATCGGCATTCAAAGCAATCAGGATCAGCAGCACGGCGACCGCCGCATACTTGCGGAAAAATTCCGGGAGCATCGAGACTGCCCACACTGCCAACCACAAGTACAGGATCCAGGAGCCGATGTACTGGTGAGCAAATGCGAAAAATATCCAAACAAAAACGATGACACTGGTTGCACCCAAGACCTCCGACTTGTGCCGTCTGGGACTTCGCGCCTCCGCATCGCGGGCGCGGAAGACCGCGAGTGGGCCCAGAAGCAACACGGACGCACAAACGATGAGCCAGAATCCGGGGACGTCCAGGTAGAAGCGAAATCTGAACGGCGACGGCAACCAGAACGCCATCCCACCCTGGAAAAAGCCGTATCCAAGCGCGCGATAGTCAGCTATTCCGGTTGCTGGAAGGATAGTTCGCATTAGGGAAGCAACTCCGAAGCGCCATGCGAGCACAATTCCTAGGCAAACCGTCGTACACGCTGGGAGAACAAGGACTGACAACCTGAGCGACCGTGTACGGAACACCTTCACCAGCACAATGCACAGAAGCAGGAGTCCGTAAACGTAGCCTAAAGCTGGCCGCGCCAGCACCGCCGCCGCCACAGCGGCCAGCGCAATGTCGTAGCGTCCTTTCAGATGTGCAATAACAGCGGCCATCAAGCAGAGTGCTTCGATGGGATGTGCGAAGTTGAAGTAATTTACCCAAATGACTATCGGAAGCGATACGAAGAGCAGGACAAGGGACAGCCCGCGAAGTTCGGCCGTTACCGCGAATTCCGCCATCGCCGCGCACATGGCCAATTCAAAGACGAGTATTCCAGTCCAGTAAGCGAGGGGCGTCAAACCTGCAATATGAAACCACACATCCGAAAAAAGAAGGCCGAGAAGCCCATACACATGGCCGAAATCGACGTTGGGATGCAGTCCGTGGCGCAGCATGTAAACAGCGCTTAGGTTAGCTCCTGGCTCTCCGAATGCGGATGCCGTGAAGTTCAGGGCCTCCGGTAGATGCAGGATTTGGAGGGCGATGAGCAGCAGGGCAAAACCAGATAGAAGCCAGAGTCTCCGACGGGTGGTTTTCTGCATGCGCGCGTAGGCCCAAAACTCGCGCGTGGATTATATCCTCTTGCATTCCCTGGCGCTATGGAGGATGCAGTGGGATGTTAGAATCCTCCGTCATGGCGTGCCCGATTTGTGGGAGCTCGCGCTTCTCCCTCGTCCAGAAGGAGCCTGCCAGCCCCGACCCAACCCGATCGGCCGCCTATACGCAGAGGGAGGTCAGCGTCGTTGCCTGCCTGGATTGCTCCTTCGTCTACGTGGAGCGGGACTTTCCCGAAAGCTACGTGAACGCCTTCTACCAGGAGCGGGCCGGCGGCGGATACGACCTGAACCGGGAAAATTTCTTCTGGTGGCACGAGGCGGTAAAGAATTCCAATCGTCATATCCTCTCGCTGCTGGGCCCGGCAAATTCGCGGCGGCTACTCGATGTCGGATGCGGAAGCGGCACCTTCCTGGTCGACGCCCGCGATGCCGGCTGGCAGGTGAGTGGACTCGAAATAAACCCGGCGCTTCAGGAATTTTGCCGCAACCAACTTGGCATCGACGACGTCCACTGCGGTCTGATTTCCAATCCTCCATTCGCGGACGCCACTTTTGATGCCGTCACCGCGCTGGACGTTCTGGAGCACATGTACGATCCCATGCAATCGGTCAAAGAATGCGCGCGGCTGCTCAAGCCCGGCGGCCTGCTGGCGGTCAAGTCCCCGAATGGCGCGATGCAACTGCGCAAGGAGCGCCTGAAGAAGAGATTGGGGCGCGGCAACGGTTATGTCGCCAATATCCTGCACTTGAACCAGTTCACCGCTCGGACGTTGTCATTGGCCTTCCGCAAATCCGGACTGGAGCCGATCGCGGTTCGGCCCGCAAAAAGCTTTCAGCAGGGCATCACCGGACCAGGCCTCACCCCCCGCCGTGTTGCCCGGCACATGGCTGTCGCAACTGCCAATGTTGTGATGCAGGTTTCCGGCGTGGGTTTGAATCTGATCGGCGTCGCCAGGAAACCATACCCATGAAGCGCTTACTTAAGGAACTGCCGGTTCTGAAGCAGCTTCTGGGCATCCGCACCGACATCATGCTGACGCGGGCCACGGCCGCGCGGCAGTTGCGCCTGAGCCAGGAGCTCTTCGTGACCACGCTGCTGGCGACCCCAAGATATCAGGATTCCAAACGGCTCAATCGGTACGAGGGACAGGTATTCTCTCAAAACGGAGAGGATGGAATCATCGCTGAAATCTTTTCCCGCATCGGTTTCAGCAATCGCGTGTTTGTGGAGTTTGGCGCTGGTGATGGCAGCGAGAACAATTCCGCCTACCTGTTGCTCAAGGGATGGTCGGGCTACTGGTTTGAAGCGGACAGCCAGGACGTAGAGTCAATACGCAGCCGGTTCGCCGGCGCCATTGGGGCCAAGCGGTTGACCGTTGCCAGAGAATTTTTCACTGCGGAGCGCGCAGCCGCAATCTTCGAGCGCAACCACGTGCCTCAGGAATTCGACCTGCTTTCCATCGACATCGACCGCAATACCTCATGGGTATGGCGCGCGCTCCGCGCTTTTCGCCCCAGAGTCTGCATCGTCGAGTACAACGCCTCAATTCCTCCGCAAGACGATTGGGAAATCCCTTACCAGGCGGAAGCCACATGGGATGGCACGCTCATGTTCGGAGCCGGACTGCTCGCTTTGGAGAAAATTGGCAGGGACCTCGGATACTCCCTCGTTGCCTGCGACCTGTCCGGTGCAAATGCGTTCTTCGTGCGCGACGATTTCACCGCTAATCTATTTTCAGAACCGTTCACCGCAGTCCACCATTACGAACCGCCTCGGTTATTTCTCGGCCGCACCTGGGGCCACGCGAGGGCCTCCGGCGAGCTGAACGCTTTCGAGGAACCTCAGCATTGACCTCAAATCTAAGCCAGGAAACGCTCACGACCTCGGCCCCGCTCCTCCAGGAGCGGAGTTGTCCCAGCTGCGGAAGCTCATCGCGCACTCCAACGCTCTCCCGTGAGCACCAGTATGAGCTCGTCCGCTGCCGCGATTGCCAGATGCTGTACACCCACTTTGTGCAGACTATTGAAGGGAAGATCGCGCACTACGATTCACTGGCGAGGGAGCGCACCGACACTACTTCTGTCCTGTCGCCCGCGCACTACGGCTTGGCCAACCAGATCAAATCAGTCGGACTCTATGAGCGGGTTCTGCGATATATCGTGAACGCGGTTCCCGAAGGTCACGTCAACTTCGTGGACGTGGGATGTGCCGGCGGTCTATTTCTCCTGGCCGCGCAGTCCATCGACGGCTACCACTGCGGCGTTGCGCCACGGTTCAATGTTCGCGGCATCAGCATCGACCCGCGCGAACGTAACGAAACCGAGCGCAATGTCGGCTGTCCGGTGCTGTTTCCCGACCAAGCCGCGTCTGAGTGGGCAGGCTGGGCCGACGCTGTCACCTTGATGAATGTGTTGGAGCATGTCAGTGCTCCTTTCGAACTGCTCGCCCAACTGAAGCGGATATTAAAGCCCGGCGGCCTGCTGCTGGTCGACGTTCCCAATAATGCCGTCGTCTCCTTGCGTGGCAGATTACTCCATCGCTGGTCTGAACTCGATCTAGGCGAACATATTAACCACTTCGTTCCTTCCACGCTGGACAGGCTTCTCCTCCGATCGGGATTTTCTCCGGCAAAACGATTCCTCGGAATGTACAAGGGCGTGGAATCCCTCGCGATCCCACCTGGATTGCGGAGTACAGCGCGTTGGTTCGTGGCGTCGGCCTTAATGCTCGCGACCATGAGGAGGGCACAGTTGTTCCCCCACATGACCATGGCTTACAGGGCGTGACCCCAGTCCCAACAACTCCGACCCCTGCAACTTTAGTGGGATTTGACATGGCCTTTTTGCCTAAATAGACTTAGCCTACCCTGACGATAATTGTCTGCCCGATTTGACTCGCTCTCCGAGTTGAATTCCAACTTTGAAGATCTGTTGCCGTTCATGACTCGGCGACGGCCGGTCGTAGTCTCTCGCGACCGCTGATTGCATCTTGCGCTAGGCCTTTGGTACTCCGAGAAGTGTATGCCTGAGTTTGCCGGTTTACGAACGGACACCCTCACCTGGGTCATCATGGCCGCCATGACCGCCTGCTGGATGCTCTCCATCCGCCTCGTCCCGGGATGGAAGCGCGACGGATGGACGGCGCTGTTGAAGTCGCTATATGGCTTTGTCTGGCTCGACTTCGGCCTGGACATCGTGTTGCGCTTCTCCATGCTGGCCTACAACGCGGTACAGTGGGGCAACGGCACCCTTCGCCTGATGGCGCAGCCGGTCAGTACCGTCAACACAACGCTGGAATACTGTGGATTGTTCTGGTTGCTGCTCGCGCTGGCTTATGCCGTCGCGGTACGTCGCCATGGACCCGGGCCACTGGCCCTGGCGCGCTCCTTTTCGCTGGACTTCGCTTACGCGGCAGCCATCCCTTTTGCGGTGCTGTCGTCCGTCATCTACTACTTGATCGAGGGAGAAAGCCGTCTGCCGCTGGTTTTGATTACGCCGCTTTCTCTTGTGGCGGGCCTCTACGTGGCGCTGGCAGCCATCGTCTGGTGGGACCACTTCCGCCGGCCCGGTCCCAAGTGGCGCATCGGCGGCGTCCATGTGGTGGTGTTGCTGCCGGCCCTGGTGCGCGGAGTGTGCAGTCCCTATCGCGAGAACCTGGCCCCAATTCTTCTAATTCCGTTGGTTGCGGCCATATTTGCCGGCAAGCGGCCCTCGCTGTGGAAAGCGGTTCCAATCGGCCTGGTGTGTTTGCTGATGGTTAGCATTGGCGTCCATTCCTACCGGCGCATCAAGTGGCAGGGCGTTCGTCCTGCGGAAGTGGTAAGCGAGTTCCGCGAAGGCGGCATCGGCGACTGGATCAGCAGCGGTTCACAGGAGCCTCTGCACCGCTTCCACAGCTTCGACTCTTTTCTCCTGACGGTTGCCCTGGTGCCTTCCGCGGAGCCTCATTCGGGACGCAATGTGCTGCTCTCGCCGCTGATTCGCGGGGTTGTGCCGCGCTTTATTTACGGCGGCAAGAGTGGCGCCTATGCCGGCATGAATTTCGGTGCTCGCATCTGGGCCTTTGACGATCGCGCCAGCCGCGAAAACTCCAGCGCCTCCATCGCGCCCTCCATGCCCGGCGATCTCTTCGACGCCGGCGGCGTGCTCTATATTGCACTGGGAGCGCTGATGTGGGGGGCCTTGCTGGGCCTGGTGGATGGCTGGAAAGGCTATCTTCCGGCCTATTGCGGAGCAGCCATCACCGTGCTGGTATCCACCCAGTGCGCTATGTCGGTGGAGCGCGACTTCGATAATTCGGTAGCCACCTTCATTCAAACCTTGCTGGTGTTCCTCCTCGTGGCCGGCGTCGTTGCCCTGGCCCGGCGCCGCGACACCGGCTATTCCTTCGGGTTCCGGCCCGGACTGGAGCGCTCCTAAGAAGACGAGATGACAACCTCTCTGGCCGCCCTATCCAGTTCTCGTGAGCTGACGAACCCTCACACCGTTCTCCGCCCCCTGCGCCGCGGGATGCTGCTCACAACCGATTTCCCTCCGACGATGGGAGGCATCAGCAACTACCTGTTCAATGTGTACCGGCAATTTGATCTGCGGCAGATGACGCTGATCGCGCCGCAGCATCCGCAAGCTGAGCGTTTTGATTCCGCGCAGACATACTCAGCGAAGCGTTTCACAACAGGGTTGAATGTGCCGGGCTTCCGTGGCGCGTGGCAAGTATGGAGGATGTACACCGAGGCGGAGAAGCTGATAAGGCGGGATCCTGAAATCGTGCTGCATTGCGGGCACGTGAACGCGGCCATCGCCGCGCGCAAGCTGAAGCGGCGTTACGGCACGCCCTATCTGTTGTGGACTCACGCCCTGGAAATCATGGACGAGTGGCTGCGCGCCAGCATTCTGCCTGCAATGCTCGATGCGGATTTGATCATCACCAACAGCGAATTTACGCGCGCGTTCGTTGCATCGGCTGGTGTGCCGCAGTCCCGCATCGTGAAGATTTGTCCGGGAGCCGATCCGGCTCATTTCCGTCCCGGGCTGGACTGCAGCCAGCTGGCGCAGCGTCAGGGAGTGAACGGAAGACCGACGTTGCTGACGGTGTCGCGAATCGTGAAGGCCAACCGGTACAAAGGTCACAATATGGTCCTCCGCGCGTTGCCCGAAGTAGTGCGCGCGGTGCCCGACGTCGCCTATGTGATCGTCGGCGATGGTGACGACCTGAACTATCTCAACCGGCTGGCCGACGAGAATGGAGTCCGGAAGAACGTGATCTTTGCCGGGCACGTGTCGGACGCCGAGCTTCCCCTGCTCTACAACGCCTGCGATGCCTTCATCATGTGCAGCCGCGAAGAGCGCACCCGTCGCGGCATTCTGGCCGAAGGCTTCGGGATCGCTTTGCTAGAGGCATCCGCCTGCGGAAAACCCGTGATTGCGGGACGATCTGGCGGTATCGCCGACGCCGTACAGGATGGCGCCACAGGTCTGCTGGTGAATCCGGTAGATGCCGGGGACGTGGCAGCCGCAATTGTCAGACTCCTGCGGGAACCCGATCTGGCAAAACGACTCGGCCATAACGGTAGACGTTGGGTGGAGAGCGAAATGAATTGGACGCGCGCCGCTGAGGAGTTTCAGCGCGCAATGGAACTCTTTCCGGGCACTGGCCCAAACAGCAAAGAGGCAGCATAGCGACCTATGTGTGGAGTCGTTGGAATTTGGAGCCGCGGCAGGCCTGAGCAAGCGCGCGCAGCAGTGCGCGACATGATTGCCGCCTCCATGCACCGCGGACCCGACGCCAATGGCAGCGTCGAGATCCCGCTTGCCACCTCCAGCCTCGTTCTGGGACACACGCGTCTTTCCATCCTCGATCTTAGCGACGCCTCAGGCCAGCCGATGCACGATGCCGTCTCCGGTTCATGGCTCATCTTCAACGGCGAGATTTACAACTTCCGTCAGTTGCGCTCAGAACTGGAAACGCTGGGTGCGAAGTTCTCCACCTCCGGCGACACGGAAGTTCTGCTGCGCGCTCTGGTGCAATGGGGCGAAGCGGCGCTCAACAAGCTGGAAGGCATGTTTGCCTTTGCCTTCTGGGATGGGCGCGAACGCACTCTTCTGCTCGCCCGCGATCGCGTGGGCATCAAGCCGCTCTACTACTGCCGCGCGGCGCGTGACTTTGCCTTCGCTTCGGAAGTGAAGGTGCTCGAGCGCGCTCACATTTGTTCCTTGACTCTCGACCGCGATGCAGTGGATTCGTTCCTCACCTATGGCGCCGTGATTGGGCCGAACACCATCTTCCAGGAAATCCGCGAACTGGAGCCCGGACACCTGCTGCGCATTCATAGCGACGGTAAGGTTGTCGACTCCGAATACTGGTCGCTCAGCCGCAGCCTGGCCGAAAGTGCTGCGCCAGGCCATCAGGATTTCGAGCAGTCGGTCTCGCAGATACGCGAACGTCTCGCATGCGCCGTCGAATCCCATCTGGTCAGTGACGTTCCGGTGGGGATCTTTTTATCCGGCGGCGTGGACTCCAGCCTGCTGGCCCTGCTTGCCTCGCGATGCGCGAAGGGCCCTATCACGCTTCTGACCGTGGCCTTCGCCGAGCAGGAATTCTCCGAGCTGGCTTACGCCCGCCAGATCGCTCGCGGCCTTCCACATCATCACGAAGTGGCAACTCTGACCGCGGAACCGTTGCAGGACTTGCTTCCCGAAGCGTTGATGGCGATGGACCAGCCGACGGTCGACGGGATCAATACTTACGTTATCTCGCGCGTGGGGGCGTCGCTGGGGCTGAAGGTGCTGCTCAGCGGCGTCGGTGGTGACGAACTGTTCGGCGGCTACACCACCTTCACCAAAGTTCCACGGCTTCTGAAGTACGGAGCGGGGCTGCGTCCAGCTGCGCGCGTGCTGTCAAAGTTGAAAACGAAGAACCCGATCCAGTGGAAGAAAGTTGCCGACGCCGCTCCACTCCGTAGTTTGGCGGAGGCCTATCTGCTCCAGCGCAGTATTCGCTGGGGACACGATGGCGCGGGATCGTTGTCGCGCCGCGTGCAGCAGGAGATCGATCCTCTGGCCAATGACTTCCAGAAGCTTGCCGCGCTGGAGTTGGAGTTTTACATGCGCAATCAGTTGTTGCGCGATGCCGACGTGTTCAGCATGGCCAACTCGGTTGAACTGCGAGTGCCATTCCTGGACCAGAGGCTGCTGCAAGCGGCGCTGACGATATCGCCCAGGCATCACTTTGAGGGCGGTCGCGGCAAGCGCATCACCTGGCGGATTCTCTGCGACTTGATCGGCGAACAACTTCCGCAGCGCCGCAAGATGGGCTTCACTTTTCCCTGGCAACACTGGCTCCGCCGCGAGCTGAAAGCAACCATCGACAACACCCTGCGCGACCAGCGGCGTTACGAGCCTTTGTCGCTCGATCCCGTCTATGGCGCGCGCCTGCTGGATGGTCTGGAAAGCGGCGACCGCATGCAGTCATGGTCGGAGGTGTGGTCACTTTTCGTGCTCCTGAACTGGCAGCGCAAGATCGGGGTGGAATGTGCCGTTGCCTAGGATAGCAGTGCTGTGCGCGATCTCCGGCATGGGCGGAGCTGAATTCAGCCTGCTGGAACTCGTGACCCACCTGCGCGACTCCTATGAATTTCACCTGCTCATCCCGGGCGAGGGGCCGTTCCAGAGAAGCGCCGAAGCCGCCGGCGCCAAGGTATGGATCTTGCCTTGGCCGGAAGCCATTTCCAGCACGGGCGAGACCGCCATGCGTGCCGGAGTGACGAAGATCCTGCGGGCCGCAACTAGCCTGCGGCCTTTTACCCGGCGTCTTTCGGCCCTGCTGGACGAGGTTCAGCCGTCGGTGTTCATAACCAACGCCGTCAAGGCGCACATTATCGGCGCGCTTGCCCGCAAGCCGGAGCACGTCCCACTAATTTGGTATATGCGCGATGGCTTGGAGGAACGTATTCTGTCTCGCAAGTTGCTCGCATTGCTCTCGCGCCGCTGCGATATGTCGGTTTGTATCTCCCATTATGTCTCCGCTCAGCTTCGCGAATATGTCTCGGCATCGCTCCCCTCGACTGTGATCTATAACATCGTCGATTTGAATCGCTTTCATCCCGGCGTGGCCCCGCCCGCGGATTTGTGCAAAGGACCGGAAGAGATCTGGTTCGGCTTGGTCGGTGCAATCACGCCGCTAAAGGGGCACGATGTTTTTCTCCGGGCGGCGGAGCGAGTACTAAAGCAATTGCCGAATGCGGTTTTTGTGATTGCCGGAGACAACTCCTATGTCACTGAAGCTGGGTTCGGCTACGAAGAGCTATTGCAGCGCAGGTCGCAGGGCACGCTGGGCGATCGCGTCAGGTTCCTGGGCTTCAGAAGCGATGTGCCCGCCGTTCTTTCCCGGCTCGACGTGCTAGTGCAACCTAACCGCGGTCCCGAAGGCTTGGGGCGCTCGCTGCTGGAAGCCATGGCCTGCGCCGTGCCCGTCATCGCGGTAGATAAGTGGGGACCGGCTGAGTTGGTACAACACGGTGAGACCGGACTGCTCTTCCCGCCTCTGGATAACGAACGGCTGGCCGCTCACATGCTTACTTTGGGCAGAGACGAGCCCCTGCGGAAGCTCATGGGAAGGCTCGGCCACGATTGGGTTCATAGAAATCTTGTGTCAAGAAAACTGGCGGGACAACTCGAGCAGGTCCTGGCCAGCATGATTGCTTCCCAGCTCCAGGAGGCCATGGCGTGAAAGTGCTTCAACTGGGGAAATTCTACTTTCCTGTTGTCGGCGGAATTGAAACTGCCCTTAAAGACATCTGCGAGAGCTTGGCTGATGACGTACAAATTCAGGTACTCGTCTCCAATAGTTGCTTGCGGACCGAGCACGAGACCGGAAAAATCGCCGTCACTCGTGTGGCCAGCGCGGGAAAGCTTTTCTCCTGCTCGCTGGCTCCTTCCTATCCCTTCTGGGCCAAGAAGTTCGATGCGGATCTGATTCACGTTCATCTGGCCAATCCGTTGGCGGAATTGTCGGCACTCCTCGCTGATCGAGACATCCCGGTGGTGGCCCACTTCCACAGCGATGTCGTGCGGCCGGTCCCTGGCCCTCTACGCGCGGTGTACAACCGGTTCCTCCACGCCTTCTACCGCCGGGCCGATTGCATCGTAGTCCCAACGCCGCGACACATCGATGTCTCCAATTTCGTTCCTCACTACCGGAACAAGTGCCGTGTTGTTCCCTTTGGCATTCCGCTCTCTCGCTTCGAACTGGATGACCGGGGAGCGAAAAAAGTAGATGTCCTTAAGGATGGACCACCGACTGTGCTGTTCGTGGGTCGGCTTGTTCCTTACAAGGGGGTAGAGTTTTTGATTCGCGCGCTGGAGGATGTTAAGGCTCGCCTTTGGATCGTAGGCACCGGCCCGCTCGAAAATTCACTGAAGAACTTGGTGCGGGAAAAAGGCATGGCCGACCGCGTTGTATTCCTGGGCCACGCCTCGGATGAAGACCTGGTTACGTACTATCACGCTTGCGACGTCTTCGCGCTTCCCTCCATCACCAACCAGGAGATGTTTGGGTTGGTGCAATTGGAAGCTATGGCTTGCCGCAAACCCGTGATCTCGACCGATCTTCCGACCGGCGTGCCCTGGGTGAACCAGCATGGGAAGACCGGCTATTGCGTCAGGCCGGCAAACTCGCATGAGTTGGCGCAAACCATAGGATGCCTGCTTTCCAGCCGCGAGATTCGCCAGGAGATGGGCGAGGCTGGACGCGCGCGCGTCGAGCAACACTTCACCTCGGTAAAGATGGCACGAGCCATGCTGCAGGTCTATCAGGAAACCCTGAGCGAGTCCTATCGGACCGTGGAGAGCGTCGAGGAATTGGAGACCCAGGCCAACGAGGTCTATTAGATTTCGCTTTTCCGGTTGAGCGCTCATAGCCGGTCTTACTCGGGCGCACTTTCACTCGAGCGGTAATCGACCGCGCATTTCCCAAAGCATTTGTAAGGCCGAAAAATATTTCCGGAAAGACTATCGATGCGGACTGTGCCATCCTCTTGTATTGCTGCGTGATTAAACGGCCCCGTGGCTGATAGTGCAAAGTTATTGGCAAATCGTCTGATCGTAGCCCCATTCAACTCGAAGGCATTGAAGGTCGTGCGAAATAGATGATAGGGAGTACCCGGTTGCAGCGCGTCTATGTTGTCATCCAGTTCCAGCACAGAGCTGCTAACGAACGCACGAATCGGAAGATTGCCGCGGCCGGTAAACAGCGTACGATTACTCCAACCGAAACCCCACTCGCCGCCGCGCAATAGTATCCATCGGCTGCGGCCCGACCCCAGACAGCTTGTCGAGGTTGGATTGGCCATGCTGCAGATCGTGCCGGTATCGTACTCGTGTTGGTCGTCGATGTAGATGTTGTCGCTAACGTCGTCCACGGTGCTGCCAATGAGATATCCCGCATGTAGATCGCTGGGACCATTTTGGCCAATATCACGTACCAAGTTGCCCCGAATCACCGAACAGGCATTGCAATCGATGCCATTGCTGTTCCGGGGGTACTTGACCGTGTTGTAGCTCACCTCGACATCGCGGTCCACCAGGGCATTCCCAACTCCAATGCCGCCATCAAAGACCCGATTGTTAGTTATGATGCACCTGCCCGTAAACGTATGCTCCAGCCCTGCCACAGCAATGCTGCCAGAATGTAGCTCATTGTTAGCAATGGTTAGTTCGGAAAGGGAAGCCGTCGTTCCGGATTGAAGGGCTATATAAATGTCTCCGTGATCGAAGAAATTGCCGCTGATCTCCGAGCTATTCAACCCCCCGTGAGCGATACTGGCTCCACGAAAGATGTTCTCACTTATCTTGACGTTTTCTGGCAGTCGTCCCAGGTTGTCCTGTCCGGTTTCGATGGCTGTGGCGTTCCCCGGAGGAGGAAGATGCGCTTCAAAAATATTGGAGTGAACGTACGATCCCGATTGCCCCACGATCAACATGGAGAAGGTGCGATAGTCGCCAATCTGGCTGAAATGATTGTCGCGTACCACTCCTGCTGCGGGACCGACGGACATAGCAGGGTTGAAGCGGTTCAAGGAGAGTGCATTGTCGCCATGACCATAACCAGTCGAGCGTAGCAAGAAACTATTGTCATGGACGCTGGACCCAGTGCTATCCAGTAGGTTGACCAGCTTGTTGGGATTACCTTCCAGGCTGAGATGGTCGAGTTCAACCTGATCACACCCATGGCATATGAAAATTGACACCCAATCGAATGTCAGACTGGAGTCCGTCCAAACTATGCTCATATCGTGAATGCGAATGTTCCGGTTCAACTCATTCGCGTTCGCCAGGAGAGTTCCGGTAGGATCGGTGGCCGAGCGTGTCACATGGATAATTGTGTGGCCCGGACCAGCCCCATGGATGTCCACGTTGGAGGGAAGCAGAATTCCAACCCTGGCCCCGCTGGGGTCGCGGCTATTCCAGCTCGAAACAGGGCTGGCGTTGTAGGTTCCTGCCGGAATGTAAACCTCGCAAGGATTCGGCCCGCAGTCGAGAACCGCGGCCTGGATGCGTTCGACAATGGATGCCCCGTGGAACTCAGTGGCGACCCTTACATTCCTTGGCGCCGATCCGCTGGCGTTGACCTGAGCGGTCGCCGCCATCCATCCGCCAAAGGCCAGCAGCAAACCAAAAGTCAGGAAAACGCGGCGCGAAGTGCCTGGGCCAGATCGTGTGTCGCCGGAGGTGGACATTCCCATCCTCACAAGGTAACAGATGGCCGCCTCAATCCTGAGCACCCCGCTCTTGTCTGAGCTCCTGAAGAATCTGAGCAGCCTCTTTTATCGTCTTGCCACAAATTCACACTCATTTAACACGCGCGTGTTAAGGTTCGTGGGCTTCTCAACGGGTCTCGTTGAGCAATCCCAGCATAAGGAAAAGCGCGCCATGGCAGAAGCTCGAATCAGAACGTTCGCGCTCACAGTTGCATTGCTGATCTCAATGCCGATGTTTGCGCAGAACAACTCGTCTAACAACACGTTTTTTGTCCCGGGGAATCTGGTTGTCGCCGTGGAAGGGTGCGGTGTCTACGGAGGGACATGTACAAACGTGGCAAACGGCACCGGCAATGGCAATGGTAACAGTTCAGTGGGCGGCTACGGGGACAATCAAGCCGCTCCGCTCACGCTCTTCCAGTACGCTCCCAGTGGCACGTCGAGCGCAACCTATGTGAATTCTCTGGTCTTGCAGCCAACCTCTTCTGCGGCGAACGTTAACTTGTCCGGTGAGTACGGATCTTCGTCCGAGGGTACGGTGCAACTCTCAGGAGCCGGCCAATACCTGACGATTATGGGATACGGCGTCAACGTCGGAGCTTTCAACCTTGATCCCGACGCCTACGGCGCGGCACCTTCGGGAGCGTTGGCTCAGTCGGGCAGCCTCACGGGGCAGAGCTACACTTCGCTTCCGCGCGTGCTCACGCTGATCGACGCCAACGGCAACGTCAATTCCGCGACTGCGATCTACAACATCTTCAACACCAACAACGGACGCAGCGCCTACACGCTCAATGGAACGACGGCCTACGTATCGGGCCAGGGCAGCGGCAGCGATGGGACCGGCGGAGTTTTCTACGTTCCAGTCGGCGCGACGGACACAGCGCCGACGGCGATTACTGGTCTTGACACAAGCGGCAAGACCATCGCCCAGGACACGCGGACGGTTCAGATTCTCAACAACACGCTGTACATCTCGGTCGATAGCAAGGAGGGATCGGGAAATAACCGCTCTTACATCGGCACGCTGGGTTCGCCTCCGGCAACCGGCCTGTACAACAACGGCGGCGGCCCGACCATGCTGACCGGTTACGGCAACACCGGCGGCACCGGCAAGGAGACGATCACGACTGGCAGCAACAGCAACGGCAATAATCTCAACGCCGGGTTGCCGATCAACCTGAGTTCGTCGAATTACTTCTTCGCCAGCGCTTCGGTTCTCTATGTGGCGGATACGGGCGCCCCGAAAAATGATTCCAATGGCGACAACAATTCCACCGGCACGGCCAACATCGGAAATGGCGGCCTGGAAAAGTGGGTCAACAGCCAGTCCAATGGCTCCGGGACGTGGAGCCTCGCCTACACGCTTTGGCGGGGATTGAATCTGGTCAACAATGGCAACACCAGCGGGA
>Ga0302326_10007307_pt1 | contig 24632 bp, 18 predicted proteins | sample Palsa_T0_3_FD_202264 | JGI IMG/M metagenome (GOLD analysis project Ga0302326, IMG submission 202264) | Peat permafrost microbial communities from Stordalen Mire near Abisko, Sweden - Palsa_T0_3 | ecosystem: Environmental > Terrestrial > Soil > Palsa > Peat permafrost | place: Sweden: Abisko... | reverse complement strand
CGAGATTGCAGGCGACGCGCCTTCGAAATGCGTGTGGACGGCGCCTCCCCACTGCGCTCGCCCGAGGACGGCTGGGGCCAGCCGTCCCTACCTGGCTCCGCGCCGTGGCTCCTTCGCCGGCAGGATGCCGGCGAATACGGGCAGGATGCCCGCGCTCCCGTTGCTCAGGGCTTGGCGCCCATGGCCACGGCCGTGGATGACTTGCGCACTTTGAGCAGGATCGGGAAGCTCGACTGCACACCCGCGACGCTCTCGACCGCGCCGGACTTGCCGGTCACGACCTGGATGAGCCGGTCCTGTTCGGGAACCCACTTCTCGCAACTCAAGAACACCTCGCGATCGTTTTCGCCGGCGCGAATCTGCACGCCATTGAGTCCGATACTGTCCACGATCACGCCGTGCGGCAGATTTTCCACGTCCAGAGCGAGGATCGCGTCGTTGCCGCGACGATCCGCGCGCAGCCACACCGACATCCGGTCGCCCGGCGCAATCGTCACTTCGTACGGCTTCGCCGGAGCGCTCTGGCCATCGCCCGGAGGCTTGCCCGCGACATCGGGTTCGATAAACAGCGTCTGTTTCGCCCGGGCATCGATGGCAATCGCGGCTGGGCCATTCAACGGCTTCGTGACCGGCTTGCCGTCAATCATGCCGGTCGCCGTCCATTTCACCTTGCTGAAATCCATCGCGCCTGGTCTCCACTCCGGAAGCGCATAAATGCAGCCCGCGGCGGTGAGATGTCCGGCTTCGACGACCACGGGTGTGGACACGAAAAAGTCCGGCGGCACATCGCTGACATCGACCCGCACGCTCCCTTCCCAGCCATCCTTTCGATCCACCGTTACCAAAAACTGGTCGCCGCTGCCCGCGGCCACTTCCGGCGCCTCACCTTTGGTCGCGAGCGTCGCGGTAAAGTCCGGCTGCGGCGGACGCACGATGAGCCGGTAAGCAAAACGCTCGCCGCTCCAGCCGCGCGTATCGGTGACGCGCACGAGATAGCGGCCTTTGGCCGGGGCGGTGAAGAGCAGCCGGGAATCCCTGCCGAGTTCGCGCTCGCCATCGTCGTCGTTGGCGTAGTAGAGGGTAAAGACGGGCAGCCCATTCGGCACGATCGTCGCGCCCACCGGCTTCGGCTCAACGACGTAACACAACTCATCGAGTCCGTGTCCCGCGGGGCTGGTGTTGAAGTAATCACGGCGAATGCCGCCCCGGGTGTAATAGATCATGTCGGCGTCCGGGCCGCGGGCGAGCCGGAAAATCTTCACGACCTCGCCGTTGAAGTACATATAGTCGTTCAACTCCATCTCGCGGAATTGCCCGAGGCGGATGCCGGAGCTATTCGAATCGGCGCTGCGCAGCGTGAGCCACGAATCCTTCGTCGCCTGCAGGACGACCTGCGGCACCGGCTCGCCTGCGGCATCGAGCACTTCGATTTTGGTGTCCGCCGGCGAACCGAGCATCGCCGCCCGCGTCTCGATGACCAGCTTCTGCCCCTGCTCCGCGGCGAAGCTGTAGAGATCCGTCGCCGTCATTTCCGGGTGGTCTTTCACATAAAGCCGGCCATTTACCGAAGCGGGAATCGTCAGCGGTTGCGCGTGCGCGGGTGTCTCGCTCGGCTCCTGCTTGAGGACCTCCGGGAGGGTGCTGGCGACGACGCGCATGTTGACGCGGCTGCGGTAGGCCTCGCTATCGAGCGGCAAAGTCACGTCCCCATCGGCGCCGGCCTTCACCGTCACGGTATCGGTCGTCAAATTGTGGCCCACGAGATGGATGGTGCTCTCGCGGTTCGCCGGCACGGACAAGGGCCACCAGCCGGTGACATAGGGGAGCGCACCGGCGGTGAGCCGGTAAACGTGGGCGGGCGAACCTTCCAGCGTAATCTCCAGCACGCGCACGCTGTAATCGCCGTCGCGCGGCACGGCAAAAGCGATGAACGGATCGGCCCCACTATCGAGGCCATTGTTCGCGGTCAGCAGCTTGTGCTCGGAATCGAAAATCTCCAGCCGCGGGGTCTGCATTTTCGACTCGATGCGCTTCGCGGCGAGATCGAAGACGATGGTTTCGCCTTTCTTCGCCGTGAACCGGAAATTGTCCTGCTGCCCGGTCGTAGCCAGCGTGCCCCAGATATTCACGGGGAGCTTTTCCAGGACGAGCGGCTCTTTGGCCGGTGGCGCCACGATCTGCGGCAGGTAGTCGACGAGCAGTTTCTCCTTCACCGATTCCCCGGCCGCCGTCAGGACGCTCATCTCGACTTGGGTGCGCGGCACTTTCGCGCCGGCCGTGACCGTGAGCTCCGCGGTCGTGCCTTTGGCATCCTGCGCCACCGTCGCGGTGAGCCCCGGATGGCTGAATTTTACCTCCTTGATTCCTGCGAGATTCTTTCCGAAGAGCTTGATCTTCGTCGTCGCGCCGCTCTGCACGCCACGCGGCGCCACGCGCGTGATCTCCGGCGCGGCGGGCATCGCAGGTTTGGCCGGCGCCGCGGGCTTTTTCATGGCCGCCGCCGCGGGTGCGGGCGCCGGCGAGGGTTGACCCGTCGCCGTATCGTAAAAGCCGAGCGAACCGTCCAACCGGCCCAGCGCGAGCACGCCGGCATCCAGCAGGGCGAGCCCCGGCGACCAATCCGGCTGCGGCTCCAGCACGTGCAGTTCCTGCACGTCCGCCGCATTCCAAATCTTCACGGTGCGATCCGCGGCCGTCGAAATGAGCCGCTGCCCATCGGCGGAATAGAGGAGATCCAGGACCGCCCCTTCATGCGCGTAGCGCGTGGTCAGCAGCGGATTGCTCCCCTCCTCCGCCTTCTCGCTCACCTGCCACAGGCGAATCCGATTGTCCGCCCCACCGGCGGCGACGGTGCGCCCATCGGGGGCGAACGCCACGGTGGTTTGTTCCTTGAGGGGTTGCGAAAGCGTATCGAGGCGTTTGCCCGTGGCCACCTCCCACAGCTTCACCGTGCGGTCGGCGCTGGCGCTGGCCAGCACTTTGCCGTCGGGCCGGAAACTGAGTCCATACACCGCGCCATTGTGGCCGGTGAGCATCTTGATTTCGGAGCCATCGGCCACGTTCCACAGCTTGATTTTCTGGTCGTAACTGCCCGTCGCCAGCATCTGCCCGTCGGGAGACAGCGCCAGCGCGTAAAGCGCGTCCCGGTGTCCTTCGTACTTCCGGACGAGCGCGCCATCCGCGACCTTCCATTGATAGGCGATGCCGCCGATCCCGGCATCCCCCGCCGCAGCGAAAAGCATCGTGCCATCGGCGGAGAAGCGCAACGCGTTGACCTTGCCGTCGATGCCCTCGATTTTCCGCACCGGCTGGTGCGTGGCCGCATCGAGCAATTGCACCGCTGCGTACGAACCCACCGCAATCCGCTTCGCCTGCGGCGAAAACGCCAGCGCCTGGATCGCCGATCGATGATCACTCTTCGGCGCGAACTTCGGCAGCTTCGCCAGCACGTCGGCGATCTTCATCGGCGCAGCCGGCGGCTGGGCGCCCGCGTCGATCCATTGGCGAATCAACGCGATTTCATCGGGCGAAAGATGCTCCTTCTTTCCCGGGGGCATGAACTTGTTCTTCCCCTCCTTGCCGCTGCGCCCCTCGATGAATTTCACGAGCAGCGAATCCTGCGCCTTGCCCGGCTCGATGACTTTGCCGGCTTTGCCGCCCTTGAGCAGGTCCTGATATGTCTCCAGGCTGAAATCCCCCTCCGCATCGTCGCCCGCGTGGCAATCCGCGCAGCGCTCCTCAAAGATCGGGGCGATCTTCGCCGCGTAATCGACCGGCGCATCGGTGGCGCCCGCGGCGGAAAAAGGCAAAGCGAGGAGGCTGGCGAGCGGGAGCAGGGAGAATTTCGGCAAAAGTTTCATGGGGAGCAAGGTGCAGCGCCAGAGTAAACTCCTTCTGACGCCAATTTGCACTTACGAGGTTGCGTAAGTCATTTGAGATTCCTCGACTCGTCCCGCAATGAGTGATGCCTTTGAATCGAAGCCGCGCCACTTGTTCGCCTGATGACCTCCCCGTTCCCGCTGCCCAAGAGTCCGGTGCTCCTCGCCATCGGCGTGGTGCTCCTCGCGCTTGTCTCCGGCAGCGCCGCGGAGCCGCCGGCGGCGGCGCCGGTCAAAATCTTTTTCGACACGGACATGGAGACCGATTGCGACGATGCCGGGGCGCTCGCGGTGCTGCATGCGCTCGCCGACAAGGGCGAGTGCGAGATTCTGGCCACGGTGGTCAGCGTGCGCGACCACAATTCCGTCGCCACGGTGGACGCCATCAATACCTACTACCGCCGGCCGAGGCTGCCCCTCGGCATGGTCCAAGGCCCGGGCGTGCTGGCCAAATCGAGTTACGCCGGCCGCATCGCCCGGGAATTTCCGAACCGCGTGCGATCACCGGACGACATCCCGGACGCCACGATCATTTACCGGGACGTCCTGGAAAAAGCGCCCGCCCATTCCGTGACGATCGTCACCGTCGGCTATCTCACGAATCTCGCGAGCCTGCTGAACCTCTCCGCGAACAACGAGCATCCCAGCGGCCTGGAACTCATCCGGAGCAAGGTCGCCAAATGGGTCTGCATGGGCGGCAATTTCATCGGCACGCCCGCGCGCGATGACCTCAAACTCGGCAACGTGAACTTCCAGCGCGACGCGCCCTCGGCGCTGGACGTGGTGCAGCATTGGCCCGGGCCGGTGGTCTTCGTCGGTCGCGAGATCGGCTCGGTGCCCAGCGGCCTGTTGGTGGGCGAGAGCCTCGGCCGCACGCCGCGCGAAAACCCGGTGCGCATGGCCTATTACTATTACTTCGACGCGCAAAAGAGCCGGCACGCCGCCGATCTGGTCACGGTGCTCTATGCCGTGCGCGGCCTGCGCGATTACTGGAACATCCATTCCGGCGGATTTATGGATCTTCAGCCGGACATGACCTTTGAGTGGAAAGCCGAGCCGAACCGGCATCAATCGTACCTGCTCAAGAAACTGCGCGACGGCAAAGCGAACGACCATTACATCGAGTCGGTGCTCGATGAGCTGCTCACCAAACCGCCGGAGGCCTCCTTTCGAACCGCGGATTGACGCCGACGGGCCCCAGAGCGGCTTCGCCGCAGCCGAAGGAGGGTCCACGAAACACACAAAAAACACGAAAGAGGGACGCCCGCGGATCACTCGGATGACGCGAATGATGGGAGCATTCTTTCGTGTGATCCGCGTGATTCGCGGGCAAAAAATCATCCATTCGCTGGGCAATGATTTGAACTACGGATGCCACTTTCCGCCGCACCCTCCGGGCAGCCATTGCGCCGGGGCCTCCTCTCGCGTTGGGAACGAGCACAAAACCGGCAGACACACCCTCCGTGCGAAGCAGAGCTTCGCTCCCCATGGCGCTCCCAAGTGCAACTTGGGAGCGAGCGCGCGAGTCCGTGTAGATCCGAGCAATCCGTGATTCCTCGTTCCTCCAACCCAAAGCGGATCTCCCGACCCCATTCCGCATTCGACATCCGTCATTCGTCATTGCACTCTCTCCCCATGCTCCGCCCAACCGCTTCCCAATTCGACCAGGAACTTCTCGACCTCTACGACGACTACGCGCACAGCCGCATTGGCCGGCGCGATTTCCTTGACCGCGCCTCCAAATTCGCCGCCGGCGGACTCACCGCCGCGGCGCTGCTCGAAATCCTCAGCCCAAACTACGCCTGGGCCGATCAAGTCGCGGCGGACGACCCGCGGCTCAAGACCGAGACCGTCGAGTATGCCTCGCCCAAGGGCGGCGGCACGATCAAGGGCTACCTCGCCAAACCTGCCGGCGCCAAAAAGAAGCTGCCCGGCGTCCTCGTGGTGCACGAGAACCGCGGCCTGAATCCGTACATCATGGACGTGGTGCGCCGCGTGGCCGTCGAAGGTTTCATCGCTTTCGGCCCCGACATGCTCTCGCCGGTGGGCGGATATCCGGGCGATGACGACAAGGGCCGCGAATTGCAGTCCAAACGCAAGCAGGACGAAATGACCGAGGATTTCGTCGCGGGCGCCGAGTGGCTGCACAAGAATCCGGACTGCGACGGCAAGATCGGCGTGGTGGGCTTCTGCTACGGCGGCGGCATGGCCAATACCCTCGCCGTGCGCCTGCCCGACATCGTCGTGGCCGCCGTGCCCTTCTACGGCCGGCAACCCTCCGCCGACGACGCGGCGAAGATCAAAGCCGCGCTGCTCCTGCACTACGCCGCCCTCGACACGCGCATCACCGACGCCTGGCCCGCCTACGAGGAAGCCCTAAAAAAGGCGGGAGTGAAATACACCGCCTACATCTATCCCAACACCAATCATGGCTTCCACAACGACACCACGCCGCGCTACGATGAAGCGGCAGCGAAGCTGGCGTGGTCGCGGACCATCGAGTTTTTCAAGAAGACGCTGAGCTAGCCGCAGAATCCGCGCGCCCGCCTCTCACAGCCCAATCACAAAAAAGCACTTCTGGCTGACTTGCTCGGCTTCGGCGAGGGTGACCCAGCGCTCGGCGGCGCGCATGCCCCAACTGTCGCTGATGGCGATTTCGCCGGTGGTCTTGTTGTAACCAATGATCAAGGTCCCGTGGCCGTAGTTCGTCTCGGCGGTGAGCTTGGAGGTTCGGGCGACTTCGTGCATCTTGCTCTTCCAGGCGGCCCAGTCGGTGATGCTCTTTCGCTCCTTGGTGCGGGCCCAGACTTCCTCGTTGAAAGCGGGGGTGGTGTACATCCCCCAGATGACCGGGAAACCGTCGTCGATGTGCTGGGCCAGGGATTGCATGACCATGGAGCCGCGCCAACTGGTGAGGTTGCGACTTTTGCTGGCCATCTCGGGCTTCATGCCGTTGAAGAGGGTCTCGAAATTCGTGCCCCCGCCGAGGCCGGACTTGCCGGCCATGGCGAGGATATACATGTCCGCGGGCAGGCCGACGTAACGCATGACCCGTTCACAGGTCGCGGGCACGCAGTAACCCTTTGGTCCCTGGTCGACCATGGGGACATTGGTGACCACGACATCGCCGTTCTCACGACGCTCGACGTTCGCTTTCGCCCGGTCGCGGAGGGTGGTCTGCGGCACGCGGGCCATCTTGCCGCCGGCATCGGCGAAAGCGGCCTCCTCGACCTCCAGGGCAACGTATTCGCGATCGATATCCTGGAGGAGAAAGGCGTGCCCTTTCCAATCCCAGCGCAGGACCTTGCTGCGCCCCACCCCGTCCCCGTAGCGCTGCGGCTTGGGCGCGCCGAGGGCTTTGGTCAGGGCGTCGCTGATGGCCTTCACGTCCGCTTCCATGGCGTCGTCGAGCGTGGACATGTGCTCCCGGTCGGTGGCGATTTTTTCCCCGCCGGTCTTCTCCTTGCCAAAAAGATCGCCCTTGTTGGCAAAGACCAGCGACAGGCTGGTGGTCCTGCCGTCCTCGCCATAAAGCGCGTTGGAATAGGAACGGGCGCCGAGGAAGCGATAGGAGTTGTTCGGATAACTCCGGAAGCTGATGGTAAACTTCGTCTCCGATTCTTTCGGCCATTTCAGGCGCGCGGCCACCGCTTCGGGCTTTTCCTCCCACAAGCTGGAGTCGGTAAAGAGCGGGACGCCGATGGCCTGATTGATGGCGTCGGCGGTGACATTCGCGTTGGCCGCCGCGCCCGGGGTGGTCTTGAGCGTGATCCAGCGTTTGATGAAGGTCTGGTCCGGGGCGGAGAGGATGGCGAGTTTTACGGTGAACGGACGATTGTCTTCGCCGGCGAGCGTCACGGAATCCGCAGCGGCATTGACGATGCGCGCCTTGACCGACTGGCCGGTGGTGCTGGTGAAGGTGTGCAGGGCATTCGGGTCCTCCGCGGGGTCCACGGCCATCACGGATATCCGCATGGCGCCAAGCAACGACCAGACGACGATGACCAGGGGGAACCTTCTACGCATGCGGGAGCTTGGAGAGGTCGGGGGGAGAATGTCAATCGGGACGGCAGAGCCGCCACATCCAACGCTCAACACCCAATGCGCGCCCACAACGAAAGTGAACCCGCTGGCGAAAATGGCCAGTATGTTTTCGATCTTGAAGCTGGGCGCGCAAAGCAAAGGCGCGAAATAGCGTCCTGGCTGCAATCCGGTTGATTGCTCCAGGTGCACACCTCATCTTGCTGAATCGCCAGCAAAACGATACCTTCCCGCCATGAGCTCCGTGTCAGAAATCATCGATGCCGTGAAACAACTCACCGAAGATGAGAAGGATGAGTTTCTCGAAAAACTGCGGGAGATCGAATTTGAGGACTCTTGGGACCGGCAGATGAAGGTTGACGCCAAAGCCGGCAAACTCGAATTTCTGGTGCGCGAAGCGGACGAAGCGGCGCGCCGCGGGACGTTGCGCGACTGGCCTTCTCAAGGCAACGAGGGCAAATAGCTCCTGGGAAGGGGCAAGCGCGGCTGTGACCTCGAAAACGACTCCGCAGTTCTGGCAGCGTTACGCCAGCCTCCCGCCGGAGATCCGTCGGCTCGCCGACAAGGCGTATGAACTTTGGAAGGGTGATTCCAGACACCGTTCACTCCACTTCAAAAGGTTGGAAGGACACGAATCGCTCTGGTCGGTCCGGATCGGACGGCAATATCGAGCGCTGGCCCGGCGGAAGGATGATCTCGTGATTTGGGTGTGGATCGGGCACCATTCCGAGTACGACCAGCTAATTCGATGAGACGACCACCGGTGGAGGGTGGCGTCTCTTAACGCTCAACGCCACCCCCCCTAAAACTGCGCGAGGAAGCGCTCGTCGTTCTGGGTGAAGTAGCGGATGTCGGGAGTGCCGGACATGATCATGGCCAGGCGGTCGAGGCCGAAGCCGAAGGCGAAGCCGGTGTATTTCTCGGGGTCGTAGGCCTGGTCGCCGCGCCGGGCGTTGATGGCCTCGAAGACGGCCGGGTCGACCATGCCGCAACCGGCGATCTCCAGCCACTTCGCGGCGTTGGTGGCGTCGCCAGTGGCGCTGGTGGCGTTGCCAGTGGCATGGCCAGTGGCGTTGCCACTTCCGAGGGCCGCCGCTTTGATGTCCACCTCGAAGCTCGGCTCGGTGAAGGGGAAGAAGTGCGGGCGGAAACGGAACTGGGCGTCGCTGCCGAAGAGTTCGCGGAAGAAGAATTCGAGGGTGCCCTTGAGGTCGGCGACGCTCACGCCCTCGGCGACGTAGAGGCCTTCCATCTGGTTGAACTGCGCGAGGTGGGTGGCGTCCACTTCGTCGCGCCGATACGCCGCGCCCGGCCCGATGATGCGGATGGGCGGCGCGCTGGTTTCCATGGTGCGGATCTGGATGGTGCTGGTGTGCGTGCGCAGCAGGCGGCCATCGGGCAGATAGAAGGTGTCCTGTTCGTTGCGCGCGGGATGGTCGGCGGGCGTGTTGAGCGCGTCGAAGCAATGCCACTCGGTCTCGATATCGGGGCCGTCGGCCAGGGCGAAGCCCATGCGCCGGAAAATCTGGATGGCCCGGTCCTGAAGCTGGGTGATCGGGTGCAGCGAGCCCAGGCGCGGGGCGGTGCCGGGCAGGGTGACATCGATGCCGGCGAAGGCGGCGGCATCGGCATCGGCCAGCAGCGCGGCCTTGCGCTCGTCGAGCGCGGCGGTCACGGCGTTGCGCACGTCGTTGAGGAGTTTGCCGATGCGCGGCTTGTCCTCCTTGGAGACGTCCTTCATGCCCTTGCTCAGCACGGTGAGCGCGCCGGCCTGGCCGAGGTACTTGATGCGTGCCTGTTCGACCGCGGTTTCATCCGCGGCGCCGGCGATGGCGGCGAGGGCTTCGGCGCGGAGTTGTTCGAGTTGGGAGTCCATGGGAATAAAGAATGACGAATGACGAATGACGAACAGGGAATGCGGAGTGCGGAGTGCGGAAGGCGGAGTTCGGAGATGGAAGATCGGGGGCAATGCGGGAGGGGAAGCATGCAGAGTGTGAGGCGCGGCGCAAGTCTGGGTGCGGAGCAATCGTCCCCCCGTTGTAGAGGCGGCTGTGCCAGCCTCCTCTACAACTGGGGTTCCTCATTTCCCGCTTTCGCGATGGGACGGGCGGGCTTAAAGAGATTCGCCTATGCCTCCCAAGAACGCTCTCCTGCTCCGCCGTCTCGTGTTGCTCTCGCTGCTTTTGTTGCTGCCAGAGACGGTGCACGCGCATGCGGAGAAAGGGACCATCGGCGGGTTTGTGAGCGGGTTTGTGCATCCGCTCACGGGGCTGGATCATATCGCGGCGATGGTCGCGGTGGGGCTCTGGGGGGCATACCTGGGCGCGCCGGCGATGTGGCTGCTGCCGGTGATTTTTCCGATGGTGATGGCGCTGGGTGGCGCGTTGGGCGTGCTCGGCGTGCCCATGCCGGGAGTGGAGACGGGGATCGCGCTCTCGGGGGTGGCGCTGGGGCTGATGGTCGCCTTCGCAGCCCGGCCGCCGCTCTGGATCGCCGCGGTGCTGGTGGGCTTCTTTGCGATTTTCCATGGACATGCTCACGGGAAGGAAATGCCGATTTCGGCGAACGCCATGACCTACGCGGTGGGATTTGTCATGGCCACGGGGTTGCTGCACCTGAGCGGCATCGCGCTGGGGTTGCTGGTAAAATGGCCGTGGGGGAGGGTGATGGTGCGGGCCACGGGCGGGGCCATCGCCGCGGTGGGATTTGGCTTTCTCTTCGGGTTCATCCAGGGATGAGGCCGTCCGGCCTGCGCGCGCGGCGGTGGGCGCCGGGCGCCTTCGCTTTCGCTCTGACGATGGCGCGACCGGCACACGCGCAGGCGCACATGACGGCGCCGGGCATGGGCGATTTCATCTCGGGGCTGCTGCATCCGTGGATGACGCCGACCCATTTGATCATTCTGCTCGCGCTCGGGCTTTGGCTCGGGCAACGGGTCCCGCTGCGGCTGGGATTGCCGTTGCAGGTGTTTGTGCCGGGGGCGGCGGTGGCGCTGGCGCTGACGAACCTGCACTGGGTCGCGGTTGTTCCCCCACCCCTGCTGGTCGCGATGGCGCTGGTGGCGGGAGCGGTGGTCGCGCTGGAGGTTCGGCTGCCGGCATCTGCCGGCGCGGTGATGCTGGGTGCGGCGGCGCTGGCGATCGGGCTGGATTCCGGGGTGGAAACGGGGACGCCGTGGGCCATTTTCAAGACGCTGCTCGGAACGTGGGTGAGCCTGGGCTTGGGATTGATCAATGCCGGCTACTACGTCTCGCTGGCGACCGAGCGGCAGAAGAAATGGATCAGCATCGGGGTGCGCGTGGCCGGTTCGTGGATCGTGGCCGTGTCGCTGATGATGCTGGCGTTTGCGTGGCGCAAAGCGCATCCGGGGTAGCGGAGAAACGCCCACCTTGCGCCGGAGGTCGCCCCGTACAAAAAAAGAGGACGCCCTCGCGGGCGTCCCCTTTGGAGACTGTCGAAAAGATTTCAGCTTCCGGGTGAGAACCCGGCGATTACTTGGCTTCCTCGATCTTCGTCAGGGCGATGGTCTTCTTTCCGTCCTTCTCAGTGATGGTACCTTCGGCGGAGACGGTCGCCGGTCCGTGGCAGATCGTCTTGTGGAAGGCCTTCGCGACGGCGTTCGGTTCGCAGAGGATGACTTCGGTCTTCCCGTCGGCGCCGGTCACTTTGATGGCGTTCTGGCAGGTGTCGGTTTGGTGCAGTTCGCATTTGGCGCAAACGGCTTCACCTTTAATCTGGTCTGCGTAGAGCGAGGAGCCGAACGCAGCGAGAGCGATTGTGCTGAGGAGTGCAATTTTTTTCATGTGATGAGTTGTTGTGGCGCCCCGAGAATACGGAGCGCCCTTGGGGTAAAGCGCATCATAGCGGTGGTTCTTAGAAAAGAAACCACAAAATCGACAGCGCGCGGCCGGGCGGCGGAGGCGCAATCCGGAGAGCGGCCACGAAACACACTAAATCCACGAAAAGGTAGTCCCGCGAATTGCGCCTCCCGCGAGTGCGGGACCTTGGGTCCCGCCCCCGCGGGACGGACTCGGCTACCTGGATTGCCCCCAGATTACCCCCATTGCGCGCTGGGCGTCTCGCCGAGCCTCGGCTACGCGAATCAAATCCTCGCGGGAGAGCGACAATTTGCCGATGAGCGGCGCGTATTGCCCGCCGATCGTCCAGACGCCACCTTTCCCGATCATCCAATCGCGTTCATTCCGGCCCTTTCGTGGGATGATTTCCGGACCGCTATTGGCCGTTTCGCGACCGCCAGGTTTTCGCCAAAAAAAAGGTTGCTGACAGAGAGAACGTGAGGCATTCATACCGCCCCTCCGCGACCGCGATTCCTGAGTAGCTCAGTGGTAGAGCGATCGGCTGTTAACCGATTGGTCGTAGGTTCGAATCCTACCTCAGGAGCCATTCCAGCAAGTCTCTGACCTTCAAGGTTTTGCTCCTGCACAAAGGGCGTCTTGGGGCAAAAGTGCCAGCAAAAGTGCCAGCAGACCAAGCTGCTCGCACAGAACTGGCGCGAACTCTCCGACCGCTCGGTAGCGAGTCACACCGGCCTGATGCCACCGTCCATCACGCCTATGAAGAACCGTTACCGCCTCTATCGCCGCCGCGGTGGGAAATACTACGCCCGGAGAGAGCCCGGAAGTCCATTCGAGGATTGGATCGAACCGGAACAGCAACTTTCGCCGCTGCCGACTACCGAGTAGTCCCATTTCACCCTGCTTCCGCATTAACAGTATCGGAGTGACAGAAGTGGCGGTGGCCTTACGCCCGGATCAACGACCACTCCTCCGCCCCGCCCAACGACGTGACTGCAGCGCGGAGCTTCCGCACCCCGAGTTCGAGACGCGTCTTGATCGTGCCGAGCGGCACACCCGTTTTGGCCGCAATTTGTCGCTGGCTCAAGCCTTGATAAAAGGCCATTTGCAGCGCCTCCCGCTGGGCGTCAGGCAGCGTCGCCAAAGTCCGCTGCAGCATCGCTGCACGTTCCGAGGCGACGGCGTCCTCTTCGACATGGTAAACCGTCTGAACCGAAGAGCAAGCCTTAGATAGTGGTTGAAAAGAAGGAATGGGGGCCGCGCGACGAGTAGGAATGAACGCGTACTGTTCTGCATCTGTCCCGCAACAAACGCACGCTCCGCTGTTGAAGCGGCCCTGCGGAGAAAAACAGGTGCTGCAGAATGGCGCCCGGTTTGCGGATTGGAATGTCGGCATTCGCGAGAAATCGGGGGGGGGCACGTAGATACGCCGCACGTGTCGCAAATCGTGACACTCCTGTTACGCTATCCGACAGATTGTCGACAATAATTCACGCCATTTCAGAGTAAGCGCCGATTGGCATGGGCTTAGCAAAGTAGGCTATCAAACCTCAACCAGCCAATATTTATGCTCTACGAATTTGACCATCAACAAATTGCCGCGCTTCCTCCAGCCATCGACGCGGGAACGTCGGACGAGCAACTCATGTTGCTCATCCAGCAGGGCGATGAAGCGGCACTGGCCACCCTTTATCGGCGCCACAGGGCGATTCTGGGGACTGTCATCGCACGCGTCGTTCATATCGATGCCGACGTCGATGACCTGCTCCAGGAAGTATTTCTCGAAATCTGGAAACGCGCGCAAACCTACGATGAATGCAAAGGCAAGGTGCTCGGCTGGGTGATTACCATGGCCCGTCGCCGCGCGATTGACCGGGTCCGCCGTCGCCAGGCTTACATCCGTACCGAGGAACGTCTTCGCTTGCAGTGCGAGGCTGAGCAAACCGGGCATTGCCGCCCAACCAATCGAAGATCTTGATGGGCAGAGTGACGCCGTCTTTGAGCACCGTCCCTGGGAGTTCCGCCGCTCCGCCGGCACCCTGGCCGAGCAATTCCAAAGGACTGAGCGGCTGGACACGAATATGATCGAGTGGTCCGCTCACCCTCAATTCGAGCGCCTTTCCGAAGACACTCGTGGCGAGGCCCGGAATACCACGCAGGTTTCCTCGCGCGCGTCCGTCGACCTGCCGGCGCACCAGATCCACCACGCCGCTCCCGGTGACGGTGACCGCCTCACCGGTGGCCGTGAATCGCGTCACGTTAAATACTCCCTGAGATGCCGTAAATGACGCATTGAAATCTCCAGTGCCCGAGCGCTTGACGCCGGAAGACAAGGCCCCAAAGAGCGCATAGGTCTCGTCGAGCAGTGGCACCTTCACGACGGGCGCACTCTCCAATCGAACACTGCCGGAGCCAGTCCATCGAGCGGCTTGTATCCCCAAAGTGCCATGATAATCCAGCGAAAGCCGGGCCTTTCCAAAAGCCCCGTCACCTTCGCCCAGCCAGGGGCCCAGCTCTTTGAGAGGCAAGCTGCTGAGTTCCAAGCTCGCGTCCCGCACCTCCGCTTCGACGTACGCGCCGGCGATGGTAAAGTGCCCGCCCGCAAAACTTCCCGAAACGTCACCAAATCGCCAGGCATGGCCGTCAAAAGCCGCGTGGCCCGCCAAATGATCGATGGCCAACGGTCGCATTCCCACCGCGAGAGTGATATCCGCAGGGCTCTGCAACTCCAAGGAACCCAAACTCCAGGAGCCTTTACCTTCACGATACAGGAGTTTCGTCAGGCTTATCTCCGGCACGTTGCGTACCTCAATCCCGGTCGGCAGAATTCTGGCCAAAGCGGGAAAGCTCCGCGCGAATTCCAGGAGGTTGGCCTTCCCACGGATACTGGCCAACATCATGGTGTGCGAGGCCCCATTGTAGCTTGCCGATAGTTCGTCACGGCGTCCCGCTGGATCTGCGATCAGGCCCGTGACCACGAGCGGCGACCGGTCCCAGTCTTCCCGTGTCGCTTTGAAGGTACCCACGCCGTGCGTCAATCGAAGATCCCCGGCGAGGTTTAGTCCCTTTTGGGATAGCTGCGCCTGCGTATCCACATCGGGCAACAAGATGTCACGCCACACAACCTCCTTTCCGTTTCCACGAAGATTCGCCTCCCACGACCCGGCTCCATGCCGGCAATCCACGGCAAAGGTCCCGTGAACGAAAAACGGCCCGGAGCCGGCTTTGATATCCAACGCGGCCAGCACCGCGCGGACCACACCGAGGTCGATCACAAAATCCTGCGGATTTTGCGGAAGCGGACGTTGAGGTACGGCGAAGAGGACTTTTCCTGAAAGAAATGCCGCGATCGCACCTTCGCTGAACTGAAGTTGCGAGACGTCGATCTCCCCGCCGTGTAACGCCACGTTCGAGGTCACGTCGCTGAACGTCACGGCACCAGCGGCGTCGTGGAGGGTCACCGTGGCGCTCTGTAAATGCCAATGACTGAAGAATTCGCGGGTTTTCCAGATTCTCCGCCATGGAAAGGTGGCAGCCAAGGCGCTGATCTCGATAACTGGCTCATGGTCCGCGATGTTGCGATAGAGGACCAGTCGTTCGAGATGCAGGCCGCGCCAGGGCGACCACGAGCGCGCCGCGTAGCGCGGATACAATCCATTTTCGTTGAGATGCTGGACGGCGGTGGCTTCTGCCAGCTTCGCGATTTGCACCCATCCCAACCACGCCGCCATCATGAGAACGACCATACCTACCAGGCCTACCCGTCCCCACTGGGGACGCCTGGACCCTTTCCGGTCTTTCTCAACCGCGCCTGGAAGCACTCGAGAAGGTGTTCCGCCGGCTGTAGGGTTGGATTCATCGAAAAACGGCGCGGACGCTTGCTCCGCCGTTTCCTCAGGAAGTTTTGCTTTCACTGGTTGCGAATTAGTGCCGTCGACGCGCCCGGGTGCGCGCCGCTTTTCTGGCCGCGGCGGACCGCTCCGGCGCCGAGCGCCGCTTCGCCGCCTGGTGAGCCTGCCTCGACAGCGCCTCCTGCGACGCGGCCACGCTGCCTTCCTTTTTCAATGCGTTGATCGTCGCGCGAGAGCGCTTCCGCGAAACTGGCTGCCGGTTCCCGCTCCGGCCCTTGGCCGAGTCCCGGATGGCCTTGCGGTGCGTGTCTTCGGAAACTGAGCCCTGCTTGGGTGGAGGGAGCTTTACTCCGGCACGCCGAGCTTTGGATAAACCGATAGCGATGACCTGGCGCGCCGAACGTGCGCCGTGTTTTCCGGCGCGAATATTCTCGATCTCTTCGCGAACGAATTCACCGGCCTGTGTCGAAGGCGCCTTCCCTTCTTCGCGGGCCCGCTCCGCTCGCTTGCTGGTCGTTATTTTAGGCATACCCTTGATTCGCATCCGGCGTTTGCACGGTCGTGCCCGATTACCCTGACGGCCGCCCTAAAACACAAACATTCCCACCGCCGCTTCCAAACATCAAAGATTTACTTCCCGAGGACCTTGAGGACAACAAACACCAGGAAAGCGAGGCCGAATCCACCGCCGAAAAGCCACACCAAAAACGCGGGCCCTGCTGCAGCTAACATGATTTGATCTGTCATTATGGTTAACATACCAACACTTCGCATACAGATAGCTGTCCGGCCGGGTCCCCGCCCGACGTTTGTACGCGCGACCCCCCGCCCTGCCATTAGCCATGAGCGAGATCAATAGGTGCGGACTGCCGTCGTTGAAACGGGAGCCACTGCAGGCTGGACGACTTGCTGTGTTTCGGTGGTTTGCGTGGTCGTTGTTTCCACATGGCGACCATGGTCCTCGCTAGCGCACGCGGCGAGCCAGTATGCGAGAGCGACGACAATAAAAAGGCGGAGGGTTATCATAAGATAAGGATTGGTGGTTTAGTGATTCGGTGACGGATAGTGAAACCTGCCATGTCTCGCCGGGAACAATGGCGGCTTTCTGTGTGGCAAACCGGTCGCGGTTATTCCGAGAAGCGCAGACGACCGGCAGCTTTGGCGGCGCCTTGCACCGCGGCTGGATGGATCTGAAGGCCGCCATCACCCGGGGCGATGAACGCGCCATTCTTGCGGACTGCAAACGCGGCGAAACAGCGGCGCTCTCCGCCTACCAGGAAGCCCTCGAACATGAAGAGTTGCCCGACCACGTCCGGCGGGCCATTCGACAGCAGTTCGTCGCCCTGACCGCCGCGCACCATCGAATCCACGTGCTGCGTGAGCGTTTCGCCGATCGGTGCGCGCTGGATTGAGGGAGCGTGCGAGGGAGTTGGTCCGCGCCCGAGCCTCTGGATCGGCAGCAGTTTCCATAATGGCGGGCTATCGATTCGCGGCAAAAGACGGCGATGGCCTGTAGGGCTAGGCAACGGGGAACGCCGCAAGAAAAAGACCACACGCTTGCCCGACCCCTGAATCCACGCTCAGGCCGCAACCCGATAGGCAGCGCCCCACGCAGTGCTTAAATAGCGGATTGTGTCTTCTTCCCGCTACAAGATCCGCTATCGCGATGCTACTGAAGAAGCGTTTCGCGATGGCAGCGAATGGTGCACATGCGAAGAGTGCATCCGGATGATGCGCAGCCAGTTTTCCGCGCATCCCACCCGCGATTTCCAGGTGGTCGATGAGTCGGGGTTGGTCGTTGCGTCTACTTTGGAAGAGGTCGCCCGGCCGCAAGCCAACGGTTGCAATTGACGCGAGTTCACCAAAGGAAATCCGTGCCCATCACCTGCTGTCCCGATTGCGCCGCGAGGATCCTCCGATCCCGAGGCACCGGCATCGTTTCGGCCGACGAGATCGTCGACCACTTGAAGGCAAAAGAGCAGCGTCATGTCCTCGCCTGCCCGGAACTCTTCGACGCTCGCGATGCCCGGTTCGATCTTTCGATCCCGGACTTGCACCGGATTGTCGACGAAATGCGCCGTGTGATGGCCGGCGCCAAACCGGGGCCGATCGCCGTGGTCACAAACAGCAATTTCATTCGCGGCCTGGCCCGCGCCTGCGCTTCCGTGAGCGTCCGCGACAATCCCGCTTTCGAGATTTTCGACGATGTCAAAAACGCGCGAAACTGGCTCGATCGATCGTGCGCCGATCCCGCTTACGCCCCGGGAACATCCGCTCCGGTAGGCGTTCGCAAAAGCTGAGCTGCGTTCCGGCGGGGATCGGCGAAGCGGTGCGCCAGCCGCGGGCCTGAGTTTCCTTTTCCATCCCGCGTGCTTTCATGACACTTTCCTCGTTATGGCCAAGCCGAAATCCTCAGCGAACCCCATGGGGAAAGCCAAAGCAGCCTCCGCGACACCGGTGGCTCGCGCCTCCCGGAGAAAAGCGCCACACCCCCGGCGCCACGAAGCGCCACGCGAGGCCGCGGCGGAAGACGAAGAAAATGACGATGACTCATTCCCCATCGCCGGCATCGGCGGTTCGGCGGGAGGTTTTGAGGCCATGGGCGCGCTCCTGCGCTCGCTGCCACCCGATACGGGCATGGCTTTCGTGCTGCTGCAGCACCTCGACCCGCGCGGCGCCAGCCGCTACGGCGAGTTGCTCCGGCGCGAAACGGCCATGCCCATCGAAGAGATCAAGAGCGGCGTCACGGTCGAACCCAACCATGTCTATTTCCTGCCGCCCGGTTCCTTCGTCGATATCGACGGGCGGCGCCTGATCCTGACCAAAGGGCGTGCCGGCGAGCACATCCGCATGCCCTTCGATCGATTTTTCGTGTCCCTCGCAGGGGAGAGCAAGCATCGCTCCATCGGCGTGGTGCTCTCCGGCACCAATGCCGACGGCACCGGGGGGCTGCGGGCGATCCGGGAAGCCGGCGGCATCACCTTTGCGCAGTCGGAACGGTCCTCAAAATATTTCGCCATGCCGGCCAGCGCCATCTCCGCGGGCTGCGTGGATTCGGTGCTCACCGCCGAACAGATCGGCACGCGGCTGGGCCAGATTTCGCGGCATCCCTGGCTCCGCAGCGGTCCGTCCGAAGTCGGCCGATTGGACGCAGCCGACGCCAAGGGACCCGTCAAGGCGCTGCGCTCGATCTTCAGCCAATTGCGCCACCATTCCGGCGTGGATTTCACGCTCTACAAACGCAGCACCATTCATCGCCGTCTCGCCCGGCGCATGGTGCTCGCCCGCGTTGATTCCCTCGAGACTTACGCCAGGACGTTGCGCTCCTCGCCAAACCAACTCGACGCGCTCTTCGACGATCTGCTCATCAACGTCACCCAGTTTTTCCGCGACAAACAAGTTTTCACCGCCCTGCAAAAGCGTATTTTCCCGAAGCTCTTGCGCAATCGGCTCGAGGAGGGTGGAGACCTGCGCATGTGGGTCGCGGGGTGCGCCACGGGCGAAGAAGTCTATTCGCTGGCCATCGCCGCGCTGGAAAGCATGCGCCGGCTCGGCATCGACTTGCGGGTGCAAATCTTCGGCACTGACCTCAGCGAAACGGCCATCAATCTCGCCCGCGCTGGAGCGTATCCACCGAGCATCGCGAATGACGTCTCGCCCGAGCGCCTGCGCCGCTTCTTCCAGAAGACCGAGTCCGGCTACCAGGTCGGCCGGGTGTTGCGCGATCTCTGCACTTTTGCACGGCAAAACATCTGCCAGGACCCGCCTTTCTCACGCCTCGATTTGATCAGTTGCCGCAACGTCCTGATCTATCTCGGGCCCGAACTTCAGCGGCGCTGCATCCCGATCTTTCACTACGCCCTGAGTCCGAATGGATACCTGCTCCTGGGCTCCGCGGAAACCATTGGGAGTTTCGCCGACCTCTTTTCCATGGTTGACAAGCGCCACAAAGTTTTCGTCAAAAAGTTGACCCCGTCCCGGCTCCCCGTGGGATTCGGCAAAGCCGTCATCGCGCGAGAGCCAATCGCTCTCAAACCGCGCGGACCGCGCCGCGAACACGACATCAGCACGGAGATCCAAAAAGAAGCCGACCGCCTGGTGCTTCAGCGCGTGGTCCCGAGTGGCGTCGTCGTCAACACCCAACTCCAGGTCGTGCAGTTCCGCGGCTCGACCGGTACCTTTCTCGAGCATACCAGTGGCGACGCCAGCCTCAATTTGCTCCAAATGGTGCGCCCGACTCTCGTCGTCGACCTGCGCGCCGCCATCCACAAGGCCCTCAAGCAGAATGCGCCGGTCCGCAAGGAAGGCATCTATCTCGAGCAAGGCGGCGAGCACCGGCTCGTCGATCTGGACGTTCTTCCCTTCAAGGTGCCCAGCGGCGGGGCCGACCGCTGGCTGCTGGTCCTCTTCCGCGGCCAGGCCGTCTCGACCGAGCCGCCCGCGACCGGTGAAGCCAGACACGCCGTCAACGCCAAGGGGCGTTCGGCCACCGAAATCCGCCTGCGCGACGAGCTGCGGGCCAACAAAGAATCGCTCCAGGCCATCATCGAGGAGCAGGAGGCCACCAACGAGGAACTCAAGAGCGCCAACGAAGAGATCGAGTCGAGCAACGAGGAGCTGCAAAGCAGCAACGAGGAGCTTGAGACGGCCAAGGAGGAACTCCAGAGCACCAACGAAGAACTCCAGACGCTCAACGAGGAACTCAACACCCGCAATACTGAGCTGGCCGAGGTCAATAACGACCTGAGCAATCTCCTCAGCAGCATTAACCTGCCCATCATCATGGTCGACAATGGCTTGACCGTGCGCCGCGCCACGCCACCCGCCGAGAAGCTCTTCAATCTCATCCCAGCCGACATCGGCCGCCGATTAACCGACATCAAGCCCAATCTCAAATGCGACGACTTGGACAGAATCATCCATCACGTCATCGAGGCGCTCGAAACCGAGGAACGGGAAGTCACCGACCTTGACGGCGGCACCTATCTCATGCGGATTCGCCCGTACCGCACGCGGGACAACAAGATCGACGGCGCGGTGCTCACCCTCGTGGATATCGATCCGGCGCGGCGCAGCCTCATGAATCTCAAGAGCCTCGCCGCCGCCGCGCAAGCCGCCGCCGACGCTTCCGGGGCCTGTGTTTTCGTCCTCGATTCGAGCTTGCGCATCCACGCGGTCACGGACGCCTGCCGCGAAAGTTTCAACCTTGGCAAGACCGAACTCACCGGCCGCCCCCTCTTCGACTTGGGCGACGGCGCCTGGAAAATCCCCGGGCTGCGTGGATTTTTGGAGAAAGCACTGAGGGCGCCGGCGGGTAAAGGCGTCGGCCCGCTTACCGAGCGATTTGCCTATCCCGATCGGTCCCTCATTCTGGACGCCAGAGTCGTGGGCCACGACGGCGAACGGCTGTTGATCCTTGGCGTGCAGGAAGCGGAGCCGTGAAGGCTGAAGTGCTTGGTTCTCAACTCTTGGTTCTCCGTGCGCTCCATTCCGCGGAAACCGCCGGCGCCCTCGCGCGGCCATGCACAGCCGTCTATGGACACTCGCCGCCCGGAGATTATCAGTCCTAACATTCACCCCCCAACGATCATGCCACCCGCAATCCTCCGCCCGCCTGCCGCCCTGAATGCGGACTTGGAAAGGACCATCGTTTATCTGCGCAAGGCGCAGAAGGATCTCCGCGACCGGCAGGAGGAACTGCGGGTGCTGCATGAGCAGATGAGTGCCTCACAGGCTCGCTACCGCGACCTCTTCGACGCCGCGCCCATCGGCTATCTGATCACCGATCTTTCCAGCCGCATTGTCGAATCAAACCGCATCGCGAGCCGGATGCTCGCCGTTTCCAGTTCAGGAATACGCGGTCAGCGTTTCGAGCACTTCGTCGCGCTGGCGGAGCGGCCCCGCGTCCTCGCGCAGTTGAGTCGGTGCCGCCGGGGGCGCCCGGTGCGCCCCATGGAGGTCCATCTGCGCCGGGAAAACGCCGGAGTGATTCCCACCCAGGTCGCCCTGCTTCGCGCCAAAATCTCTTCCCGATCGAAGGCGGAAATGCGGATCATAATCGTCGATCTCACCGACCTGAAATCCGCGCAGGCGGCTTTGGAAGCGTCCCGGCAGACCCTGGAGAGGCGGGTCGAAGAGCGCACCCGCGAATTGACCCGGCTCAACCACGAACTGGCCTCGGAAATCGCCCGCCGCACGCAACTCGAAGGCCAGTTGCTGGAGATCAGCGAGAGGGAACGCCGCCGGTTTGGCCAGGACCTGCACGACGAAACCTGCCAGGCCATCACCGGCCATGCCCTGGAACTGGCCACCCTGTCGCAGCGGCTCGTCAATGAAGGCGTCGAACTGGCGCCCGAGTTTCGGAAGCTCGCGGGCAAGCTCAACCAACTGGCCGAGAACGCGCGGCGCATTGCCCATAGTCTGCACCCGGTGGCCCTTGGCGGCGGCCTCGTGGCCGCGCTCGAGGACCTCGCCATCGCCACTTCGCAGAAGCTGCGGTGCATCCTGCGCGCCCAGGATCCACAAGTGGCGCTTTCCCCCGAGGTGGAACTGGCCCTTTACCGCATCGCCCAGGAAGCCCTCACCAATACGGTCAAGCATTCCGACGCCACTCGGGTAGTCGTCCGGCTGCAACGCAGTGCGCGGCGGATCGCCCTGAGCATCGAGGACAACGGCGTGGGCCTCCCTCAGCCCATGCCGGAAAAGCCGTCCGGAATGAGCCTCGATATCCTCGGTTATCGCGCCCGCTCCATCGGCGCGCAATTGACCATCGAGAGTGTCCCGCAAGGCGGGGTGCGGGTCACATGCCATCTGCCGAACTCGGCACTCGGGGGCAATGGAGCCACCTGAAACGGCGTCTAAAAGATAGGGACGGGTCGCGCGGAGCGTTACCCCCGGTCTGAAAAAGCCCGCCCGCTGAGTGTGCCATCAGGCCGCCACCAGTCGCCAGTACCACCCAAAGTAAAGCAACCCCTCAATCCGGCCGGCCATGCCACATACCGCGGTGATAAGCGTCCAAAAGGGTACCCAGAACAAATGTCGGATCTTATGACGTTTGCGGATCTGCATGGAGATTCTGCGGCAGCAAGAAAAATGACTCCGGGGAGTACCGCCGGTTGGCCGGGACAAAGCGGGCGGACTTGAGATTCGGAGTCGTCTCCACCTCCGCTCCGCAAATCGCCGCAAACTCGAGCAGCGCCCGATGCCGCGTGCGCTGGTTATCCGGTAACGACCCAAACAAGCGGCTGAGTTCATCGCTACTGAGAAAGCAATAACCGACGCGGTCCGAGGCACAGCGAACGCGCCAAATCAGATCGGTCGAGTATTTCATCACACTGTTAAATCGCGCGATCCGGGTCAGGTGTTTGCCGGAAAAAGGTCTCAGGGGAAAAGATTAAGAGCCGTTCACGAGGGTGATGAAATTTCTTTGAGCGTGAAATAAGCCGGTAGATGCGGTGTCCGGTCGAGACAACGGAGATTATTACTGGGAATCTACCTCCACCCCCGGGTGGGGATTAATCTTCAAAGCAAGATTAAGAACGCCCCAATCCCAATTCTCCCAGCCTCCGCACGGCTCACCCTTCCGACAGCATCACCCACTCCCCCGCAAACTTCATCATTTCCTCCGCGCTCTTGAAACCGAGCTTTTTTTTAATATGGGCGCGGTGGGTCTCGATCGTCTTGATGCTCAGATGCAGCTTGTCAGCCATCTTCCGCGTGCCATGACCGTGCCCCATCAGTTGCAACACCTCGAGCTCCCGGTCCGAGAGTTTATCCACCGGGAGGCCGAGATCAGTATCGTTGTTTTGCACGGCTTTGAAAACCAACCGCTCGCTAAACTGCGGGCTCACGTAAATTCCGCCGTTCATCACTTTGTGCACCGCGTCGAGTATATGCTCCAGCGCCTGCTGCTTCATGACATAACCCTTGGCACCGGCGCGCAAGGCGCGTAGCGCATAAAGGGACTCATCGTGCATCGACACGACCAGGACGATAAGCCGCGGCTGTTCCGAGAGCATCAGCTTGACGAGTTCGATGCCGTTGGCGCCGGGCATGGAGACATCGACCAGGGCGAGATCGGGCCTCACCCGCCTCATCACCTCCAGCGCCGCCGTCGCGTTCTCTGCCTCGCCGCAGACGTTGGCCTCTCGCAGCGTACCGATCAGTTGGCTAACTCCATGTCGAAAGACCGGGTGATCATCGACGATGAGCACTTTCCAGGGATTTGGCAACGAAGGCGACTGCGAAGGCATTGCGGCTGAAGGAGAAGTAGATGTCGAAAGGTCGAACATGCAAGGCTAACGCACAAGTCGCCAGCCGTGGACGCATCGAAGCGCAGTGTTTTCACCCAATCAGCCATCACCACGCGGAACGCGCTGGACAGCGTGGGCGGGACGCGCGTCTGGGGGGCGCTTTCGAAGCCATTCCTGCGAGGGAGGCCGATATCCACCTTCGTGCTGCTCTTCAACGCCTGTCATGAACCGATGACGTTCTCCCTTTCAGGCAAACAGGAGGTGAGTTGGGAGCGCGTCATTGACACGCGCGGGGGAGACGGATCTCCTTGCGGAAACTTCCAGACGCGCGGCTGACGACGAATTTGAACTGCCGGAGCGCTCATTTTCCGCGCGAGGACGAGCCGTTTGCAGAGTGTTACCGATCTGACACACGGAGCCGACGAGCCAAAGGAGCGATCCGTGAAGTGAGGTCAAAAATCGCGTCGCCTGACGCTCAACGCCCTCGCGGCATCCGAATCGATCGTATATGAAAACGATAACCAAACGAATCTTTCTTCTCCTTGCCTGCAGTAGTGCGTTGACGCTCTCGACCCTGGCCCAAGGCGGAGCTGGAGGCGCCGGTGCTGGCGCTGGCGGCGCAGGCGCCGGCGGCGCTGGAACTGGAACGAGTCCGGGTGGGACCAACCCCGGTGGGACCAACCCCGGTGGGACCAACCCCGGTGGGACCAACCCCGGTGGGACCAACCCCGGCGGGACCAACCCCGGCGGGACCAACCCCGGCGGGACCAACCCCGGCGGGACCAACCCCGGCGG
>Ga0302326_10007305_pt1 | contig 24636 bp, 16 predicted proteins | sample Palsa_T0_3_FD_202264 | JGI IMG/M metagenome (GOLD analysis project Ga0302326, IMG submission 202264) | Peat permafrost microbial communities from Stordalen Mire near Abisko, Sweden - Palsa_T0_3 | ecosystem: Environmental > Terrestrial > Soil > Palsa > Peat permafrost | place: Sweden: Abisko... | reverse complement strand
TATCACATATTGATTCGGATTGACCGCGCCGCCGCCGTTGACGTAGGTGGCGGCGCCGCCGGTTGCAAGGCCGCCCGCGGCCACCGCGCCTTTATTGGCGTTCGCCGAGGCCACCGAACTGGCGATGAAGCTGCTGATGGTGACCGGCGGGGCGCTGCCCGTGAATATGCCTATGGTGGGCGCGTCGCCGCCGGAGTATTGCAGCTTGTTACTCAAGTGAACCCCGTCGGCGATGTCCAGATCGAGATTGTTGCCGAAAGTATGCAGGTTCGAGCCGCGGCCGTCGGCCAGATTGGCCGTGAGGGGCGCGCATCCCGGGCACTCCTGGACCGACAGCCCCTGAATTCCACTGCCGGCAAACCATCCGGTGAGCGGATTGAAACCGGGGAAGGCCGAGTAGCTGACGTTTTTGCCCGTGCCGGTGGCCACCAACGGTATGTCCGAGATGAACACATTCTTGTCGTTCAGTTCGCGCCCGTAGAACATGATGGAGCCGTTCTCCATGTCGTGCGACAGGGTGGCGGTCAGCTGGCCGCCGTCGTCGGCGGGAAACTGCGTGCTTCGAATGCCGTCGGACTGACGATAGAAGCCGCCGATGCTGAAGTACCAGTCTTTCGACAGGGGACCGCTATAGAATCCGTCGACCCGGTACAGGCCCTCGGAGCCGATTGTCACGCCCAAATCCCCGTGCTCGGTCGCGCTTCCCTGGCGGAGAATGAAGTTTGCGGTGGCGCCCAATTGGCCGTCGGAATACACCACCCCCGGACCGCCTACCACGACCTCGGCGCGCTCGATGGTGTCGTCGAGGCGGAACAACGAGGAGTCGTCGAGGAAGGAGAGGTTATGCGAAGGATAGATGGGCGAGCCGTTGATGGAGTAGGTCACGTAGGGCGCGCCGCTGCCGCCGGGATAGCCCGCGATCTCAATGTTGGGGCCGGCCGCGCCGCCGCCGGATTCGGCCCAGACGCTGGGCACGATCTTCAGCAAGTCGGCGGAACTCGATGGGCTTACATCCCTTATTTCCTCGAGACTCGCCGTGGTGATTTGGAAGCTGGCATCGAGCTTCTTGAGGCCCTTGGATTGGGCGGTTCCCGTCACCACGATCTCATCGAGGGTGCTGGTGTTGGCGGCGCTGGCATCGCCGGTTGCCGCGGCAGGCGGCGTTGCGGCCGTGTCCTGGCCGTAGGCGTGACCGCCCGACAGTGCGGCGCCGCTGAGCGCGAACAGCGCGGCGATGCGTGTGAATAATCCACGGTGATTCATGTTGCCTTCCCCCTGCGTTTGGTTTCCATTATCGTTCGGGTCGGGCGCTGCGCCCGGCCCATTCGCCGGCGGATATAGTTGCTGATCCGCCTTGGTCTCTGCGCTGATGGCAATCGTCGTTGCGCTTACCTGGGTAAACGACAGGCCGGTGCCGTCCAGCAATCTTTTCAATGCCTCGAGAACCGTGAAGTCGCCCTTGATGCCGACCATCTGATGCTTGTCGACGAGCGCCGACGCAAACACCAGCGTGATATCCGCCTGCCGGGCGAATTCATTGAGCGCCGACGCCGTGGCCTGGGTTTGGATATCGAAGTGGCGCAAAGTCGGGTCCGCGAACGCCTGGGTTCCGAGCATGGCCAGAGCCACGCAGCGGATCAGGACCGCGAGTTGTCGCCGCATTGAAATCCCCCGATGACACCTCTCGCACCGTTTCTCGACGGCCGGCGCGTCAGTGCCTTCGTTATGAAAGACGCTTGGCGGAAAAAAAACCGCTACTGCATTTGTGAAGAGCTGCGGCGGCGGTCAGTGCCGAGGGTCGATGAATACCACTCCGCCGCCGGCGTGACGGATGGATACGGGCAGCGCCGTTTGCAGCGCATCAAAGAACTCTTGCACATTGCCGGTGCGGAAGCGGCCGCCGACCCGCAAAGCGGCAACATCGGGATCGCTGACGATGATGCGCGCGTCGGTATAGCGTTCGATCTCGGCAATGGCGTCCGACAACCGCTCGCCGTCGAACACGATAGCCCCTTCGCGCCAGGCGAGTTCGGTGGACAATTGATGCGCCGTGACGGGCATGACGGCATAGTCGCGACTAGCGGTGGACAGGCGCTCTCCCGCGCCGAGCGCGCGGACGGTGACCGCCGCGGTGGGGTGGGCGTGCGCATTCTGAGGCGTCGGCAGCTCCGGCCGTACCTCGACGCGACCCTCGTTCACGACCACATCGACGTGCTGATCGGTCAATACTCGGACCTCGAACTCGGTACCCACGGCTCGCACCACGGCGTCTCCGGCGTGCACCAGGAACGGCCGCGAGCGGTCGTGGGCGACTTGGAAGTGCGCTTCGCCCTTGCGTAGATAAATCTCTCGAGTCCGGCGCCGCAAGTCGGTTTCGACGATGGTGTTGGTATTCAGAGTCACGATCGAGCCGTCGGCCAACGTGACATTGCGTTGCTGGCCGACCGCGGTCGACAAGGTCTGCAATTCGCTGTCTCGCTGCAGCCAGACCGCGCCGACACCGATGGCGACCGCGGCGAGCGCCGCGGCGGCGGCAATCCACAACCGCTGCGGATGCTGCGGGCGCGCGGCCTGCGCCGTGTTCGCGAACGTGGCGATCTTCTCCTCTCGTTTGGCCTCGGCGAGTCCGTCCAGCGCGTTCCACACTGCGGACAACTCCGACACCGCCCGCCGATTTCGCGGATCCTGGCGCTGCCAAGCTTCGAACGCTTGCCGATCTGCGGCGTCGGTCCCCGCAGAATCCATGCGCCAGACCCAGGCCGCCGCCTCCTCGTCGATGTCGGCGCGCGTCCGTAATTTCACGATCTCACTCATTCACCGTCTCCAAGGTCGCGCAGCCGGCGCGGCATTTCCGCCCGATCTTTCGATTCAATCGCATCGATCAGCCCGGCATCGCGCAGATAGTCGCGGCAGCGAATCAAGCCCTTCGCGACGTGCTTCTCGATCGTGCTATGCGAAACGCCGAGTACCTCCGAAATCTCATCATGGGACAGCCGATACACCTTTCGTAAGACGAATACGCGCCGGCACAGCGGCGGCAGACGGTCGACCGCGGCGCAGAAGGATTCGAACCGGCGCCGCGCATCGATTTGCTCATCCGCCGGAGCATCAGAGGAATAGACGGTTAGCTGCTCCAAATCCGCCACGCTGTCGGTGGCCTGGGATTTCTGACGCCGGGCGCGTTCCACGGCCATGTTATGGGCAATGCGAAAAAGCAACGCTCGCGGCGAGCCGACCGCCTGGTAATCAGGAAGGGCATAAACCCGCACGTAGGTTTCTTGCACCAGATCGTCGATGTCTTCGGCACCGGAGGTGAATTTCCGCAGATAGCGGTACAGCGCCGCCCGATGGCGGAAAATTTGATTCAGGAACCATTCGCGGCGATCGTCGGCCATCGGCAACTCACCACCCCAGCGCTCGCCAACAATGCGATTTTGCAACATGACAACAGATATCGAACGGCTTCGCAAAATTAAATGCGGCGCTGCGCCTCACTAACGGCGCACTCACGACTGCTCCACTGTCACGTGTATGACACAGTCCGCGCGGCGCCGCACCGTGATCTGTTTGCGGGAAAATCGTAACCATATGATTTGGAACAATTTCCGATTGGTCGCTATTTTCTTTTTGCTTTTACGGCAGATGGCATAGGCATTGCTATTTCATGGGAGCGGCCCAGGATGGTTCCCACTCATTAGGGTGGCCGGACAATTGGAGGTCGGACAACTATAAAAGTAGGTTAAGCAAGCGAAGGAGGGGGTTTTGGTATCAACGACCAACAACGAAATGTATTTCCGCACGGCACCCAGCATCAAGGACTGTGTGCGCGCCAACTGCCGCGGCAGTGGCGATAGGCTCAGATCCCAAGCAGTAGGAGAATTGAGATGAAATGGCTCACAGCTAAACGTCAGGTCAAAATAATTTACGCCGTCGCCGCGCTAGTAACGACCTGTGGTGCCGCAATGGCCGCGTCGGATTCCGAACAATTTGAACGCTTCAAAGATCCAAACCAGTGGGGCGCTCCGGCGGGCAACCTGAGTCTGAACCGCAATAGCACGCTCAACCAGATCAATACCAATAACGTCAAGGATATGCAGATGATCTGGTCGCAATCCAGCGGCACCTTGCGCGGTCATGAAGGACAGCCGCTCGTCATCGAGGATGTCGGCGGGAAACCCATGATGTTCCTTGAAAGCGGCTGGCCGAACATCGTCCAAGCCCTGGATCTCAGCGATCCCGACCATCCCGTGCAGATGTGGAGCTACACCAAGACCAGCGGCCGCGACGAATCTGCCGTGCCGCGCGCTTGCTGCGATACTGTGAACCGGGGTCTGTCGTATGCCGACGGCAAGCTCGTGTTCGGCACCTTGGACGGCTATGTGATCGCGCTGAATGCCGTCACCGGCAAGGAAGACTGGGTGGTCAAGCACGCCTATCCGGCGCACGGCGAGACCATCACGCCGGCGCCCATCATCGCCAACGACAAGGTCATCATCGGCTTCGGCGGCGATGAATTTGCAGCCCGCGGCAAGGTCACGGCTTACGCCCTTGCCGACGGCAAGAAAGTGTGGGAGTGCTACTCCAACGGCAGCGACAAGGATGTGTGTCTGACGCCGGATACCAACAAGAAGCATCCGGAATACGGCAAGGCCGGCAAGGATCTGGGAATTTCGACCTACCCGGGAGACGAATGGAAGCGCGGCGGAGGCGCGGCCTGGGGCTGGTATGCCTATGATCCGGAACTGCACCTGGTTTACTACGGAACCGGCAACCCCGGCCTGTGGTCGCCGCAATTCCGCTGCGAGGAGCCTCTGACGCAGGAACATTGCAACAGCGGGAAGTACGACAACAAGTGGTCGCTGAGCATATTCGCGCGCAATGTGGACACCGGCGAAGCCGCCTGGGTGTATCAGATGACGCCCTTCGATCAGTGGGATTACGACGGAATCAATGAGCCCGTGCTCGTCGACATGACCGTAGACGGCAAGATGCACAAGACCCTGGTGCACTTCGACCGCAACGGCTTTGCCTATGTGCTCGACCGTACGGACGGCACGCTGCTGCGGGCCAACAAGTTCGTTACCACGAACTGGGCGGAGAAGATCGATATGAAGACCGGCCGTCCCGTCAAGGTCCCGGAACACTCCCCGCTCAAGGTGGGCGACAACACGCAGGTCTGTCCGTCGGCCATGGGTGGGAAGGACCAGCAGCCGGTGGCGGTCGATCCGACCGATCCGACGAATTTCTATGTGCCGACCAACAACTGGTGCATGGAGCTCGAACCGCAGCAGCGTTCGCATACCACGCAGGGCACCGTCTATGTGTTCGCCAACGTGTACATGTATCCGGAGAAACCGGGCGTGACCGGCAAGTTCAAGAAGTTCAACGTGGTCACCGGCAAGACCGAGTGGGAAATCCCCGATCCGTATCCGAATTGGGGCGGTGCGCTGGTGACCTCCGGCGGCCTGGCCTTCTACGGCAGCCTCGGCGGCGACTTCCGCGCGGTGGACCGGGCGACCGGCAAGGTGCTCTGGTCGCGTAAGCTGGGCTCGGGCATCATCGGCAACCCGATCACCTATTCGGTCAAGGGCAAGCAGTATGTGTCCGTGTGGTCCGGCATCGGCGGGTGGATCGGTCTTCCCGTGACCGCCGGCCTCGACCTGAACGACAAGTTCGGCGCGATCGGCGCAACGGCGATGACCAAGGCCGCGGGCCTGAACCACATACCGCAGGGCGGTACGCTGTACACCTTCAGGGTGGGCACCTAACACGACGCAGTGTTAGGCGTAGTGGAAGAAAAAAGCCCGGTGACGCAAGTCACCGGGCTTTGTCTTATCAGGGGGGCTGGGTGTGAACGAAACCTTCATCCGGCATACGGGTCGAATACCTTGTGCGCAGAATTTTGATTGCCGCTCAAAGGGGAGTTGGAAATGAACAAAGTCAGCGTGAGATTTTCCCGGCGGGCGATCGCCTCGATCGCCTCGATCGCCTGCTGGCTGGCCGTGAGCGGCGCGGCCTGCGGCGCCGAGCTCAAATCGCTCACGGTGTGTGCGGACCCGGGAAATATGCCCTTGTCGAATCAGAAGGGTGAAGGCTTCGAGAACAAGATTGCGCAGTTGATCGGCACCGCCCTGGGCACGGGCGTGCAATATTATTGGCGGCCTTCGATCGAACGCGGCCTCATGCGCACGACCTTGAGCGAGGGCAACTGCGATCTATGGATGGATATGGCCGCGGATACCGAAGGGGCCGCGATCCTGTCCCCTCTCTACCGCTCCACTTTCGTGCTGGCCTATCGCAACGACCGAGGCCTCGACTTCAAGAGCCTCGACGATCCCGCACTGAGAAAATTGCGCGTGGGAGTATTCCAGGTGTCGGCGATCCGTGAAGCGCTGAGCGAGCATCACATCGCCAACAACACCGTGGTTCACTATCTGAGCCACAACGCCGACATCGTTGCGGAGAACCAGCCCTCGTACCAGGTGCAGCAGGTGATCGACGGAGGCCTCGATGTTGCGGCCATCTGGGGTCCGCTGGCGGGCTATTATAAAAAGGTACTAAAGGCCCCATTGATCATTCAGCCGGTGAACCTGATGGAGAACGAGGTGCCCATGGAGTTCGACATGAGCCTCGCGGTGCCGCGGGGCCGGCCCGACATCCAGAGTGCCGTGGAACAGGCGCTGGCAGAGCACAAGAGCGAAATTCACCAGATACTGGTCGATTTCGGCGTGCCCTTGGTTCGCTGCGAGCAGTGCACGGTCTCCGGGGATCTGCCTTCGCATGGTCCCTACGCACCGGCCCCGGCGAAGCCCGAGGTGCGGACTGCCGCGGAGATCGCAACCATACGTGCGGCGAGAATGGCCGCCCTGAAGAAGGCACTGGCGGAGGGTGCCAGTCCCGATGATGAGCTGAGCAATGCGATCGTAGCCGACGACGTCGCCCGCATTGGGTATCTGCTGACTCACCGTGCGAATGCCGACGTCCGTGACGGCGACGGCTACACACCCTTGATCAGCGCCATCCGTGCCCACTACCTCGACGCAGCGACTTATCTGCTCGAACATAAGGCGGACGTCAACCTGACGGATAGCACCGGTTGGACGCCGCTCATGTGGGCTGCGTGGGGCGACAGTCCCGAGTTCGTCAACTTGCTCTTGGCACACGGCGCGGTGCTGGATGGCAAGGGCAACGATGGCCTGACGGCGCTGGCGGTCGCGGCCCAGAACGGCCGGGCGAAAGCCGCGCAGACGCTGATCGAGCACGGCGCGGACATCAATACGCCGGTGGCCCAGGGCGGCTACACGCCGCTGATGCTGGCCTCCATCTCAGGTTCCTCCGAACTCGCGACCGCGCTGATCGGACGCGGCGCGAAAATCAACGCGACGAATCCGGGCGGCGTTACCGCCCTGATGATCGCCGTCGCCGGCAATCATGCGACGCTCGCCGCACTCCTGGTCAAATCGGGCGCGGACGTCAATGCACGCAGCGAGGACGGACGCACCGCGCTCAGCATCGCGAAGGAGAACAGCAATGACGCTGTCATCAAACTCCTACAAGAGGCCGCGCAGCGCAATACTGCCGCCACCGGTTAGAGTCAATGAATTTAGGCTACGATGAAAGGAGAGACGCAGTGAGACGAGGATTTTTGCTTGTAGGCATGCTTGCGATATTCGCCGGAGTTGCAGCCCTTTGCACCCTCGGCAGGGTGTGGGCCGCCGATGCGCCGGCAGCGGTCGACTACACCAAGATCTCTCCGGTCGATCTGGCCAAGCAAACGCCGAAGGGCAAGCTGTCGAATCCCTACAAGGACACTCAAGCCGATATCGTTGCGCAGGGCGAACAATTGTTTCGCAACTATTCCTGCAGCGGCTGCCATGGCGGGAACGGCGGAGGCGGTATGTGCCCGCCACTGACCAATGATACCTGGGTGTACGGCGGCGACGACGACACGCTGTTTCGTCTGGCGACGCTGGGGAGCGATGAGCTTCAGAAGGCCGGCTATACGCGAATCGGCCATGAAAACGTCGTCGGGCCCATGCCGCCGTTCGGGACCATCATCAAGAGCGCCGACGATCTATGGAAAATCCTGGCCTTCGTACGCTCCCACTATGACGGCGATCCCGCCTACAAATTTGGAGCTCCCCCCGACCCGAACTAAATTGCTGCGCTGCAGATTGCGCGATCGGTGTAAAAAGGCCACGCTCTGCAGGGCTGGTTTGTCGTCGAAGCTCGCTTTGTGGACATTTCGCAACGAACGAGGCGGCCGTTTGAAGAGCGGCATGCTGTAATACGGGGGATGCCATGACGAATCTAAATCTCGCGACGAGTCACGCGTCGCGAATTCTTCATGTAGTGCAGAACGGACTCCAACCTGCGGGTATCGAACCGCACGTCATGCGGTCCTGGTATCGCTGCCTTCGCGAATACCGCATCGAACCGTCGGCGCCCCGGCAAAACAGCGTGCTCAACTCCCAATCGCTGAAGGAATTGCAGCAGCGGATGGGTGAATTGCTTCCTGTAGCGCGCGCCGAGATGGAGAGCCTGTACGAGCAGATCGCCGGTTCGGGATTCGCCGTCATTTTGTCGGACACCCAAGGGGTCGTCCTTACGGCCATCACCGACCCTGCCTTGCAGCGCGAATTCCGCCACGCCGGCTTGACGCTCGGCGCGCAGTGGGACGAGCGCCACGAAGGCACGAACGGCATCGGTACTTGCCTTGCTGAAGGGTGTCCGGTGACCGTGCATCGCGAAGAACACTTTCGCGGCTACAATCTTTCCTTATCGTGTTCCGGAGCGCCGATTCTGGACCCGCACGGCGCGATCATCGCCGTGCTCGATGCGTCCACCGCAAATTCCAGCGACAGCCGGCTGATCCAGCGCCATACCATGGCTCTGGTCAATATGTCCGCGCACCTCATATCACGGTGGAATTTCCTGAACGAGTTCAGCCAGTCTTGGATTCTGCGCTTTCACAGCAGACCTGAATTCGTCGGGCTGTTGCACGAAGCGCTGATTGCGATGGATGGCGACGGCAATATTCGGGCGGTGAACGAAAGCGCGCTTCTGCAGCTTGGCTGCTCGACGCGCAAGGCATTGGTCGGCGAACCGATCGAGAGATTCTTCCAGTTCGACTTCGCCGCCCTGGAACGCCGCGCTCAATTCGAGCCCAGTACGATCTGGCCGGTGCGGGACCTGGCGCACGGACGGCGTTTCTTCGCGATTGCGAGGGGGCCGTTGCGCCCGGCCGCGCGCACCTTGGATTTGGCGGCACCGAGCCCGGCAGGTGCAACGGGCGACGGTGCGCAGCGGGAACGCGGGCAGCACCACGTCGGGGAAGACTCACAAATGCGCAAAAACCTGACCTTCGGCAGGCAGTTGTTTGCGAAACAAGTCCCCATACTGCTGCAAGGAGCGACCGGCACCGGCAAGGAGGCCTTCGCCAAGGCCTTGCATCACAGCGGCCTGTGGTTCGACAAGGCATTCGTGACGGTGAATTGCGCCGCCATCCCGGAGAGCTTGATCGAGAGCGAGCTGTTCGGCTACACGCGCGGCGCGTTCACGGGCGCGCTGAAGGAGGGCCGCGTGGGGAAGATTCTCCAGTCCAACGGCGGCACGTTGTTTCTCGATGAAATCGGCGACATGCCGCTGATGCTGCAGACTCGCCTGCTGCGGGTGCTCGAGGAGCGGGAGGTCGTTCCGCTCGGCAGCGACCAAGCGCTTCCCGTCACGCTGCACGTGATCAGCGCCACGCACAGGGATATTCGCAAGATGATTCAGGACGGCGAATTCCGCGAGGATCTGTACTACCGCCTGAACGGGATTACCTTGCATCTGCCGCTGCTGCGCGACCGCGGCGACAAGGAGGACCTGATCCGCACGCTGCTGCTGGAGGAGAACACGGACCAGGAATCCATCGAAATCGCCGAAGACGCCTTGCGGAAGCTGCTCGATTACTCCTGGCCCGGCAACATCCGCCAGCTGCGCAATGCATTGCGGACCGCCTCGGCCCTGTGCCGCGACGGCGTCATTCGCCTGTCGAACCTACCTCAGGAGATTCTCCACACGGATACTCGGGCGATTGCGCCTCCGGGCGCCCAAGGGAATGGAGAGCGGAATGCAGAGGGGAACGCCGAGGCGGTTGCCGCAACGACGCTGAACTTGCCATCCGCGGCCTTGCGCGATGCCGAGTGCGCGGCGCTGCTGCGCGAACTCGAGAGAATGCACTGGAATATCAGCCGCACCGCACAGGCTCTGGGCATCAGCCGCAATACGCTGTACCGCAAAATTCACAAGCACAACATCGTTCTGGAACAGTGAACGATTCGATCTCGGTGCGGCGCGGCCCTTGCTCTGCCGATTGCAAGGGCCGCGACGTAACGGTTCAAACGCCGATTCGAACTTAAGCCTTCAGAACGCCCGAAAGCTTGGCCGCATGTGTCGCAAGCGCATCCATCAACGGCGGACTCAGGCAGTCGTAAGGCTCCAGACCCAGCTCTTTGAGCCGGCCGCGCACCGCACCCATGTTCGCCGGATCCGCGCCCGCCTCGATGATCGAGGAGACGAAGGCCGCAAATCCCGGTGCCGCCCAACCCGATTCGCCCGACAACTCCGGGTGAACGAAGTCGAGGCCGAAAAACGCATGCTTGTTGTTCTCGATACGGCCGAACATGTGGGTGCCGCAAACCTTGCATGCATGACGCTGAATGGTCTTCGACGGATCGACGACGCCCAACTTGTCGCCGTTCTGCGTGACCTTCACCTTGTCCTTCGACACGACCGCGATCATCGAGAACAGCACGCCCTTCGGCCTCCAGCACTGGGTGCAGCCGCAAACGTGGTTGTGCGCGACTTGCGCGCCGACCGATACCTTGACGGGCTTATCCGTGCATTTGCAGGTCAGGGTCCCGCCCGCGAAGTCCTTCGATCCCTGCTTGACGCCGTTGTCGACCGACGGATGAATTGAAACTGCCATAACTCTATCCTCCCACTAGTTTGCAAATACAGCCGTTGACACGGCATCTCTCAAGCAAAAGCGCCGCAATTCTAGTCTTGAGCGCTCGTTCAGTACAAGTATTGAGCGTTCGTTCAGTACTTTATGACGGACCGGATGACCTTGCCCGCATGCATCATCTCGAAGGCTTCGTTGATCCCGTCCAGCGGCAGCACCTCGCTGATCATCTCGTCGATCTTGATCTCGCCGTCGAGATACCGATCCACGTAGCCCGGCAATTGCGAGCGGCCCTTCACGCCGCCGAATGCCGAGCCGCGCCAGACGCGGCCGGTGACCAATTGGAACGGGCGTGTCGATATTTCCTGGCCGGCGCCCGCGACGCCGATGATAACCGATTCGCCCCAGCCCTTGTGGCAGCACTCGAGCGCCGAGCGCATCACGTGAACGTTGCCGATGCACTCGAACGAGTAGTCGACTCCGCCGTTGGTCAGGTCGACGATCACCTGCTGAACCGGCTTGTCGTAGTCCTTGGGATTGACGTAGTCGGTTGCGCCGAGCGCCTTGGCCATGGTCCACTTGCTTGGGTTCAGGTCGACCGCGATGATGCGCGAGGCCTTGGCCATCACCGCGCCCTGCACGACGGAGAGCCCGATTCCGCCGAGACCGAAAACGGCAACCGTCGAGCCCGGCGTGACTTTTGCGGTGTTCAACACCGCTCCGATGCCGGTGGTGATGCCGCAGCCGAGCAGGCAGACCTTTTCGAGCGGTGCCTTGGGGTTGATTTTTGCGACCGAAATCTCCGGTAGCACGGTGTACTCGGAGAACGTGCTCGTACCCATGTAGTGCAATATGGGCTTGCCCTTGAACGAGAAGCGCGAGGTGCCGTCGGGCATCACTCCCTTGCCCTGGGTTACGCGGATTCTCTGGCACAGATTAGTCTTGCCGGACAGGCAATACTCGCAGGTGCCGCACTCGGGGGTATAAAGCGGAATCACATGATCGCCGGCTTTGACGCTGGTCACGCCGCTTCCGACTTCCTGCACGATGCCGCCGCCTTCGTGTCCCAGAATCACCGGGAACAGTCCCTCCGGGTCGGCTCCGGACAGAGTGAAGGCATCCGTGTGGCACACGCCCGTCGCTACGATGCGCACCAGCACCTCGCCTGCCTTCGGTCCGGCCAGATCGACTTCCTCGATCTGCAGCGGTTTATCGGCTTCCCAGGCAACTGCCGCTCTGGTCTTCATGGGTTTGAGCTCCTCATAACAAGCATATCGGTGCGAAATTTCTCAACTATCGACAAGCAGCAAGCGTGCCAGCGGCGCCCCGGGCGCGCTTTACGCTGGCTGATCAATTACTTGCGACGCAGTACATAACGCGAGACTGCGGCCGCGTCAGCCGGTGTTTCTGATCCGCCACAGTTTGTGCTTCAAAAATGAAGCAGAGCGGATCCCTGCACCGGAATGCCAGAGCGACCGCTGGTCCCGCGGCGGGCCACGGCGTCTGTATCTAATCCAATACAAGGGTGCGACAAAGTGGTCCTCGGGCGTGACACTGATGGCAGGCTTGGCGCAGCGAACCGCCATCATTTGCGCCGAAGCCACACTTGGGTGAGCGGCTTTCGGGCTCCAGCCGCCATTGGCAAGTGATCGGAGGAATCCCTGTTTCACCTGATTTTTACGACTCGCGGCGACTGGACCGGGAGCCCGCAGGCCGCCGCCGGTCGCCGCCTCATGAGCCTTCGGTTGCAGCATTGGTACGCCTCTTGCAGACGATGAACATAGGCTTCACCCCGACGCCCGGTGGCGTTTGGCGAGTGCGGGAAGGGTAAAGAACTCGAAACGGAGGGGAGTGTTCATGAATACGCGTACCAAGCTTGCGATCGCTGTCAGCGCCGCGATATGGATGGTTCCGATGACCCGCGCGGTCGCGGGAATCGACGTTGAGGCCGGCGACTGGAAAATAGACTTCTCGGGCAACGTCAATGCGTTTTATGTGAACGCGAGTTGCGACCATAATGCGGGGCTCAACGCCCAGGGCGAACCCCAAACGGAAATATCCGGTGGCCTCGCTTGCACGGGCGACAATTCGACCGCGGTGCGCAATGGCCTGCTGCCGGCGGCGTTGGTGTTCAGCGCCTCCACGCGTCAGGACAACTTCGATATCGGCGCGACCATCGGCCTGTATCCCGGAATCAACAGCTCCGCGGCAGCGGGGGTCAACGGCCCGGGTCTCCCGTCGGCGCTGCAAACCCCCGGCATCGATGCTCGTCAGATATTCCTGACGTTCGGCGACGCAAGCTGGGGCTCGGTGAAAATGGGCCGCGATATCGGCTTGTTCGGCAAGGACGCGATCCTCGATGACATGACTCTGCTCGGCGTGGGCACCGCCTCGGGAAACAACATAGCGCCCAGCAACACCAGCCTTGGCCGCATCGGCCTGGGCTATATTTACACCGACTGGGAACCGCAGATCACGTATACCACCGCGAACCTCGGCGGCTTCACGGCCTCCGTCGGCGCGTTTCAACCGCTCGATGATGGTTCCTACACCACTCATAACTCCCCTCAATGGCAGTTGCAGCTCGCATACTCGTGGGGAGATCCGAAGAGCGATGCATTGAGCGGAAAGGTGTGGATCGACGGTGTCACGCAACAGGCGAGCGCACCTAGCATTTGCGCGACGGGGTCCACTTTCTGCGTCCCCAACAACATCGCCGCCGGCATAGCCAACAAAGTCCATGGAACCGCAGTGGACGCGGGTGTCAAAATCGACGTGGCCGGCTTCGAGGGGGTGGTGTACGGGTACGGCGGCAAGGGCGTCGGCACCACCGGCCTGTATGTGCTGGCGACCTCTGCGGGCGGCAATGAGAGAACGTCCGACGGCGGCTACGCTCAACTCACCTATAAGATCGAAAAGCTGAAACTCGGAGTGAGCTACGGAATCTCGCAGCTCAAACTTGCCAGCGATGAGCAGGGCTTCGGGACGATCGGTAGTGTCCCGGGCGGTCCATCCACCGGCACCTATGCCAGCGATTTGGTCCACAAAAACGAATCGGGCGTCTTCGGTGCCTACTACAGTCTGACCAAGAGCCTGACGCTGGTGGGCGAGTACATCCATTCCGAGTCGCTGGCGTGGAACGACAACATAGCAATTGAGAACGACATCGCGGTCGGTGCTATTCTCTTCTTCTGATTCCTGGCGCGGGCCAGGGATGGCCCCAAACGATTGGACGACCGCGCACGAGCGTGCGTAGTGGCCGTTGAAGCGGCTGCGCCCCGTCCGGTACTTAGAGGAACCGCGGTGAACCACCTGGTGTATTCATGGATCCGGCCATGCGTGGCGGCGGCACTCATTGCGGGGCCGATCCATGCGATCGCGCAGGACCAGCAGCCCTCCGGCAGCGCCTGGGAGTTGTTGCGCGAGAAATATTACGGCGACCGCCCCATGGGAGTGGTCGACGAAACCTACATGAGCTTGGAGGCGCCCTCCAATACTCCGGATCCTGCCGCGACCCCTCTGACTCTGCGATTCGCCGACGATGAGCACCGCAGGGTCAAGCGCGTCCGAGTGTTCATCGACAACAATCCATCGCCGCTCGTTGCGACATTCGATTTTGCGAGCACGCCCGTGACCGAAATCAACATGAGCGTGCGCATCGATCGATTCACCTCCGTGCGTGCCATCGCCGAAGAAGCCGACGGCACCCTGGAGATGCGAAGCACCTGGGTGAAAGCCAGCGGGGGCTGCTCGGCGCCGCCGGGCGCAGCGGCGCAGGGCAAGCTGGGCGAGATCCGTGTGCGGACCTCGCCTGACTCCAAATCCGTGCAAATCGGTATTCGGCACCCCAACGCGTCCGGCTTCCAGATAGATCCGCGGACCGGCGATCCCATTCCCGCCCACTATGTCTCCCACATCCGGGTGAATGCCGGCGGCACTCCGTTGCTCGACGCGGATACGGGAATATCCCTGAGCGAGAATCCGGCGTTGCGAATCTCCTCCGATCGCGCGTTGCCCTTGCCAATCGCAATCGACGCGCTGGATTCGCAAACGCAGGCGCATTACACCGCGTCCAATGGGAGTGGCTGAGTCGCGCGTTGCCGTCTGGCTGCTGGCGTTCCCGCTGGCCTGTGCCGCGGCTGTTCGGGACGGCTTCAATCTGAGCGAACCGGCGCCCGGAGTTTTCGTGCATATCGGGCGCCCGCTGCCGCTGGATGCGCCGGGACATGACGACATCGCCAACCTCGGTTTCATCGTCGGCGAAACATGCGTCGCCGTCATCGACACCGGCGGCTCGATCGGCGTCGGCCGCGAATTGCGCGCATCGGTTGCCGCACACACTTCGCTGCCCATCTGCTATGTGATCAACACGCATGTGCACGTCGATCACGTTCTGGGCAATGCCGCATTCAAAAACGACAAGCCGCAGTTCGTGGGGCATAAAACGCTCGCCGATGCCATCGCCCGCAACAGAGACTTCTTCGTCAAGGAGTACTCAGGCGATATGGATTCGCCGCCGACCGGAGCACAGGTCGTCGGGCCGGACCTCTTGGTCGAGCACAATTTGACTCTGGATCTGGGAGGCCGGCAATTGGCCTTGCGCGCGTGGCCGAAGGCGCACACCGATTGCGATCTTACGGTTTACGATGCGCACAGCGGCACCTTATGGACTGGCGATTTGCTGTTTCGCGGACGATTGCCGGCCTTGGACGGCAGCCTCAAGGGCTGGCTGGCGGCGCTCGATGAGCTCGCGCGTATGAGGGTCAGGCTCGCGGTGCCGGGTCATGGGCCCCTCACCGGCGATCTGGCCGCCGCCATCATTCCAGAACGGCTCTATCTGCAAGCCTTGCAACAGGGGGTTCGCAACGAACTCTCGCAAGCCGAGCCGCCGGAACATGCGATTCAGCATGTGGCGGCGGCGGAGAAATCTCATTGGCTGCTGTGGGACGCGGTGCATCCGGGAAATGTCGCGCGCGCGTACCAGGAGATCGCGTGGGAATGAACCGGGTCCGGGGCCGCCGACCACTGATGCGCCGCCGGATATTTCTGCAGCTGTCGGCGGGCGCCGCGGGAGCCGGCATTCTGCGCGCCGTGGGGGCGGTGCAACCGCGCGGCCGAATCAAAGCCAAGGTCGTGGTGGTTGGCGGCGGCTTCGCCGGCGCGGGCTGCGCCATCTCGCTGCGCCGGCTGAATCCGGCCATCGAAGTCACCTTGGTGGACCCGGACGATCGCTACGTGACCTGTCCCATGAGCAACAGCGTGCTCGCCGGATTTCGCAGCATCGAGTCCATCAGCGTGTCGCGCCTCGGCCTGCAGCGCGCGGGTGTCAACTACGTGAGGGATTGGGTCACCTCGATCGACGCGCAGTCTCGGCGGGCGCGCCTTGCCGGAGGCGCCGAGCTCGCCTACGACCGCCTGGTCATGGCGCCGGGAATCCGTTTTCTTTGGGGTAAGCCCGAAGGCTACTCCCGGGACACCGCCCAGGCGATGCCGCATGCCTGGCAGGCGGGCGCACAAACGGAAATTCTGGCGGCGCAGCTGCGGGAGATGCATGACGGCGGGGTGGTCGCCATCAGCGTGCCGACGGGGCCCATGCGATGCCCTCCCGGTCCGTTCGAGCGTGCCAGTCTGATCGCAGCCTTTTTGCAGCGGGCCAAACCGCGCTCCAAAGTGCTGATATTCGATTCCAACAATCATTTTCCCCGGCAAGACGCCTTCAACGATGCCTGGCAGTCCCTGTACCCGGGAATGATCGAATGGATTCCGGTGGTCGACGGCGGCGCCGTCGTTCGCGTCGCGACGCAAGGCAAAAAGCTTCTATACACGTCGCAGGGCGCGCATCCGGTCGATGTGGCCAACATCATTCCGCCGCAGGCGCCGGGAATCGCGGCCGTGCAGGCGGGACTGGCTTCCGATCATGGCTGGTGCCCGATCAATCCGCAGACATTCGAATCCCTGCTGGTCACCGGCGTGCACGTGATCGGAGATGCGTGCATTGCAGATCCCATGCCCAAGGCCGCATCCGCGGCGAACTCTCAAGCCAGGCAATGCGCCCTGGCCATCGCCGCCGCTCTCGATGGGCGCGAACCGGCTGCGCCGCTGCTCGAGAGTGTGTGCTACAGCATGCTGGCGCGCCGCAGGGCACTGTCGATTCACGGGCGATTTCAATTGCTCGAGGGCACGATCCGGTCCGTGGAAGCACCCGTGGGACCTGGCTCCGCGGGCTCCGAGCAGGAAGCCCGGAACGCGGAGGACTGGTACAGAGGCCTAGTGGCGGACTCGTTCGGCGTCTAACATTTTTCTCCATTCGGACTGCGCCCGCTCGAGATGGGCGTGCGGCATATCCATGAAAATTTCCAGGGAAGTGCCGCTCGAAAAGCAGTAGCGCTTGCCGTCGTCGGGATTGATCCAGTTCAGAGAGCAATCCGCCTTGATTCTTGCTCCCGCCGCGACTCCGATCGGATCGAAACTGTCGAATTCGCCCGTCATCGACTTTGGCGGCACGATGGCTTTCCAGATTCCTTCACTGTGGCCCGCGCCGGCGGCGGCGGGTTCTGCATGCGTCCCGGTCGCGGCACAACAAGCCGCTGCCAGCAGCGCGGACAGCCACGGTCGCGAGGTGCGTGGATCCTGCATGGGACGATTCCAACAATGAATCACGTTGATTGCAACTGTTCCATTTCTGGTACACGGGTTTTATATGCGTACCCGTACGCGTATTATCCCAAAAAAAGGGAATTATTCCCTGGATATCTCGGGAAAAATACCCGTACGCCGAAAGAGAGTTGCCAGTGAAAATTGCTGACGGTCAAGTCGGAAAACGGCGCCGCCCGCGGGCGGCCGCGCGGGTGCGTCGGCCGCGCCTGCTGTCGGTTGCCTGCTGCGCGATGTTGAGTTTTTCCCTGGTCGCGATCGGGGATGACGAGGACAAGAAGGCTGACAGCGGCCCGCAATCCGCGCAGCCCACCCTGAACGCCGAACAACAACGAGCGGTCGGCATCGTGGTCGCGCATCCCATCCCGACCAAGGCGCCCGAACGCGTCGAGGCGCTGGGCGTGGTGCTGGATGCGACGGCGCTCCTGTCCGACCTGGGCGATTCGAGCGCGAGCGCGGCCGCAGAACACGCCGCCGCGGCCGAGCTGGCGCGATTGCAAGCACTCTACGCCGGCGGCGCGGGAGCTTCGCTCAAGATGCTCGAAGCGGCGCAGGCGGAACAGGTGAAAGCGCAGGCACAGGCGCAAATCGCGGCGGCGCGCTTCGCGCTGCATTGGGGCCCTCTGGCTACGTTATCCCTCGTCGAGCGTCAGAAGATCATCCATACGTCGACCGACGGGCACACCCTGCTGCTGCGAGCCGATTTGCCGGGCCGACACATCCTCGGTGCGCTGCCGGGCAAGGCCGAACTGGATGTGGACGGCGTCCAGGTTCCTGGGCGAGTACTGGGCGCGATGCGGGAAACGACGGAATTGCAGAGCGCCGGCCTGCTGATCGAAGTACCGAGCGCGCCCGCCGGCCTGGGTCCGGGCGCGCGCATGCCCGTGACCTTGCTGACCGCTGAGCGCTCGGGTCTGCTGCTGCCGCGAAGCGCGCTGCTGTACGACGAGAACGGCGCCTATGTGTACAAGCAATTGGCGAAGCAGGCCGGTGCGGACGCGGTGCGCTATGTGCCGGTGAAGGTGAATCTGCTGCTCGCCTACGGTGATGGCTGGCTGGTGGACGGCGTCGATGATGATGACAACGTCGTCGTGCGCGGAGCGGGCGTGTTGTGGTCGCTGCAGGGAGTCGGGGCCCACGCAGTTGAAGACGACGACGACTAGGGCAATCGAATGCTGGCCGCCATCGTTCGCGCCTCGCTGCGTAATCCCGGCATTGTCACCGCGCTCGCATGCCTGATTGCCGCACTCGGACTGGCCGCATTGGTTGCAGCCCGGTTCGACGTGTTTCCGGATTTCGCACCGCCGCATGTGCTGGTGCAGACCGAGGCGCCGGGTCTCGATGCGACGCAGGTCGAGGCGCTGGTTACGCGTCCGTTGGAGGAACTGCTGGCGGGCACCGAGAATGTCAAAACCGTGCGCTCGACGTCGAGCCAAGGTCTGTCGGCGATTCAAGTGGTGTTCGACCGCGGCGGCGACCCGTACCGCCAGCGCCAAGTCGTCACCGAGCGGCTGGCCGAGTTCGCCGGTCAGCTGCCGCAGGGCGTGGGAGCGCCGCTGTTATCGCCGCTGAGCTCCTCGATGGAGTACCTCGTGCATTTCGGCTACACCAGCGATCGGCTTTCGCCCGTAGAACTGCGCGACATAGTGCAATGGATCGTCAAGCCGCAGATCCTGGCGGTTCCCGGCGTGGCGCAGGTGCAGATTTTCGGCGGTGAAGTTCGCGAGCGGCAGATTGAAATCGATCCCGCAAAACTGTCTGCGGCCGGACTCACTCTCGACGATGTGGTGGCCGCGGCCAGGCGCGCGACCGGCCTGATCGGCGGGGGCTATATCGAGACGCCCACGCAGCGGATCGTGATCCAGGCCCAGGCGCCCGGCGCCACGCTCGAAGCCCTGGCACAGACGGTGGTCGGCACGCGCGGCGGTCTGCCGGTGCGCCTGGGCGACGTGGCGGCATTGCGCGAAGGCGCCGAGCCGCGTTTCGGCGACGCCCTGATCGCCGGCAAGCCGGGCATTCTGATCGAGACCTCGACCCAGTACGGCGCCAATACGCTAGAAGTCACGCGGGCGCTCGAGCAGCAGCTCGATGCGCTGGCGCCGGCGCTGGCCAAGCAGGGCGTGCAGTACCATCCTGCGCTGTTGCGCCCGGCGAGTTTCATCGAGAGCGCCATCGAGAAGCTGCGCAACTCCCTGGGTCTCGGCGCCGTGCTCGTGGTCACGCTGTTGCTGATCACCCTGCGCGACTGGCGCGGTGCCTTGGTTTCCTTCAGCGCGATTCCTCTCGCCCTGCTCACCACGGTGTGGATTCTCGAGGCCCTTGGATTGAGTCTCAATACCATGACTCTCGGCGGTCTCGTCGTTGCGCTCGGCGTGGTGGTCGACGATGCCGTCATCGATGTCGAAAATATTCTTCGCCGCCGCCGCGATGCCGCGCGGGATGTGGATATCGGCGAGTTGTTCATCGGCGCCTCGCTCGAGGTGCGGCGGCCGGTGTTCTATGCGACGGCCGCGGTGGCGGTGGCGTTTCTGCCCATATTGACGATGTCCGGATTGCAGGGCGCGTTCTTTCGGCCCCTGTCGATTTCATTCCTTCTCGCCGTGGGTCTGTCCTTGCTGGTGGCCATGAGTGCGACTCCGGCGTTGTGCGTGCTGGTGATGGCGCGGCACAGTCCCAAGCCCGAAGCGGGTTTTCTGCGGCACCTGAAACGCGGGCAGCTCGGCGCCATCGCGTGGCTGAACAAGCGTCCGCGCACGCTGGTCGCGATCGTGCTCGTGAGCGGTGTCGCCGGGATCGTTCTCCTGCCGCTGCTGGGTGCGCGGCTGCTCCCCGATTTCCGCGAGAATTACCTGATCGCCCACGCATCCTTGCGCCCCGGGATTTCGCTGGCCGAGACCACCCGTGTCGGGGAGCTGATCTCCAAGGGGCTCATCGCCATCCCCGGCGTCAAGAGCGTCGCCGAGCAGATCGGCCGCGCCGAGAACGGCCAGGATCCCGACGCGCCGAACAAGAGCGAGTTCGAAGTGCAGATCGATCCAAGCAAGGGCCGCAGTGCGAGTCAGATCGATGCCGCGATACGCGATGTGTTCGACGATTACCCGAATCAACTGGTGGAGATCTATTCGGTACTGGCTGAACGCATCGGGGAGACGCTGTCCGGCGAATCCGCGCCGTTCTCCATCAGCGTGATCGGATCCGACCTCGACGCCGACGATCTCGTCGGTGCGCGCATCGCCGCGGTGCTGCAGAGCTTGCCCGACAGCGGCACCGTTCGTTTGACGGTGCCCCCGCGCGAAGTGGAGCTGCAGGTGGAACTGTTGCCCGGGCAGCTGGCCCTCTATGGGCTGCAGGCTGCCGATGTGCTGCAGACACTCAACGCGGCCTATCACGGCACTGCGGCGGCCGAGCTCAACCAAGCGGATCGCAGCGTGCCGGTGGCCGTGCGTATCGCTCATGCCGGCGCCGATCCGCGCGCGGTGGGCGCATTGCTGCTGCGCGGTAGGGACGGTGCTGTGATTCCACTGTCCTCGGTCGCCCACGTCACCATGGTGCTGGCACGCAGCCTGGTCGATCATCAGGACGGGCTGCGCCGCCAGATCGTCGTCGCGACGCCCAAGGGCGCCGATCAAGCCGGCTATGCCGAGGCGGCGCGCCGGGCGATAGCCGCGAAGGTTCAGCTGCCGCCCGGTGTATTTCTGCGCTACGGAGGAGCGGCCGAGGCGCAGACTGCCGCCCGCAACGAATTGCTGCTGCATTCGGCCGCCGCATTCGTGCTCATCGTGCTATTGCTGGCGCTTGCGTTTGGGCATGCCCGGCACGTAATGCTGGTGCTGCTCTCCTTGCCGAGCACGCTGATCGGCGGCGTGGCGGCGGTGGCTCTGACGGGCAGTACACTGACACTGGGTGCGATGGTGGGTTTTGTCGCCCTTTTCGGGATGGCCGCTCGCAACACTATTTTGCTGGTGTCGCATTACGACCATTTGGTGAATGTCGAGGCATGCCCCTGGAATCTGGATACCGCTTCACGAGGTGCCGAGGAGCGGTTGACGCCGGTGCTGCTCACGGCCCTGCTCACCGGGCTGGCGCTGCTCCCGGTGGCATTGCAGCTGCATCAGCCGGGCCACGAAATCGAAGGTCCGATGGCAGTAGTAATTCTCGGCGGCTTGGTGTCTTCTACGCTGGTCAGTCTATTGTTGATTCCGCCGATGGCGGCACACTGGCTCAGGCCGTCCGATCATGGGAGTTGATTCGATAAATTTCTTTCACGAGGACTACGACAATGAAAATCAATACTGTAATCGTAACCGGACTGTCTCTGCTGGCGTGCAGCTACGCCTGGGCCGCGGCGCCGCGGCTCACCACCAGCAAAACCATCGACATCGACGCTTCGGCGGCGAAAGTTTGGCACGCGGTGAAGGATTTCAACGGCCTGAACACCTGGCATCCCGCGGTCGCCACGGACGAGATCGTCGCGGGCACGAACAATACGGTGGGCGCCGTGCGTTTGCTGACGTTGAAGGGCGGCGGCACGATCAAGGAGAAGCTGCTGAAGTTCGATGCGCCGGGACACTCGTTCAAGTACTCCATCGTCGAAGGAGTGCTGCCGGTGAGCGACTACACCTCGACGCTCGTCGTGAAATCCCTGGGCAAGGGCAAGTCTTCAGTCACCTGGTCAGGCTGGTTCAAGCGCAAGAACGTCGGTGACAATCCCGCGGACAACGAAAACGACAAAACCGCCGTGGATGCCATCAGTGGGGTGTATCAGGGCGGTCTGGATAACCTGAAGAAGAACGTCGAGGCTCAATAAATAGGGGCACAGCGCCCGGTGTGCCGGGCGCTGTGCATCTTTTGTCGCGGAGGGTTATGCTGGGGCTCCCTGCTGCCGACATCATGAACGCCCTAGATTCGTTCCATCCCGCAGTCGCCGCCTGGTTCTCGCGGACTTTCGATGCGCCGACGCCCGCGCAGGAGAGGGCGTGGCCGGCGCTGCGGTCGGGACAGCATGTCCTGGTGGCCGCTCCCACGGGATCGGGCAAGACCTTTGCGGCTTTCCTCGCTGCCATAGACCAACTCGTCAGGGAGGGGTTGGCAGGACCGCTGCCGGATGAAACCCGCATCGTCTATGTGTCGCCGCTGAAGGCCCTGTCGAACGACATTCAACGCAATCTCGACGCGCCGCTCGAGGGCATTCGTGAAGAACTCGCGGCGCTCGGTGTGCCCGATGTGGCGATTCGCGCGGTGGTGCGCACTGGCGATACATCGAAGGCCGAACGCGCGGGGATGCGGCGCAAGGCACCGCACATCGTTGTGACGACACCCGAATCGCTGTACATCTTGCTCGGCTCGGAGTCGGGCCGCGCCATGCTCTCGACCTGCCGCACGGTGATCGTCGATGAGATTCACGCGATTGCGGGCAATAAGCGCGGTGCACATCTGGCGCTGTCGCTCGAGCGGCTGCAGTCGCTGACGGGCCGCGCGTTGACCCGGGTGGGCTTGTCGGCGACTCAGAAGCCTGTCGAGGAAGTCGCGAGATTCCTGATCGGCACGGGCGGCGAGGGCGGCTCGGGCGCCGGACGCGCGGGGGACGCGGGGCGCGCAGGGGGCGCGGATACCGGGCGCTGTGCCGTCATCGATGGCGGCCACGTGCGCAGCCGCGATCTCGCATTGGAGCTGCCGCCGGCCCCCCTCGAGGCCGTGATGTCGGGCGAGGTGTGGACGCTGGTGTATGACCGGCTGGCCGAACTCATCCGCGAACACCGCACGACGCTCGTGTTCGTGAACACTCGCAGGCTGGCAGAGCGGGTGGCACGGCATCTCTCGGAGCGGTTGGATGAGGAAAATGTCGCCGCACATCACGGCAGCCTGTCCAAGGATCGGCGGCTCGATGCTGAACAACGATTGAAGCGCGGCGAGCTGAAGGTACTGGTGGCGACCGCCTCGCTCGAGCTCGGAATCGACATAGGCGACGTGGATCTCGTCTGCCAGATCGGCTCGACGCGCTCCATCAACGCCTTTCTGCAGCGCGTGGGCCGTGCGGGGCATCAGGTGGGCGGCATCTCAAAAGGCCGGCTGTTTCCGCTGTCTCGCGACGAATTGGTGGAGTGCGCGGCCTTGCTCGATGCGGTACGGCGCGGCGAGTTGGACCGCCTGAGCATTCCGCAAAATGCGCTCGATGTCCTCGCCCAGCAGATGACCGCCGAAGTGTCGGCGCGCGAATGGGCCGAGGACGAGCTGTTCAATCTCGTACGCGGAGCCTATCCCTACCGGGAATTGCGGCGCGAGGAATTCGATGAGTGTGTGCGTATGCTGGCGGAAGGCTTCAGCACGCGACGCGGACGCCGTGGCGCTCTGCTGCATCACGATGCGGTGAATAAAATGCTGCGTCCCCGGCAAGGTGCACGCCTGACGGCGCTTACGTCCGGCGGGGCCATTCCCGACAACGCCGATTACAAGGTGATGCTGGAGCCGGAGGCTCATCTCGTCGGCACCGTCAATGAGGACTTTGCCGTCGAGAGCCTGCAGGGCGATGTATTTCAGCTGGGCAATACATCGTATCGAATATTGCGCGTGGAGCGGGGCACGGTGCGCGTCGAGGATGCGCACGGCCAGCCGCCTTCCATCCCGTTCTGGCTGGGCGAGGCACCGGGACGCACCGAGGAGCTTTCGGCGGCTGTTTCGAGGTTCAAGCTGGAAGTCGAGCAGCGCCTCGCGCCGGGCACTGCAACGCAGTGGCTGACCGGGACCGTCGGCCTCGACGAGGCGGCGGCCTTGCAAGTGGTGCAATACCTGAGCGCGGGGCGCGCGGCGCTCGGCTGTCTGCCCAGCTTCGATACTGTCGTTTTCGAGCGGTTCTTCGACGAATCGGGCGGCATGCAGCTGGTGATTCATTCGCCCTTCGGCAGCCGCGTGAATCGTGCCTGGGGATTGTCGCTGCGCAAGCGCTTCTGCCGTACGTTCAACTTCGAATTGCAGGCGGCGGCGACCGAAGATCACATCGTGCTGTCGCTGACTCATCCACATAGCTTCGAACTGGC
>Ga0302326_10007304_pt1 | contig 24637 bp, 23 predicted proteins | sample Palsa_T0_3_FD_202264 | JGI IMG/M metagenome (GOLD analysis project Ga0302326, IMG submission 202264) | Peat permafrost microbial communities from Stordalen Mire near Abisko, Sweden - Palsa_T0_3 | ecosystem: Environmental > Terrestrial > Soil > Palsa > Peat permafrost | place: Sweden: Abisko... | reverse complement strand
TGGCTGAAGGTGGGGGTCGATGCCCTGATGGTTTCCGCCACGGGCGGTGGCGGACCTGCTAGCGCGCGCGTTCCGGCCAGCACATATGTGAAATTCGCCGGCCGCTATGTGTTGATCGGTATGATCGTATGTGCTAGCGTTTCAGTGCTCAAGATTCCGGTGCTGGGCATGATTTACGGCCTGTTAGCCTTAGGCGCGGCCGCGTTTATCGAAGGAATTTACGAAGTGATCCGCGGCTGGAATTAGGATTCGCAAGCGCGCCACGCAGCGAAAATTGTCTGGGAGCGATACCACAGAATGCCCGAGCACCTGAATTGGTTCACGGTTCTGTTGAATAAATGGCTTGGTGGTGCGGCACTAGCGCTACTTTCCGCGCTCCACGTTCACGCCAACGATCCGGCCAATCCGATCCCCAATTTCGTGGCCATGTCGTTCGCCGTGTTTCTGGTAGCGATCGTTTTCTTCCTGTGGTTGCGCCCTCGTATTTCCGCGGATAATCCCGGCGCGGTACAGCAAATGATGGAAGGAATCATCACCAACTCACAGGGCTTGGGCATCCGCGACCTGCTGGAAGACAACATCGAGCATGGTGCGCGCGGCTATCTGCCGGTGGTCGGCTCGGTGACCCTTTTCATTCTGATCGCCAACGCCATCAGCCTGTTTCCTGCTTTTGAGTCTCCCACCGCGCATCCCAGCGTCCCATTGGCCTGCGCGATTATTACGTTCATCTACTACAACGCCGCTGGGCTGAAGAATCATGGTCCGGTAGGTTACGTGAAGCATTTTGCCGGGCCGGTGTGGTGGCTTTCGTGGCTCATCTTCCCGGTGGAAATTGTGAGCCATACCGCTCGGCTGCTTTCGCTCACCGTTCGTCTGTGGGCCAACATATTCGCAAGCGAATTGATCTATACCATTTTCCTGGGCTTGCTGCTGGCACCTACGGTAAGCGTCGGTGCTCACCACGCCGTCCTGGGCTGGGTGTTGGGGATCCTTCCCGCCACGTTCCCGGGCCTTTTTATTCTGCTGCACTTGTTCGTGGCCGTGGTCCAGGCCTTTGTCTTTACCATTCTTCCGGCTATTTATATCGGCATGGCGACCGCGCACGACCATTAATCGCTTCCGGAACCACCGGCATGATACGCCGTCAATGTGATCCCGGCTGCTTGAGGATGACGGGAGCCACCGCCTGGCGACGACTTATAAAATGGAGAGAAAAGTGAAAAAACTGTCAGGGTTGTTCATGTTGTTGTTTTTCGCGGCGCTGGTCGCCGTCCCCGCGTTTGCACAAGAGACCGCCGCAGGTAAGCCGCCGGAGCACGTGGCCACCTGGATCGCCATCTCGTCGGCATTTTCCATGGCCATCGCCGCCGCGTTCTGCGGAATCGCTCAGTCCCGCGTGGCCGCCGCCGCTTGCGAAGGCATGGCGCGCAATCCCGCGGCCGCCGGGGCAATTCGTTTGGCAATGATTTTGGGCCTGGTCTTCATCGAGACACTTGTGCTGTTCACGCTCGCTGTCGTTTTCGCCAAGGTCGGATATTAAAGTAGCAGCTTCGACCCAACACCGAAAGGCCCGGAAAACCGCAAGGCTTCCGGGCCTTTTTTCTGGACCCCTCATCGAAATTTGGAAAGGCAATTGCCGGGCGATTCCGCCAACTGCAAAAGTCCACCGATCTGATCCACCGAACTGATCCCTTCCGAAGAATTCCGCCGCGTGTTAGTCTCGCGAAGTTCTGGCGACCCGATCTAACCCAATACGACCCCAAGCCGGGTCAGTGCGAAAGGAAGGGGAAACCCGAGGCGGGATACTGCATTCCGACCCCCTCGTATCTCACTGAGAACAAGGGGCAGGAAATCGCCAAAAGGATGCAAATTAGCGAAGTTCCCAGTATCCTCGACCCGTGCCATTACAGCACATCGGGATTGTTGCTTGCTCCGCCGAAGGCGCCAGCCTTTGTTATCGGACCATCTGCGTGGAAGGTGCGCAGCTTGTCGGTCCGTACGCTCATCCGGAAGTTTCGATACACACCCCGTCATTCGCTGAGTACATGAAGTGTCTCGAGGGCGACGATTGGCAGGGCGTGGGAGATCTGATGCTGGGCTCCGCCAATAAGCTCGCCAAAATCGGCGCCAATTTCCTGATCTGTCCGGATAACACGATTCATCAGGCTCTTCCTTATATTGAATCGCGGCTTCCCCTGCCTTGGCTGCACATCGCCGAAGTCGCTGCCGTGCACGCGGTCAAAAGGAAATTCCGGCGCATCGGGATCACCGGGACTCGTTGGTTGGTGGAGAGTGAGGTGTATCCGGAAAAGTTCACCGCGCACGGACTGAAGTATGAGCGCCCGACCGCCGCCGAGCGCGACGAAATCGATCGTATTATTCAGGAAGAGTTGGTGCGTGGCGTGTCCAAACCAGAAGCGATTGCTTACTTTCAACAAGTGATCGCACGAATGAAAGACGACGGCTGCGACGCCGTCGTTCTTGGCTGCACCGAAATTCCGTTGGTCATGAACGACGCGAACTCTCCGCTGCCGACGCTCGATTCCACGCGTTTGCTGGCGCGGGCGGCACTGCGCCGGGCGGTGCAGGGCGCCGCTACGGCCGGATAAATAAGCTCCGGTTAGCGTTGTTTTCGAAGGTGAGGCGGGCGCTAGCGGGAAAGCAAAGCTTGCGCTGAGGCGTAAGCGTAGTGCATCACGCGGCTGGGGAAAACGCCCAGGTAGATCACACCGATGGCGCAGGCCATGAGCGCGACCCGAAGCGGCCCACCGGTTCGCTGCGCCGGGAATTCCGTCTGCGGTTCCCGGAAGTACATAACCACAATCACTTGCAAGTAGTAGTAGGCGCCCACGATGGTGTTGAGCGCGGCAATAACCACCAGCCACACCAACCGCGAATCCAGCCCCGCCTGAAACGCATAGAATTTGCCGACGAAGCCGCCGGTGAGCGGCAGCCCAAGCAGTGAAAGCAAAAATAGTGCGAAGCACGCCGCGAGCACCGGCTGCTGCGTGCCCAGCCCCGCGTAGTCTTTGATCTCCAGCCGCTTCTCTCCGGTGCCGCCCAGTTCGGTGACCACCAGGAAAGCGCCGAGCTTCATCAGCGCGTACGCCGCCAGATAAAATAGCGCCGCGGCCATTCCTACCGCCGTCAACGCCGCGAACGCGACCATGATGTATCCGGCGTGAGCGATCGAAGAGTACGCCAGCATGCGCTTCACGTTGGTCTGCGTCAGCGCGGCGAAGTTTCCGACGACCATCGAAAGCACCGCCGCGATCCACACCGCCCAAAACCACAGCGGACCCACGGTGCTGAACGACGTGTAAAAGACCCGCAGCAGCAGCGCGAACGTAGCGGCCTTGGGCGCGGACGCCAGCAGGCCGGCCACCGGCGTCGGCGCGCCTTCATAAACGTCCGGCGCGTAAATCTGGAACGGCGCAATCACCACTTTGAAGCCCAGGCCCACAAATATCATTCCCACGCCTAACACCAGCAGGGGACTCGGCGACGCGGATGCCAGCACCCCGGCGATGGCCGGGATTCCGGTCTGCCCGGTGGCACCGTACACCATCGCGATGCCGTACAGAAAAAACGCGGTGGCAAACGATCCCAGCAAAAAATATTTCAGCGAAGCTTCGTTGGACTTCAGCGCGGTGCGCCGGAAACCGGCGAGGATGTACGTGGCGATCGAACTCATTTCGAGTCCCAGGAACGCGGTAACCAATTCGTTGGCCCCGGACAAAATGCACATGCCGGTCACTGCGAAAAGAATCAACGCGTAATACTCGCCGCGCTGCACGCGCTCCTCGTCCAGGTAGTGGAAGGATCCCAGCATCACCAGCGCACCCACCACAATTACGATGGCGTGCATGAACAGGCTGAATCCGTCCACCATCACCAAACCGGAATACGCCGCGCCCGCATGACGCGAGGAAACACCCAGCGCGGCCAGCGCTCCGAGCATCCCCACAAATCCCAGCCAGCCCATCAACCGCTTGCGCGGGGCCGAAGTAAATGGATCGATCAGCATGATCAGAATGCCCGAGGCGCACAGGACGATTTCCGGCGCCAGCCGGTACGCGTTATCGAGTTGTTCGTAGGGGATCTGCATTAGAGGGGTCATCGCGGCACAATAGGGGCCCTTTCCAGAGCGGCTGCCGGCACGTTCGCTAGCACCGCGCGGTCACCACTGCGGGCCGCAGCCGGGCGGGCCGCGAGCACCGGACCGGACGAATGCGGACGGTCCATTTGGTGCAGCAGATTTTCGGTGGCTGGCTGCATGCGGCGTGTAAAGAGCGGCGACGCCACGCCCATAAACAGGATCGCCACGGAGACGACGACCAGGATTGTTTTCTCGCGCGGCGTCGCGTCCGCCAGCTCATTGTTGCGCTCCACGGTCACTTCGCCGAGCGCCACGCGCTGATACATCCACAGCAAGTAGGTCGCGGAAAGCACCGCACCCGACGTGGCCCAGGCCGCCCACGCCACGTGTTGCTCGAATACGCCCACCAGAATCAGGAATTCGCCGACGAAGCCGTTCAGCATGGGCAGCGCCAGCGACGACAAACAGATGAAAAGAAAAAACGACATCAGGTTCGGCAGTGGCGTGGCCAAGCCGCCATACTCTTTGATCTCGTAGGTGTGGCGACGGTCGTAAAGCATCCCAGCCGCGAGGAATAGGCCGCCGGTGGAAACTCCGTGGCTCAGCATTTGGAAGATCGCGCCCTGAATCGAAATCGAGCTGAAAGCAAAAATCCCCAGGACCACAAATCCCAGGTGGCTGACCGAGGTGTAGGCGATCAAGCGCTTCATGTTGGTCTGCACCATCGCCACCAGCGCGCCATACACGATCCCGATAATTGCCAGGGTGGCGATGAGCGGCGCTAGCCGATGAGACGCCTCCGGAAAGAGCGGCAGACAAAAACGCAGCATGCCGTAGGTTCCCAGCTTCAGCATCACCCCCGCCAGAATTACCGAACCGGCGGTGGGCGCCTCGGTGTGCGCATCGGGCAGCCAGGTGTGCAGCGGGAACAGCGGCACTTTGATGGCGAATGCCAGGAAGAAAGCGCCGAACATCAGCATCTCGGTCTTCATCGGGACCTGGACGGTACCCGATTGCAGTGCCGCGAGAATGTCCGGCAATTCGAATGAGTGGGTGACGTTATACAGCCAGATGATGGCGACCAGCATCAGAATCGAGCCGAGCATGGTGTACAGAATAAATTTCACCGCGGCGTAAATCTTCCGGCCATGGCCCCAGATGCCGATCAGGAAATACATGGGGATGAGCATCACTTCCCAGAAGAAGAAAAACAGGAAGAGGTCCAGGGAGGCGAAGACGCCGATGAGTCCGACTTCCAAAACCAGCATCATGATAAAAAATTCGCGCACGCGTTCGGTGATGCTGACCCACGAACAGAGAATGGCCAGCGGGGTGAGGAAGGTGGTCAAGAGAATCAGAAACAGGCTGATGCCGTCCACGCCGATGTTGTAAAAGATCGGCGGCGCGGTAATCCAGGAAAAAGTTTCCCGGAACTGATACCCGGAATCGGCCATGTGAAAGCCGGGCAGCAACAGCAACGAGATGACCAAGTCGGCCAGCGCCGTGGCCAGCGCGATGCGGCGCATCCAGGTGCGGTCTTCCGCGCGCAGACACAGCAGCGCCACGACCCCCAGGAGCGGGAGGAAAGTGATTACCGAGAGCAAGTGTCCGTGTGGAGGCATGCTAGCGAGTCCACTCCCATACTCCGAGTAACAGCGCGGTGACGCCAATCGCTCCGATCACCATCCACGACGCGTAGCTGCGGGTGTTCCCGGATTGAATGCGCCGGAGTCTGCCACCGAGGCGTTGCGCGACGGTGGCCGAGCCATTCACGGCACCGTCGATCACGGTTTCGTCCACGGCATGCCACAGCACGTTTGTGGACATCCAGAGAAGCGGCTGGACGATCAGGAACGCGTACAGCTCGTCCACGTAATATTTGTGCAGCAGCAAACGGTGCAAGCCTCGAAGGCTTACCGCGAGCTTCTCCGCCGAGTGCGGACTGCGAATGTAAAATCCCCAGGCGATCAAGAGGCCGGTGAGAGCCACGATCGAAGCGATCAGCGTCAGCCCCATCTCCAGGGAATGCTGTTCGCCTTCGACGCCAGGCGCGAGAGCGGCGGCCGACGCGAATACCGGCGCGAGGAAATTCGCAAAATGGTTCTCGCCGCCCCACATCGCCGGCAGGGCCCACCAGCCGCCGGCCACCGCCAGAATCGCCAGCAGGATCAGCGGCACGGTCATACTCTTCGGCGATTCATGGACGTGTATTTTGTGTCCGTCGTAACGCGGCGCGCCGAAGAAAGTCATAAAGAGAAGGCGGAACATGTAGAACGAAGTCATCAGCGCGGCCAGAAGGCCCACGGCCCACAAGCCAACGTTGCGGTACGGACCGGCGAAGGTCTGAAAAAGTATTTCGTCTTTGCTGAAGAAACCGGAAAAGCCGGGGATGCCCGCAATGGCGAGCGTCGCCGCGAACATCGTCCAATACGTCACCGGAATCTGTTTGCGCAGACCGCCCATCTTGCGCATGTCCTGCTCGCCGCCCATGGCATGGATTACGCTTCCGGCGCCAAGGAACAGCAGCCCCTTGAAGAAAGCGTGGGTCATCAAGTGGAATACACCGGCGCCGAATGCTCCCACCCCGCACGCCAGGAACATGTACCCGAGCTGCGAGACGGTGGAATAGGCCAGCACCTTCTTGATATCGTTCTGCACCAATCCAATCGATGCGGCGAAGAGCGCGGTCACCGCTCCGATCACCGCCACGGCCATCATGGCGATCGGCGCGTGCGCGTAGAGAATATTCATGCGTGAGACCATGTACACGCCGGCAGTCACCATGGTCGCGGCGTGGATCAGCGCGCTCACCGGGGTGGGGCCTTCCATCGCGTCCGGCAGCCATACGTACAGGGGAAGCTGCGCGGACTTGCCTACCGCGCCTCCCAGCAGCAACAGACAGATCGCGGTCAACACGCCGATTTGACCAGAAGCCTCGACCGGCATCGTTTTCGCCTGCGCGAATATCGTTTGGTATTCGAGTGATTTGAAAGTCCAGAACGCCAGCAGTAGCCCTACGGTAAACGCCAGGTCGCCAATGCGGGTGGTGATGAAGGCTTTCTTACCCGCATCCGCCGCCGACTTCTTGCGGAACCAGAACCCGATCAGCAGGTAGCTGCAGAGCCCCACGCCCTCCCAACCCACGAACAGCACCAGGAGGTTCGCGGCCATGACCAGGGTGAGCATGAAGAACATGAACAAATTGATGTAGCTGAAGTAGCGGTAGTAGCCGCCTTCGTGCTCCATATATCCGGCGGAATAGATGTGAATCAGCAGTCCCACGCCGGTAACGATCAGCAACATCACCACGGTGAGCTGATCCACCTGCAGGGCGAAATCGATGTGAAAATTCTCAGCAGTCATCCACGTAAAATACGACCGCACCCAGGGAATGCCGCTGGGGGCGAGTTGGAAAAATTCGCGAACCAATTCCACGGCGGAGATAAACGCTAAGGACGCTGCGCCGATCGCCACGGAGTTGACAATGGACTTGGACCAGCGCCGGCCCAGCAGGCCGTTCAACGCGGCGCCCGCCAGCGGCAGCGCCAAAACGATCCATAAGTTTGCGAGCATTGGCATCAGAATTTGAGCAGGTCCACTTGTTCGACATTTAGCGTTCGCCGGTTGTGGGCAATGTTGATGACAATCCCCAGACCCACCGCCGCTTCCGCCGCCGCGACCACGATCACGAAGAACACAAATACCTGGCCGTCGAGCTTGCCCAGCGCCCGGCTGAACGCCACGAACGCCAGATTGACGGCGTTGAGCATCAGTTCGATGGACATAAAAATCGCGATAATATTCCGTTTGAAGAGAAACGCCACCACGCCCAAGCCAAACAGCACCGCGCTCAGGACCAGGAAGTAGTAGATCGGCACGCCGTTCACGGTTCCCTCCGCGCCAGGACTACCGCTCCGATCATGGCAATCAAAATCAAGATGGAGGTGGCTTCGAACGGGAACAGGAACTGCTTGAAGATCAGCTTGGACAGCTCGATCGTCGAAGATGCCTGCGCCGGGACCGCACTGGCGGTCAACTCCGCCTGGCCGGACGTCGACCGCGCGATCCACCACGCCAGGTCCAGCACCAAAAATCCCGCCAGCGGGAGACCTAGATATTTCGCCATCAGACTCTTGTTGGTGCGGTCTTCCACGCCGGCGTTCAATAGCATAATTACGAAAACAAACAGCACCATGATCGCGCCTGCATACACGATCAACTGCACCGCGGCGATGAACTCCGCGCCCAGCAGCAGATACAGCACCGCCAGCGCGGCCATAACCAAAATCAGCGCCAGAGCGCTATGGATAGGCTCCTTGGCCAGGATCAACAGAACGGCGCCGAATACCGCGAGCAAGGCGCACGCGAAAAACATGATGACCGGCACACTCATCGATTCATCCACATAATCAGGAACGCGGTGACCACCAGATTCGCCAGCGACACCGGCAGCAGCAGCTTCCATCCGAACGACATCAACTGGTCATACCGAAAGCGGGGAAGCGTGCCGCGAGCCCAGGCATAGAAAAAGATCAGCAGAAATACTTTTAGCAGGAACCAGAACACGCCCTGAATCACCAGCATCACCGCCGGATGCAGCGCCAGCACGCCCAGGCCTATCGCCAATAGCGAAATCACGACCAGCTGCACCCGGGCGATGCCATTCCATTTAAAAGCGGCGTCGGCGATTAAGGCGACGCCGGTGACCAGCAGCCCGACGGCGGGGATGTACAGTTGCCAGGTCCAGCGGTCGGGCAAGGGCGAGAGCCAGCCGCCCAGGAACAAAATGCTGGCCAGGCAAGACACGGTGATCATGTTGGTGTATTCGGCCACGAAAAACATGGCGAACTTGAAGCTGGAATATTCGGTATGGAAGCCGGCCACCAGTTCGGATTCCGCCTCCGGCAAATCGAAGGGCGCGCGATTGGTTTCGGCGATCGCGGAAATGAAATAGCACATGAATCCGACGATCTGCGGGAAGACGCGCCAGCGGGGCAAGAAGTGCCACCAATAGCCGCTCTGGCCTTCGATCAGGGTTCGAAAATCGAGCGATCCGGCCAGCAGCACCACGCCTACGATCGAGAGGGTCAACGACACTTCGTAGCTGATCATCTGCGCGGAGCTACGCAAGCTGCCCAGCAACGAATACTTGCTGTTGGAGGACCATCCGGCCAGCGCCACGCCGTAGACGCCGATGGAGGTGATAGCAAAAACCATCAACAGGCCGAGGGTGGTATTGGCGACCACCAGTTGTGTCGGCTGGCCAAAAATTTTAATGGTCGCGGGCCCGAAGGGAATCAGCGCCAGGGTAGTGAGGGCGAGGGTGAGCGAGAGCAGGGGCGCCAGGCAGAACAGGAAGCGGTCCGAAGTCGGGATCGTCAAGTCTTCCTTAAACAGGAATTTCAAACCGTCGGCGGCGGGTTGCAGCAATCCGTGCGCGCCTACAAAGTAGGGGCCAATGCGCGATTGAATGTGGCCGACGAGCTTGCGCTCGAACCACGTCAAGTAAGCGTTCACCGTCAGAGCCGCAAACAGCAAGACGGCAACCTTGACTATCGATACCACCAGGATTGGATGCTGGGTGATGAAGCCCACGGTTTCTCTTTCGCCTCAGTGCAAGATTCGAGCCTCGAACAGTACCGCCCGATTGTGCCGCTGGTGAACAAAGTGTCGTTGGATGAAAACACCGTGCCGGCCGGCACGCCGTACGCGCCGTCGGCGGTCTGGCTGCCAGCGGTGGACAATTCCGCGGCGCCGGAGAGCAGTCCGGTGACGGAAAGATTGTAGCCGTTTACGTTTTGACGAATTTCGTCGAACGCCGCGTCCGCGGTGCGCAGGTTGATGGTGGTGCCCATACCCAGATGGAAAAACTGGTGAGACAGAATGCGCAATAGATCGTAGTCGCTGCGCGGGCCCTGCGGATCGATGCTGCGATGGGTGCGCTGAACTTCTCCCGCGGTGTTGGTGAGCGTGCCGTCTTTTTCGTAGGAGCTGGCGGCGGGCAGCACCACGTGGGCTTGCTGCGCGGTCTCGGTGAGAAACAACTCATGCACCACCAGGAATTCCAGCTTGGCCAGCGAATTCGCCGGGGCGCCGAAAGTCTTTACCGGGTTCGCGCCCACGACATACAGCGCCTTGAGCTCGCCGCTGGCGGCCGCGTCCATCATCACGCGTGCCGTCATTCCCGGCTTCGGTGAGATTTCTCCGCCCCAAAGTTTTGCAAAGCGGTTACGTTCGGCGGCGTCGCCCAGCGGCGCATATCCGGGCAGCCGGTCCGGCAGTACGCCCATGTCGGCGGCGCCGCGTGAATTGGAGTAATCGCCGAGCGCCATGTATTTGGATTTACCGGGTAGCTGCGAGCCGAAGGCCACCAGATCGCGGATGGCGGCACCGGTGACGCCCGCGCCAAACACAAACAAGACGTCACGTTCTTTCCCGAGCGCTTCTTTCAGGCCCGCAAGGCCCTCGGGCGCCGATCCGTCGCCGGTGGCCAGCCAGCGCATCATCGCCGGCAGATTGCCGACCGGCGCCTGGACGGTTTGCCGCGCCTGGCGCTCGAGCTTCACCGGTCCTTCGTTGATTATGAAAAGCTGCTGCTTATGCTGGCGGACCGCGGTACGAATCTGCCAGGCCACCAGCGGATTTTGCTGGGTGGGATCGTTGCCAATCAGAAGCACGGCAGAGGCATTGTAGATGTCGGCCATGGTGGCCAGCGCTTCGTTGGCTCTTGAGCCGAGGGCGGCCGCGAGACCTGCGTAGTCAGCGGTGCGGTGGTGGTCGATGTTGTTGGTGCCGAGAGAGGTGCGGGCAAAGCGGTTCAAGAGGTAATTTTCTTCGTTGGTGGTGCGATTGGAGCCGATCACGCCGATGGAATCCGCGCCGCTTTTATCGCGCACTTGTTTCAGGTGACGCGCGATGGTTTCCAGGGCTTCTTCCCAACTGGTTGGTTCGAGCTTGCCATTCTTGCGCACCAGCGGCTGGCGCACGCGCTCGGCGTGCCTGGTGAAGTCAAACGCGAAGCGGCCCTTGGCGCAGAGAAATTCGCCGTTGATCCCCGAATTGTCGCGGTTGTTGATGCGGAGGATCTCGTTATTGCGCACGCTCAAGGTCGCTTTGCAGCCGTTCGAGCAATGCGCGCAGGGATTATTCACATAGGTCATTTCCCATGGACGCGTCTGATAGCGATAGGTGCCGCTGGTGAGCGCTCCCACCGGACAAATATCGATGCACATGCCGCATTCTTCGCAGGCCAGCTCGCCACTTTGGTTGGGAATGATCACCGAATGCACGCCGCGCGCACCGACGCCCAGGGCTTTGACGTCCATCCCTTCGTCGCACACGCGCACGCAGCGGAAACACAGAATGCAGCGCGGAGCATCGTAATAGACCAGCGGCGACCACTTTTCTTCCGGGGTATGCAACTTCTCTTCCATGAACCGGCTATGGTCCAGGCCGTACTTGAAGGTCATGTCCTGCAGTTCGCACTCGCCGCCCTTGTCGCATACCGGACAATCCAGGGGGTGATTCGAGAGCAGAAATTCCAGCATGTTTTTCCGCGCGCCGTGTACTTGGGGAGTATCGGTGCGGACGATCATGCCCTCGGCCGCCACCAGGGTGCACGCGGTCTGCAGCTTGGGCGCTTTTTCCACTTCCACCAGACACATGCGGCAGGCGGCCTGCAGCGAGAGGCCCGGGTAGTAGCAGAAAGAAGGCACTTCGATGCCTTGCTTCTTGGCGGCTTCGATCACCAGGGTGCCCGCGGGGGCGGTGAGCTTGGCGCCATCAATTGTGAAATTCACTAACTTTTGTTCTGCCATGTTCCCTTGTTCGTTTAAAACTCGTCAGACGCTGCTAACCGCCGGCATAAAATCCGCCGGGCGGTAGGCGCACTTACCTTTTAGATGATCCTCGAATTCGTTCTTCCATTTCTTCACGATGCTGATGGTCGGCATCGCCGCGGCGTCGCCGAGCGGGCAAAACGAGCGCCCGAGCAGATTCTGTGCGAGTTCGCCCAGCAGCGGAATGTCTTCCGCCTGCCCGCCGCCGCTGTGGAATCGATCAAGCATGCTGCGCATCCACGCGGTGCCTTCGCGGCAGGGAATGCACCAGCCGCAGGATTCGTGGGCATAGAAATGCATGATCCGCCGGGCGACGTCGACCATGCATGTGTCTTCGTCCATGATCACCACGCCGCCGGAACCGAGCATGGAGCCGATTTTGGCGACGGAGTCGTAATCCATGGCCACGTCGGATTCCGCGGCGGTGAGCACCGGGCACGAGCTGCCTCCGGGAATCACCGCTTTGAGCTTTTTGCCGTCGCGCACTCCGCCGCAAACTTCTTCGATCAGTCGCTTCATCGGGAATCCCATGGGCAATTCGTAGATCCCGGGTTTGTTGACGTGGCCGGAAACGGCGAACATGCGCGTGCCGCCGTTCTTCGGAGTGCCCAGACCGGCGTACCACTCGCCGCCCTGTAGGATAATTGCGGGCACCGAGCTGAAGGTTTCCACGTTGTTGATTACGGTGGGGCAGCCGTAAAGACCGGCGACGGCAGGGAAGGGCGGGCGGATGCGCGGATAGCCGCGCTTGCCTTCGAGCGATTCCATCAGGGCAGACTCTTCGCCGCACTCGTAAGCGCCGGCGCCGGTGTGGGTGACCACGTCGAAATCGAAACCGCTGCCGAGAATATTTTTTCCGACGTAGCCGCGTGCGTAAGCCTCTTCCAGCGCCGCATCGACGATGTCCAGAACATAGCGATATTCGCCGCGAATGTAGATGTAGCCCTTGGCTGCGTTCACCGCGCGCCCGGCGATCACTACTCCTTCGATCAATTGATGCGGGTCCAGCTCCATCAGCGGGCGGTCTTTACATGTGCCGGGCTCGCTTTCATCCGCGTTGCACAAAATGTATTTCGGTTTGCCGCCGGTCTCTTTGGGGACAAAACTCCATTTCATGCCGGTGGGGAAGCCGGCGCCGCCGCGGCCGCGCAAATTGGATTTTTTCACTTCGTCGATGATCTGGTCGGGGGTCATTTCCTTCAGCGCTTTTTCCAGCGCCAGGTAGCCATCGTTGCGGCGATAGACGTCGAGGGTCCGCGAATTCGGAATGCCCCATCGCCGGCTGATAACGGGAACTTCGGCCGGGTCGCGCTCCTTGATCGCGCCGGTAATCTGCGGCACGGGCTGGGGCTTCTTGCCCACCTGGAGCTGCTCGAGAATCTCATCGACCTGATCGTTGTCGAGATTTTCGTAATAATCGTAATTCACCTGCATGGCCGGCGCTCCGGTGCAGGCGCCGATGCATTCCACTTCCTCCAGCGAAAACGTTCCAGTGGCGGTGGTCTCTTTGTTCCCGATTTCCAGGCGCGTTTGCAGGTGTTTGTAGATGTCGTTTCCGCCGCGCAGCATGCAGGAAATATTGGTGCATACCTGCACGTGGAACTTGCCGATCGGCTTGCGGTGCAGCATCGAATAATAGGCGAGGGTTTCGGTTACTTCGGTGATGTTCAGGTCCAGGCGGCCGGCGATCTCTTCCAAAATGTCGTCGCTGAGATTGCCGAACTGGTCTTGGGCGTAAAGCATCATGGGAATCAGCGCGGACCGCTTGATGGGGTATCGGCTGAGCAGTTCGCTAAACTTCGCTTCGAGATTTGGCGGCAGTTCCATTAGCGATCGACTTCTCCCAGGACGATGTCGGTTGTTCCGATACATGCGATCAAATCCGAGAGCAGGCGGCCCTCGGCCAGACGAGGCAGCGACTGCAAATTCACAAACGACGGTGCACGCACCTTTACGCGGTAAGGCTTGGCCGAGCCGTCGCTGGCCACGAAGAAGCCTAATTCGCCGCGCGGCGATTCGACCGCCTGGTACACCTGGCCCGGGGGCGGAGCGAATCCTTCGGTGAAAATCTTGAAATGATAGATGAGGCCTTCGATCGAGGTTTTCATTTCCTCGCGCGACGGCGGAATGATTCCCGGCAAGCTGGCGCGGAATGGGCCATCTGTGGGCATGCGGTTGAGGGCTTGAGTCACGATTTTCAGGCTCTCGCGCATTTCGGCGACCCGGACTTGATACCGCGCGTAGCAGTCGCCGGCGGTTTCCGTACATACATCGAAGTCGAATTCGTCGTAGCTGGAATAGGGAAACGTCTTGCGAATATCGTAGTCCACACCACTGGCCCGCAGCAGCGGCCCGCTGACGCCCAGCGCAATGGCATCTTCGGCGGTAAGATGGCCAACACCCTGGGTGCGCCCCAGCCAAATCCGGTTGCGCGTGAGCAGGTCTTCATATTCCTTGATGTGCGGAGGGAAGGACTCGAGAAACCTGGCCACCATGTCGAGCCAGCCAGTGGGCGGCTCGAGCGCCAGGCCGCCGAAGCGGAAGTAGCTGGTCATCATGCGTTGACCGGAAACGAATTCGAAGATTTTTTGAATATCTTCGCGTTCGCGGAACCCGTAGAGGAACACGGTCATCGCGCCCAAGTCGATCGCGTGCGTGCCGAGCCACACCAAATGCGAACTGATGCGGGTGAGTTCGGTGAGCAGCACCCGGATGTACTGGGCGCGCTTGGGGACTTCCACTCCCAGCAACTTTTCCACGGCCATGCAGTAGCAAAGGTTATTGGATAGCGGCGCGAGATAATCCAGGCGGTCGGTGCAGGTGATGGCCTGGCTGTAGGTCTTGGCTTCGCAGGTCTTTTCGATTCCGGTATGCAGGTAGCCAATCACTGGCCGAGCCTTCAGGACGGTTTCGCCATCGAGCTCAAGAACCACGCGCAGGACTCCGTGCGTGGAAGGGTGCTGCGGGCCCATGTTCAATACCATGGCCTTGGACGGCCCGGCGACGGTATCGATGGTGGTGGTCATCAGCGGTAGCCCTCGGTGGGATAGTCCTTACGCAGCGGATAGCCTTCCCAATCATCAGGCATTAGAATTCGGGTTAGCTCCGGGTGGCCTTCGAAGCGAATTCCAAAGAGATCGTAAGCCTCGCGCTCGTACCAGTTGGCGGTGGGCCACAGCGTGGTGAGCGAGTGGATCACGGGGTCGTTCCCCGGCAGCTTCACTTGAATGCGCAGACGTTCTTTGCGTTGCAGCGAAAGTAGATGGTAGTTCATCTCGAAGCGAGGCTCGAGCGGGAAGCGGTCCACCGGGGTGATGTCGGAAAGAAATGTAAAATGGAGCCGGGGCTCGCTGAAGAGAAACTCGCAGAGGCGACGCAGGTTTTCACGACTAACCACTAGCGTGGTTTCGCCCCGAAATTCGATCAGTTGTAAAACGGCCTGCGCATCCCACTTCTCAACCGACTCAACTACGGATGTCGCGTGCCCTGGATCCGATTCCACCGCGCTCGCTTCCCTCGGCCGGATTTCATTGATAATTCGATCCGCGACGAGAACTGAAAGATGCTGTGGTGCTGGACTTCCTTGCCCGTGATGAAGCTGGTTACGATTCGCGTTGCGAGGGGCGCTTCACGCGGGGGGTTCGCCGTGAGGCTAGCGAGTCCACTCCAGTGCGCCCTTCTTCCAGAGGTAAATATAACCAGACAGCAGAATTATAATGTAAAGCAGCATCTCTACAAAACCGAACCATCCCAGCCCACGATACACCAAAGCCCACGGATACAAGAAGATGGCCTCGATGTCGAAGAGGATGAACAGCAGCGCCACCAGGTAATAGTGGACCGAGAACGGATCGCGGGCGTCGCCGGTTGGGGTAACCCCGCATTCGTAGGCCATGTCCTTTTCCCGGGTGCGCTTATGCCGGCCGATCAGGGCCGAGGCGGTGAGGATGGCCCCGGAAAGTCCCATGGCACCTATAAACATAAGCAACAACGGTCCATATCCGTCTAGGTAATTTCCAGTCATTTTTCGATCCACTGTTATAATAGCGGTGCGCATCCAACCGGTCAAATATACTCCGGGAATTTTCGAAAGTTTTTTCGCCCGGACTCGCGAGAGGGGAGATTTCGTGGTTTTTGGCTTCAATACCAACGTCCGTGTGGCCGACCGCGTATTTCACGTGCAGAGCGAAGACCTGGGCGAAGAGCGCCGGATTGTCGAAACGACGGTCTATCTCGATGGGCGCATCGTGCATCGCCGGTCTTCCAACTACATGCAGCTGCCCCCTGCCAACGATGCACCGGCGCTGCGCCGGCGCGTCGAGCACCAGCACCGCGAGGTGATCGACCTGCTTCGTGCGGGCAAGCTGACACTGGATGTTGGCACCGCAGCCGCACCGGTTCCCAAGGCCTTTGCCCCCGCCGCTGCCACTCCCGAGGGCGCCTTTGCGATCGAAATACGCTTCGCGGGCGTTCCGCCCACGATCGTGGCGGGCAAAGCGAAAATCGAAATCCAGGTGGTGAGCCATGCGGATAAGCAGCCGGTGCCCGGCGCGAGCGTGGGAGTGATGCTCGAAGGCGCGAATCCGCCGCTCAACGTGCAGGTGGAAACCAACGCCGGCGGGCGGGCGACGATCATGTTTCCGATGCGAGGGCAGGCCCTTGACGGCGCCCACTTTGTGATTCGCGCGCGGGCGCGCGGCGCCGAAGATGCCATGCGCATTGCGATGCGCCCGAAGGCCGCTGCGCCCGTCCCCAAATCCACCGTCAAAGTGTAGGGAGCAGAAGCCCCCGGTGCTCATGACTGTCGTCATCAATGGAGAAAACCGCGAAATCCCTGAAAACCTTACGGTAGCGGCTTTGCTCCAGCATCTCGGCATTGCCGGCGAACGGATCGCCATCGAGCGCAACCGCGACATTCTCCCGCGCGCCGCATGGCCAGTCACCCCGGTGCAACCGAAGGATCAGTTCGAGATCGTTCACCTCGTCGGAGGCGGATAAGAGCTAGCTGTTCGCGGCGGAGAAAGAACTATTCCCCAACCAAGGTGTGCAGCGTGTCCGCCACGCCTTTCGGCTTAAAACCGAAGGGCCCCGGCTTGGACTTGTAGGCCACTTTGCCGTCGCGGTCGATCACGTAAAGGCGGTCGGGCCATCCGGTGTAGGCGCGTTCGGTGCCGTTGTCGAAGGTGTCGATCACGGCAGGGAATTTGATCCCCAGTTTTACGACGCAGAGCTGTCCCATTTCCACGCGTTCATCGTAGGTTTTTGGCTTGGCGAAGATGACCTTGTCGTCCAGATTGTCCGGATCCTGCCACACGTCGCTGGTGTGGGCTTCGCGAATGTACACCGCATAGAAGGCCACGCGGCCCTGGTATTTGGTGTAGAGGTCGTTGAGGACGGGAACCTCCCGCCGGAAGGGAGGTCAAGTGTAGCTGCCGAAGACCAGGACGACCGGCATCTGCCCGCGGAGGCCGGATAGTTGGACACGGCTCTTGTGGTCGGTGGTTTCCAGTGCGAAGTCTGGCGCCGGGTCGCCCACTTTCACGCGCCCGCGCCTGGCAAAAGTCCACATCGGTTTGAACGGCAGCACCATGAAGGCCGGCCATGGGACATGGCGCATGACGCCGGCGAAGGTGTCTGGCGTCTGCATCATCAGGCCCAGAAAGGCCGCGCTGACCAGCGCGTACGCCAGGACAACTACGGTTAGCACGAGCAAGGTTCGCTGCACGCGTTCTACCGCCTTTTGAGTTCTTACTTATACATTGCTGCGCGGCGTCCGGCGAAATGGAAATCGCCGTCGGCACGGGCCGTTGAAATCCCAACCGACCCCTGGCTTTGAGCTCAAACGCCTTGTAGCAGGTGGCCGAGTTTGTCTCTCTTGGTTCGCAGGTACTTTTGCGACTTGCGGCTGGCCGGAGGCTGGCAGGGAATCCGCTCGGCTACGCGCACGCCGCCTTTCTCTAGTTGCTGGACCTTGTCGGGATTGTTGGAGAGCAGGCGGACCGAGCGAACTCCGAGCAGCTGGAGTGCGCTCGCGCAGAACGCGTAGTCGCGGGTGTCGGCGGCAAAGCCGAGCTTGCGATTGGCTTCCACCGTGTCCATGCCGCCGTCCTGGAGTTGATAGGCCATCAATTTGTTCATCAGCCCAATTCCGCGGCCTTCCTGAGGCAGATAGAGCAGCACGCCGGAGCGGGCACGGCCAATTTTGCGCAGCGAATATTCGAGCTGCGCGCGGCAGTCGCAACGCTGCGACGCCAGCACATCACCGGTCAAACACTGGGAATGAATGCGCACCAATGGAATGCCGCCGCGTTTCAGCGACCCGCGTACGACTGCCACCGCGCTTTCGTTGGGACCGGAACCTTCGATCCCGTAAATGCGAAAAGCCCCAAACTCGGAAGGCAGCTTTGCTTCGGCTACCACTCGTGCGGGGCGTTTGGTTGTCCGCTTTGTCATGAATCTCCGATAACTAAATTCGCCACAGATACAACGATACCGATGCTCCGTCCTCAGCGGCTTCGACCACTTCCTGAGCGTGAGCCGGCCAGCCAGCAATGCCGTGGGCGTAGGCGACGATTCGAGATCCCGGCCGAAGCTGTTCGCGGAGGCGTTCCATCAAGCGCAAGTTTCCCTCCGGTGAAAGATACAGGGAAACCACGGTAGCGTCGGCCACGTTGGTTGTTTTGGCGTCCTCGGCGCGAAACTCGACTCTGTCCGCCACTCCGCTGCGCTCCGCATTGGCCCGTGCTTCCAGTATACGCCGCGGGTTGACGTCCACTCCCACCGCGCGAATCCCGTATTTCGTTGCGGCGCGAATCACCACTCGGCCATCGCCGCAGCCCAAGTCATACAGCACGTCCCCGGAGCCTACTTCCGCGAATCGCAAGAGTTGCTCGACGATCGGCTCCGGCGTCGGCATGTACGCGGCCAAGTCCGGACCGGGACGATCGCGAAGTCCGTACTCACGCCACAATCGCCAAGGCCGCTGGATGGCGTACAGCGGCGAAAAATCTCCGGGCAGGTGAATCATCTCCCGGTCCATATCGCTGGGACTAGCGGCCAGCTGCAACGCGTGCACTATCCCTTGCCAATACGTATCGCGCGAAATCACCCGGAAGTAGGCCCGCCTCCGCGCGCCGCTTCCGCTACTGTTCGCGTTCGCCTCGGTGGGCACGAATTGCGCGACGATGGATTCCGCTAACCGGCGCACGTGCGTGTCGGCTTCCGCTGGGCCGAGGATCTCACTGCTGACGCCAGCGCGCAGGACCCGGTGCGCGACGTAAGCGCCCAGCAACAGCAAGCGCACGCACCGCAATTCCTCTGCGATGCGAAGTGCGGAGCCCCAGTCGACACCGGGCGCCTCGATCACTTCGGCGACATTGCCGATCGCCCGCAACTGGCTCCAGTAGCCCTTGGCTCCGGACACGCAGAGATGCACCAAGGCATCTTCGGCGGATATCGCCCGGAGCCGTCTGCCGCTAACTTCTAGTTCGATTGTTCCCTCGGCCGCGCGTTGGATGGTGGCCTCGACTGGAAATCCCCGCAGCGTCCGCTCGGTCTGCAATGCGAGGAACACTCCAGCGCTGTCATCCAGGAATTGATACTGGCCGCCGCTCCTTGGATGGAGGTCGGCGCGGGGAAGATAACCCGCCGATTTCAGCAGCGCCGTCACGCGCGCCAGATGATGCTCGCGGACCAAAAATTCAAAATCATCGTATTCGTTGCGCCGAAGGCCACGCGATGCCAGCCAGCCGAGGGTGGGCACCTGCGACGGGACAAATGCAATTCCGTCGGAGGCCAGGAGCTGCGAAATCCTTTCGACCTCCGCGATCGAGAGCTGGTCGGCTTCCCGCGCTTGCTGAGCGCCACGCCACAGCACCTCCCGCCATTGGAAGGGAATTCGATCGGCGACCACCTGATTCAGGTGCGCGTCGAGCCGCCAGAGGCAGTCGTGCCGCAAGCCATCGGCGACCAAATTTGGCCAATTCACCCCGTCGGGGACCAACGACTGGATGCATTCGACGTCCGGCGCCGCAAGATTCCTACGGGCGCAAGCAACCAGCAGCTCGATTTCCGGAGTTCTTCGTTCGGCGACCAAATACCCCTCAGTGACCCGCGCGCGTCACAGCAGATACTGCCTGTGAAGCAATGACCCACCAATCACAAAAAACAGAAGCGCTTACGGAAGCCTGCAGAGCATGGGAAAGCAAATGTAACCCGGAACAACCAGTAGCAAGATTCTATACCGAGCGTCAAGCGATCCATACCGTGTCGCTTTACTTCGCCCATGCCTTTGGCTACCTTTACTTCTACTTCGCCGCACGCGTCTGGCGGACCTGCCGTCACCAACGATGATCGCACCCGGACAAGTCGAAGCCGTCAGCCACAGCAAAGACATCCTCTTCACGCTGGTGCTGAAAGTGGGTTTCGCCGCTTCGCTGGCCGCGCTACTCCTGCGGTTCGCCACCTTTCGGCGAATTCTTTTCACCGAGCAGCGAGACTCCGATCAAAAAGTTCTGCTGCTGCTCTTTCTCACGCCGCCGCTGGCCATCGGCATTGTGCTCCGCCTGGTTGGCTACCCCTTCTTCGATCTCACCCTGGAAGGCTCATTCCTGATGGGCCTGATCGGGGGAAATATGGTGGGGTTGTTGGGCGGATCGCTAATCAGCTTACCGGCGTTCGGCAACCACGAATGGTTGTCGGCCCCGATGGCGGCGCTGGTCGGGTTGATGGCGGGGTTGGTCCGGCAGGTCATGCCCAATAAAGAAGTGGTCTGGGATTTTGGTCCATTTCTATTCCTCAACCTGCCGCGCTCGATTGTCCGCTGGGTCCGCGACGGCATTTTCAATTGGGCGATGCTGCCCCTGGCGGCTTGCGCCAGCTTCGAACTCGGACGGATGGCGCTGGCCTCCGCCGTACCGTCGCGCTGGCTCTTCGCTATACATCCGTATTCCTGGCCGATGATGCTGCTGGTGGTGTTGTCGTCGCTCATGGCGGTAGCGGTGCCGATTAAAATTTGGCACAGCACGCGTCTGGAGATGAACCTCGAGCTCAACCAGCAATACCTCCTCAAGGCGCGGATGGACGCGCTGACCAGCCAGATCAATCCTCATTTCCTCTTTAATACCTTGAACACCGTTTCATCGCTCATTCGTTACGATCCGGACACCGCGCGCGAAGTGGTCATCAAACTTTCCAACATTCTGCGCCGCCTGCTGCGGCAGACCGAGACGTTCGTACCGTTGCGCGACGAGCTGGAATTCATCGACGACTATCTGGATATCGAAGTGGTCCGCTTTGGCCATGACAAACTACAGTTCTTTAAGGAGATTGCTCCTGACACTCTCGACAATTTTGTCCCCAGCATGTTGCTGCAGCCGATGGTGGAGAACGCCATCAAGCACGGGCTAGCGCCAAAGCTGGAAGGCGGAGAAATCCACCTGCGCGCCCGCCGCGAAGGCGGCAACCTGATGATCGAAATCGAAGACAACGGCCTGGGAATGGGCGAAGAGCGCCTGTCGGTAATCTATTTCCAGGGAATCGGGATCAGCAACGTCCACGAACGCCTGCGCCTGCTCTACGGCGATCAATTCGCCATGGACATCCGCAGCCACGAGGGCCAAGGAACCCTGATCCAGATCAAAATTCCCGAGCTCGTTTCGACGTTTGCCGCCGCGCCGTAGCGCCCGCCGCGCTGGGCGCGCTCCTTCGACTTCCGCCGCGAAACTGGCGTACAATTTGCCTCACGACAACGGGAAGGGGCGAACGCAATGGCTAATCGCAAGGCGGCAGGGGCCGAAAACGAATCGAGCATGAGCGCGCTGGGACTTTTGGTGCTTCTGGTTCTCGCGGCGTGGTTCGCGATCGGCTACGAACTGCAAACTCTGATCGCGTTCGAGGTGCGTCACTGGGCCTCTGAGAGTCCTACATTGAATGTGACGCCGCAGGGCGCTACCGGCGCCGCGCCGGCCGCCGCTACCGGACCTCGCGTCGAGCACTACAACTATCAGTTCAATCTTCCGTGGAAGGATTTCGCTCACGATGATGCCACTCCGGATTATGCGGTGGTGCAGGCGAAGACCGGCCAGGTGGTAATCTTCTACAATCCCGACGAGGAGATCGACATTCTTGCGGGGATGAAGGCTGGCAACACGGCTCTATCCCGTGGATACAATCAGATTTTCGCGGACCATCTTTTCGACTCGAATTACAGTTTGTATGCGGCGGTGTATTCCGCGGACCCCGCGCAAGCGCATTCCTGGATGCCTCGCGCAGACGCGTTGCGCCTGGATTCACTGTTGATCGACAAGCTTTCCTTCGGCATCGAGGCTCCCGGCCCCACCTATCTTTTCAACTGGGGCGGCCTTCGCGGCATTCGTTTCGGCGACGCGGCGCACGGGGGCCCGGTAGCCTTTCACGCCTTCGACAATCACGACCGGCAATTCCGTTTTGTGTTCACCACCCGGGCCGACACGCCCACACCCGTCACCCTGAACGAAAACGAGATCGAGCAGGTGGTCCAGTCGGTTCGCACCGCGTACTAGATTATTATTGGTGGGCGAGTTTGAATCGATGAACTAGCCTACGCGTTTTGTTTCTTGGCGATTTCGATAAGCGACGGCAGGACGTTGCCGAAATTGGTGCCCGTGGGCTGGCCGAAATCGAAATAGAGCTTGCGGTATAGATCGTAGAGAGAGTGGTAAATCTTCTGCGCTTCGGGCTGTGGCTGGTAGACGATGTATTCCGGGCAAATCTGCTTCTGGGCTTCTTCGATTGTTTTGAAGGCGCCGGCGGCCATGAACGCGAAAATCGCCGAGCCCAGGCTCGTCACGCTCTTGCTGGGAACCAGCACGGGTCTGCCCAAGACGTTTGCGTACACCTGATTGAGTACTTGATTGCTCTGGGGAATTCCTCCGCCATTGATCACTCGTTCGATGGTCGTTTCGTGCTCGGCCATGCGATCCAGGATGATGCGGGTGTGGAATGCCGTGCCTTCGATCGCCGCAAACAGTTCACCCTGCGCGGTGCTCTGCAGATTCCATCCGAGAGTAATTCCACCGAGGTTGGCGTTCACTAACACCGTTCGGTCGCCGTTGTCCCAGGTCATCCGCAGCAGTCCGGTTTGCCCCGCGCGATACTTCTCGAGGCCTTTGCTCAATTCCGCGACCGAGGTATTCGCGCGCTGCGCAATAGCGCTGAAAATATCTCCGGTAGCGGAAAGTCCTGCTTCGATCCCGGTATAGCCGGGATGCACGCTGCCTTGCACCACGCCGCAGACGCCCGGGACTAGCTGCGATTGCCGCGATATTCCGATGATGCAGGTGGAGGTGCCAACTACGTTGACCATATCTTTTTCGTGTGCGCCCGCGCCGATGGCGTCCCAGTGCGCGTCGAACGCGCCCACCGGAATCGGAATTCCCGCGCGCAGTCCCAGTTTCTCCGCCCAAAACGGCGAGAGAGTCCCGGCGATATGGTCCGAGGTTTCGTAGTCACCTTGCAGCTTCGCGCGCACACCCGCCAGCAGCGGATCGACCTTCACCAGAAATTCTTCCGACGGAAGCCCGCCCAGCCCCGGATGCCACAGCCACTTGTGCCCCATGGCGCAGACGCTTCGCTTGGCCTTGGCGGGATCGGTGACGCCGCACAGCGTGGCCGCCACCATGTCGCAATGTTCGAAGGCGCTGGCGAAGCGCGCGCGTTTGTCAGGGTTGTGGCGCAGCCAATGCAGGAGCTTTGCGAATCCCCATTCCGAGGAATAAATGCCGCCGCACCACTCGATCGCTGGCAGTTTTTCCTGGTGGGCCAAGGTGGTGATTTCGGCGGCTTCGGATTTTGCGCGGTGATCGCACCACAGGTAATAGTCGTCGATCGGCGCCATGTGCGCGTCCACCGGCACCACCGACGAACCGGTGGTATCGAGAGCCACTGCGGCCACGTCGTTTCCCGAAATTCCGGCCTGGGCAACCGCCTGGCGCATGGCCGCCGCCAGGGCGCGCATGTGGTTATCGTGCGATTGGGTCGCGTATTCGGGATCTTCACGCTTGCGATGCAGAGGGTATTCGCTGACCGCGGAAGCGAGGGTGCCTTTCGCGCTGTCCACGATGGAGACGCGAACACTCAGTGTGCCGAAATCGACGCCTGCTACGACGGTCATGGAAGGGGACCTCGAAGGTATTTGAAAACTAAAGTTTTATTCGGCGCCGCCAAGCCCGCCGCCATTTCCGGAGATCGCTAACCCTGATGCCAATACGTCGCCCATTGGAAATAGCGGGTAGCGGCTTCGTAGACCGCGCCAGCGGTGTTCGACATATTCGTGGCCACGTGATGTTCGAATCCGTTCTCGCAGATGTAGCGCAGCAACTTTTGCATCTGCGGAATCTCCACTACCCCCGCGCCACCGAACGTTTCCAGGGGATCGCTAGTGAAGTGACCTTGGCCGACGTACCCACGGATCACGCCGTGCTGGTCGTCGGTAGAAAATCGCGCAAAGCTCATCGGCGCGGCTTTCACTTTCCCCACCACGGTGCCAAAAGTGTTGTTGATGCCGACGGTGCCCGCGATGATCGCCTGGTAATCCATTTTCACGTCGACGAAAAAATGCTTTGGCAGATTGCTGCAGTGGAAGCACACCGCCTTGTCCGGATTGTCACCGTAATTGTTGTTCCAATCGAGCAGTGCGCTGGGAGTTTGCGACGCCAACGCC
>Ga0302326_10007303_pt1 | contig 24642 bp, 17 predicted proteins | sample Palsa_T0_3_FD_202264 | JGI IMG/M metagenome (GOLD analysis project Ga0302326, IMG submission 202264) | Peat permafrost microbial communities from Stordalen Mire near Abisko, Sweden - Palsa_T0_3 | ecosystem: Environmental > Terrestrial > Soil > Palsa > Peat permafrost | place: Sweden: Abisko... | reverse complement strand
GAGGCTGGCCGGCTTATGAGTTCAGCGACGGATCGACAGGCACCGCGAACATCTTGCGCAAGGCCAACGGCGAGCCCAGCGTGCAGGTGTCGTCCCGAAGCATCGCCGACACACCGAACCAGGTGACTATTGAGTTTCAAGACGCCTTCAACGGGTATCAGCAGGACAGCCTGCTCACGGTCGATGTGAACGATACCCAGCTTACGGGCCAGGTAATTACCACCACGCTCATGGCGTTGGGGATTCCGAACTACGATCAGGCCGCGCGCATCTCTCAGTTCACCCTGGATAAGTCAATCGGTGGAAACACTTACATTACATTTGACACTAACGTGAAGGCGCTAGGCTTGCGGCCCGGCGACATCGTTACGGTCACCTATCTCAAAGAAGGCTTTGAACGGCAGCCCTTCCGCATAACCAAGATCGCGCCGGGCACGAACTATAGGATCACCACAATTACGGCGCAGGTGCAGCAGGACGAATGGTACTTGGATACCAACGGCCAGATACCGGGCGCGGCCGCCAGCTTGCAGCCCGGCTCAGGCGTAGGCGTGCCTCGTCCACTGCTAGGCAACATACTCGATGCCAACGGTAATCCGGAATACCAGATCGCGGAGAGCTCCAGCAACTCGAGCGATGGCGGCGTTGACGAAGAGCTGACGGTGGGGTTCCTTATGCCGTCTACGACCACAACGGGCGGCCCGGGTATGCCGCTGGTCAGCCTGGCCGCCACGATCGAGGCAGGCGGGACGCTGGCGGGCGGTCAGATACTCTATTACGCCGTGAGCGCGTTGGATTCGGCGGGAAACGAAAGCGTTTTATCGTTCATGATACTTGCCAGCATACCGCCCGGTTCTAACGCCAACAGCGTGACGTTGACGGGACTGAGTTTCGACACCAGTACCACAAGTTTCAACGTATACCGCGGGCCGAATCCCCAACAGATGGGCCGAATCGCATTCAGTCAGACGCTGGCCTCCAGTTTCACCGATACCGGGCTGACAGACCAGGTGTGGGTGCCGCCCGATCCGGCATTCGATCACGCCAACTTCTATTGGCGCACGGAATTGCAGCCGCCCTACGCCGCGACCATCGCAACCGCCAACACGGTCGGCAACGCAACCGCCGAAATGGGCGGCGTCAATTATGCCGGCACGATCGTCCGGATTCTCAGCGGTACCGGCGCGGACCAGGAGTACCCGATTGCATCGAACACCGCGACTATTCTTACGCTGACCGAACCGTGGGGTGTGCAACCGGATGCAACCAGCCAATTCGTCGTGGCGGAGGCGGCCTGGCATTTCGCGGCCACCGCCAAGACCAGCCCAGTTGAGTTTGAAATTCCCAATGAGACGGGTGTCACCCTGCACATACAGGGCAGAGGGGCAAACGTGAATAATCTGGAAGGGCCGCCGCTGCTATCGACACTGACCCGGTGGATGATAGGCGGCGGAGGGCTAGGAGACATGGCGGCCCCTCCCCTGCCCGTCTTCGGTCTCGGTACATCGTCGCTCGAAAGCGGCACCGTGGAACTAAGCGGGGTCTCTTTCCAGACACTCACGAACACTACCAGCGTAACGGCCGGCACGTTGACTATGTACTACTGGGACGAGCTGATCGGAAGCACGCCATACCTATTGTCCGCCCTGATGGCGGCCACCGACACCGTATTGAATCTGACGCCGGCCGGCAGCGCGGCGGCGGGTTCGTTCGTTCAAGTCGAGGCGGAAGTGATGCAAGTGGTGTCATCCGCAAACGGCGGGCTGCAATATCAGGTGACTCGCGGCATGCATGGCACAACGGCAGCGTCGCACGCCGCACAAATTGCGGTGTATCAGCTGTCGAGCACGGTCGCCGTAGCTCCTTTCCCGATGGACTTCTTTGGCAGTCCACTTAGCGGTAACTGGAGCTATCCGATGCCGCTGCCGAATGCGAAGGTGGCAAGCGCGGAATTGTTCGTCACAAATTCTAGAGGCAACAGCCCGACGGCCGCGATCAACCTGACACAGTCGGTGGACTATGGGATGCGGACGCTTTCCGGCGGACAGTACTCGTTCCAGGTGCAGGGATTTCTGGCGGTGGACAGCGACCCCGCGCCGAACGTGATCGTGGAAGCGGCGCATGCGGTGCAGGATGTGTATGCGATCGTGAAGCAGGCTCCCGTGGGGGGCCCCATACAAATTACCCTGAGCCAGAATGGTTCGCCCTACTGCACTCTTTCAATCCCCGCCGGCGCCATCATCTCGCCCAGTGTGGACGGCTTCGGGATGCCATTGCTGGCGCAGGCGCAACTTAGCTTAGCGATTACAGCGGTGGGACAAACCAGCCCAGGCTCCGACCTGACGGTAATCCTGCGGTTGTGACCAGCCGGCCAAACGCATGACCACGATTCAGAAGCTTACTCCTAACCAGGACTTGCAGTGCTACTTCTACGAGCCCTCCGCAGTGGCGGCACTTAGCGCGACGAGTCCGAATGGCTTCACCGTTTCCGGTTGCTGGCGCACCCAGTCCGACTGGGCCGTTGTCGAATGGAATCGCGACAACGTATTCGAGCATCCGTTATTCCGCAACCTTCCGGACAGCGATTTGAGCGGGCTGCAGCTCTCGTACCAGGAGACGCGCACCAACTGCATCGCGATCGATTCAGTGCTGTATCCCACCGTGGACTGGCCGTATCTGCGCGTATGGGCCGATCCGGGAACAGGCGAGCAAATCTATAAAATTCCGTTGCTAGCGAATGCGGCGCCGGTGACGGGAAGCTATACGCCGGCGGCGGCGACTTTCGCGCTGCAAGGGGCGGCAACGACCGGAGATTATATCGAGCTGGCCTGGGACGAAGAGCACTACACCTATCAACTCTACGGGACAGATACGCTGGCATCGGCTGCAGCGGCGTTGGCCAACAGCATCAACACGTTCTCCCAATCGATGCGGGCTTCACCCAATGGCGCTGCCATCACACTAACGCTCGCCAATGGCAGCACCGGCACGAACGGTAACCGGATTGGTGTTTATGGAAATGTCTATCGCGCGCCGCCCGGAACGCCCACCGAAACTTGGCAGCCCGGATGGCAGCTTCTCAGCGGCGGCGAATCGCCGGCCCAGTGGCAGGTTGCTCTGAACTTCAGTTCGATCAGCGGGTTGGATCCAACTGGCGCCACGGTGCCCGTACCCATGAATGCAGTGCGCAAGATGCGCTGGACCTGGGCGGCCGACCTGCAGCCAGGGAATTTCGCGCGCAGCGAGTTTGCGGTGGCGGTTTCAAACTGGATCGTTAGCGGCTCGAACCGCGCCTACCAGGTAGCGGGCCCGGGAAGCTGGCGCGTGGAAGACGACGATGTGGCCATCGTGTACACAGGCCAGTGGACTACTGCTATCGGTAACTACTCGGGCGGATCGATCGGTTATGCAACCACGCCGGGCGCGAGTGTAAGCTACTCCTACCAATCGCCGCAAAACCATTTACTGAACCTCGGGACCCGAAGATTTGCCACCGCCGCCCAGCTATCCGTTCAGGTAGATCAGAATCCCGTACAGGTCTTGAGCGTCGCGCTGGCGGGTGAAGATGTCCTGGTGCGATGGGAATTGGGCGCCATGTCGGGTGGGACACAGCACACCGTAACAGTCACACACGCGGGCGCGGTAGGATCTACCTTCTATTTCGACTTCCTTGAAATTGCGATTCCGACCGGCGACATACCTTACTTCGTACCGGACCCGCAGACGACGCTGGCGACCGACTGGGACACGCTACACTCGCAGGCCCTGGCGCCCGAGCGGACCGCGTGGCTGATCCAGGCGTTGGGTTTCGCGGGAAGGGCGAATCACTATGCGGGCGCGTTGTGGTTTTACGAGTTGCTTTGCTCCGGGCAAGAGTACGCCACCGGGACGATCGCGTTTTCCGGCGCGTCGCAGTTCGGTAACACGACTCAGGTTTCGCTGGGGCCGACTGTTTTCACGCACCTGAACTTGATCGGCGATACAATCACAAGCCTGGCCCAGGCGTTCGCGCTACTCATCAATGAAGGGTCCACCGGCGTGTGGGCGCTGGCGAACGATGCGGTGCTCACGATCACCGCACGCATCATGGGCAGCGCCGGAGACGGACTGATCTTGTCCGTCGATGTCGGCGGCAGTACAACCCTACAGGCGCAATCAAGCGGAGCGCTGGCGGGCGGAGTGGATGGCGCCTGGCTTACAGACTTGACTGTCATACCGCGAATCAATCGCGCCGCGCGCGACTGGAGCCAGAGTTTCTACATGGCGCTCAACAGCTACGGCATCGAGGTGACAGCTTCGTTCAGCACGGAACTGGGAAATGGAGACCCATCGGCGTCCGCCGGCATCGCCCAGTGCTATCCGGATGGCAGCGCGACGCTGGTGAACACACCAGCTTTGCAGACGAATTTCTCGCCGGCGAGTTTGGCGTACTGGCAGCAGGTCTATCTCGATATGGCCAACGTAATGGCCGCGGCGGGCGTGCCGGCGTATCTGCAATTCGGCGAAGTGCAGTGGTGGTACTTCTGCCCGCCGGCGGATCCGGCCGATGGCAACTGGACGCCGATCCCTAATGGCGGCATGCCTTTCTATGACGCCTATACCACGGCCACGTTTCAATCGCAGTACGGGCGGCAAATGCACGTTTTTACGGACCCGAGCAACGACCCTACGCCATACCCGCAGGAATCCGCCTTTCTGCCCGGACTGATCGGCCAGTTCACTGCCGCGATCATGACCTTTGTGCGGCAGACATACGCGACTGCACAGTTCGAAGTGCTCTACCCGCCGGACACGAACAACGCTCCGTTGACCAGTGTGGTCAACTTGCCGGCGCAGTGGTCTCCAGCGAACTTCAACTGCTTCAAGACTGAAAACTTCACTTACACAGGCGACTACGATCTGAACGCGGCTGTTACTTCGATCGACCTACCGATTCAATTGGGCTTTGCGCGGGCTGATAGCGCGCATCTGGTGGGCATCGGCAATTACACGACACCGTGGGAAAAGGAGGCTCGTATCGCGAAGGCGATGCAACTGGAATCGGTGGTGCTGTTCGCACTGGACCAATGTTGCCTGATCGGCTATGGGCTGCCGCTCTTGCCCTCGCCCGGCCGGGGCCTGTTTATGGGGGACTGAATGCTGCCCTTCAACCCCAGGGCATCGGCGCGATCCTGCATGGCCTTCACGCAGACGGCGATGTGTTCGTCGAGTTCCAACCCCAACTCACGCGCACCATTCACAATGTCGTCGCGGCTCACGGAACGCGCGAACGCCTTGTCTTTCATCTTCCTGCGCACCGACGAAGCATCTACCTCGAAAACGCTGCGGTGCGGTTTGACATAGGATACGGCGGTGATGAAGCCGGCCAGTTCGTCGCACGCGAAGAGCGTCTGCTCCAGGGCAGACTCCCGCGACACGCCGGTAAAATCGGCATGCGAGAGGATCGCACGGCGGATCTCAGCGCTCACGCCACGCTCGGCTAGGATGGGTTCTCCCTTCGTGGGATGGTCCGGAAGCACCGGATGGACCTCCCAATCGAAATCGTGCAGCAGCGCGGTAACGGACCATTTCTCTTCGTCCTCGCCGAGTTTGCGCGCATAGGCAGTGACGCAAGCCTCCACCGCCAGCGCGTGCTTACGAAGGCCTTCCGATTTCGTGAATTCGTGGAGGATCTCCAGGGCTTGTTGCCGGTTCATTCCAACTATGATAGTACAGACTGTGGAGTGCGATTCATATGCCTATTCGCTTCACCTGCCTGTTACTCTGCGCGCTGGCTGCGGCGTCTCTCTGGGCGCAGCCCGCGTCATTGAAAGGACCCGGCGAGGATGCCACTTTTTACCTGTACGTAAACGAAGACCGCGTCGGCACGATCAAGGCCAAGTGGCTGCCGGGCGGCGCCTACCAGAACGATGCCACGATCTCGATGGCGGGTCAGAGCATGACCGTTACCACTTCTATCGCAGTGGACACGGATGGCCTCTGGAACCAAATCACCGCGTCCGCGCCGGCCGGCGCCACCACATGCGTGCGCGAAGGAGCCACCGCTCGCCGCACGGCGAAGGATAAGGCCACCACGATCGACATCAAACCAGGGGCGCGCCTTTTTGATAACTATGGCCCGGCATTGATGAGCCAGGCCGTACGCCTCTATGATCGCGCGAAGGGCGGCAAGCAACCATTCCCGCTGATTGTGGTGCCAGGCGCAGCCATAGAAGCGTCGCTCGAATTCAAGGACCAGGTAGAGCGCACTGTGGCGGGTAAGGATCTGACTTTCATCCGCTACACTTACTCCCTGGCGGGCATCGACATCACCCTCTGGACAGATGCCGACGGCCGGGTCTATCTCGGTGAAGTGCCTGTTCAGCATGCTGCCTATGTGCGCAAAGGGTATGAGGTGCTGCGCAAAGAGCCGGTTTCGGATCCGCTGCTCTCGCAGCCGAAGTTCGAGGTGAAGGTGGAAGCGAACACGATGATCGCGATGCGCGGTGGCGTGAAGCTGGCGACTGACATCTATTTGCCGCAGGCTGGCGGAAAAGCGCCGGTGATATTGATCCGCACTCCTTATAAGAAGGAGATGAGCGAGATACAGGGGCGGTATTACGCCCGCCGCGGCTACGCAGTTGCGATCCAAGACTGTCGCGGCCGCTTCGGATCGGAAGGCGTATGGGAGCCGTTCATCAACGAGCCGAAGGACGGTTACGACGCCATCGAGTGGCTGGCCGCACAGCCTTGGTCAAACGGTAAAGTCGGCATGATCGGCGGATCTTACGTCGGCTGGGTGCAGTGGTGGGCAGCCAGTGAGCGGCCGCCTCACCTGGTCACCATCATTCCGAACGTAGCGCCGCCGGACCCGTTCTACAACATCCCCTACGAGCACGGCGCCTTCTTTATCCTCGGCGCCATCTGGTGGGCGGACATCCTGGAATCCAATGCTACCGGCGACTTGTCGGGTGTGGCTCTCAGCAAGATCGGCGAAAAGAAGTACGGGCAGATGCTGCGCGCGCTGCCGGTGATCGACCTGGATAAAGCCGTGCTCGGCAAAGAAAATCCTTACTGGCGCAAGTGGATCGAGCATCCCGTGGATGACGATTGGTGGGCGCAAGCCGATTTCCTGAACAAGTTGAGGGATGTCAATATCCCGGCGTTCCACCAATCGGGCTGGTTCGATGGCGACGGCATCGGCACCAAGCTGAACTACCTGCAAATGAAAGAGTACGGACACGCCAACCAGAAACTCACTATCGGCCCGTGGGGGCACACCGACACCGCATCACGCAAGCTTGGCGACCGCGATTTCGGTCCGCAAGCCATTATCGACCTGCAACGGGATTATCTGCGCTGGTTCGATTACTGGCTGAAGGGCGTCGACAATGGGATCACGAAGGAGCCGTTAGTCAGTATCTACGTGATGGGCACTAACCAGTGGCTGCATGGTAACAGCTATCCGCTGCCGGAGACAAAGTTCAGGAAATTGTACTTCTCCGGCGCTGGTAAAGCGAACACGTCGAAGGGCGATGGGCGGCTCACGTTCGACGAGCCGCCCGCCGGCGCGCACCCGGACAAGTACCTGTACGACCCGGGCGATCCTACTCCCGACCCCAATTTCTTCGAAACGACCGAGGAGCAGGACAAAGAGGTCAGATCCGCCGACGAAAAAAAGACCGAGGCTGAGGCGCACCATGACAAGGTCACCTCCGCGCGGCAGGACATTCTGGTGTATCAAACGGAAACCCTGCGCGAGCCACTGACTTTCGCCGGCCCGGTTTCGGCTACCATTTACGCGTCTTCCTCGGCGCGAGACACCGATTGGTTCGTCACGCTGGTGGAAATCGAGAAGGACGGCAAGATCTTCACCCTGGGCACCGGCAAGCTGCGCGCGCGGTTCCGCAACAGCGTGCACAAACCGGAACCGCTCAAGCCCGGCCAGATCTACGAATACCAGCTCGACCTTTGGCAGACCGGCATCACGGTCCCGGCAGGCGACCGGCTGCAGGTCGAGGTCGCATCGGCGGTCTTTCCGATGTTCTCGCGCAACCTGAACACGGGCGGGCATAATGAGACGGAAACGAAGTTCGTGTCCGCCCGTCAGGTGGTTTACCACGACGAACAGCACCCGTCTCACGTGCTGCTGCCTGTTATACCGGCGGAGGATTTGGAGAAGTAGATCTCAGCACTGGCCCTCCATGCCGCACAGAGGCATTTCGCCGGCAGCGCACTTGGCGCCTGGCACGAACGCGAACTGGGCTTCTTCGGTCGAGCCTTTCAGCGCCGTGGTGGAGGATCTGCCGCCGGAGATGGCCTGCGCAACCTCGTCGAAGTAACCCGTGCCCACGAAGGTCTGATGCTTGATCGCGGAATAACCGTCTTGCTGGGCGCTAGAGAACTCCTGCTCCTGTAGCTTGGAGTAAGCCGACATACCGCTTGCAGCGTACTCTTTGGCTAACTGGAACATGCTCAAGTTCAGCGCGTGGAAGCCGGCCAAAGTTACAAACTGGAACTTATAGCCCATGGCCGCCAGCTCGCGCTGGAACTTCGCGATGGTGGCATCGTCCAGCTTCTTCTTCCAGTGGAACGAAGGCGAGCAGTTGTACGCAAGTAACTTGCCTGGATACCTGGCGTGGATGGCTTCGGCGAAGCGGCGCGCCTCGGCGAGGTTAGGCTCGGAAGTCTCGCACCAGAGCATATCGGCGTGGGGGGCATAGGCCAGCCCGCGGGCGATGGCCGCCTCGATGCCGCCGCGAAAACCGAAGAAGCCCTCGGGCGTCCGCATGCCAGTGAGGAAGGGCTTGTCGCGCTGGTCGATATCGCTCAGCAGCAGCCCGGCGCTATTGGCATCGGTGCGGGCGATCAGGATCGTGGGAACCCCCATGACGTCCGCGGCGAAGCGCGCAGCCACCAGCTTCTGCACGAACTCGGAAGCCGGCACCACCACTTTGCCTCCCATATGCCCGCACTTCTTGGCGGAAGCGAGTTGATCTTCGAAATGCACCGCGGCCGCGCCGGCCTCAATCATCGACTTCATCAGCTCGAAAGCGTTCAACGGTCCGCCAAAGCCGGCCTCCGCGTCAGCCACGATCGGGGCAAACCAATTGATCCCGTTGCGTCCAGCGGAGTGATGGATCTGGTCGGCTCGAGTGAATGCATTGTTGATCGCACGCACCAGCGTGGGGACGCTGTTCACCGGATACAAGCTCTGATCCGGATACATCTGACCCGACACATTCGCATCCCCGGCCACCTGCCAGCCGCTGACATAGATCGCCTTCAGCCCGGCCTGCACCTGTTGCACGGCCTGGTTGCCGGTCAGCGCTCCCAGCGCCGGGATGTATGGCTCAGTGCGGAGCAGATTCCACAGCTTCTCCGCGCCCATGCGTGCCAGGGTGTACTCGACCCGGATCGATCCGCTTAACCGCGCGACGTCCTCCGGCGTATACAACCGGGTAATTCCCTCCCAGCGCGCGGCAGTGCTCCAGTGACACAGAGTATCGTGGTGTGTCTTATCATACGTTCCGTTATTCAACATTCAAAATGCGTAGCCTCCACTTGCAGTAGATCGCGATTTCCGGAAAAAGTGAAATGGCGCGGGACGCACCGGACCACTGGTCCGAATCGGACTACCGGATTGTAGTGACTGCCCCGATGGAGCTAACCTGATATTGAGAGAGCCTATGACCAAAGCCCAACTGGACATTCAAGTCGCCGGCGCTGTCACCGAAGCCGACCGCAGTATCCTGACTCCCGAAGCGGTGAGCTTTCTGAGAGCGCTTTCGGGGAACTTCGAGGCGCGCCGCCAACAACTGCTCGCACAGCGGCACGAACGGCAGCAGGAGATCGACCGTGGTGAAATGCCACAGTTTCTGCCCCAGACTGCCTGGATCCGGGATACCGATTGGGTGGCAGCGCCCATCCCCGCCGATTTGTTGGACCGCCGCGTGGAGATTACCGGGCCGGTGGACCGCAAGATGATCATCAACGCCCTGAACTCGGGCGCCAGCGTGTTCATGGCCGATTTCGAAGATTCCAATTCGCCCACCTGGCGGAACAATCTGGACGGGCAGTTCAACTTGCGCGACGCGGTGAACGGCACGATCGGCTATGTGAGCCCGGAAGGCAAGCGCTACGAATTGGGCGAGCGCTCCGCGGTGTTGATGGTGCGGCCGCGCGGCTGGCATCTGGATGAGAAGCACTTCCTGGTGGACGGCCGGCCGATTTCCGGCAGCCTCTTCGATTTCGGGCTGTACTTCTTCCACAACGCCAAGGCCCTGATGGCCAAGGGGACCGGGCCGTATTTCTATTTGCCGAAGATGGAGAGCCATCTGGAAGCGCGCCTGTGGAACGATGTCTTCCATTTCGCGCAGCGGGAACTGGGCATTCCGCGCGGGACCATTCGCGCCACGGTGCTGATCGAAACCATATTGGCCGCGTTCGAGATGGACGAGATCGTCTACGAACTGCGGGAGCACTCCGCCGGGTTGAACTGCGGGCGGTGGGACTACATCTTCAGCTTCATCAAGAAATTCCGCAACCGGCCCGACTTCGTGCTGCCCAACCGCGCGCAGGTCACCATGGAGCGGCACTTCCTCAGCTCATATGTACACCTGCTGATTGAGACCTGTCACCGGCGCGGCGTACATGCCATGGGTGGGATGGCGGCGCAGATTCCCATCAAGAACGATCCCGCGGCGAACGAACAGGCGCTGGATAAGGTGCGGCAGGATAAGCTGCGCGAAGTCCGCGCGGGGCACGATGGCACCTGGGTAGCGCATCCTGGCCTGGTGCCCGTGGCGAAGGAAATCTTCGACAAGCACATGGCGGGTCCGAATCAGCTGCAGCATCGGCCGCAGATACAGGTGACCGCCGCGGACCTGTTGGAAGTGCCCGCCGGCGACATCACCGAAGCCGGGTTGCGCTGGAACATCGACGTAGGCATCCAATACCTGGAAGCGTGGATGCGCGGCAACGGCTGCGTCCCGATTTATAACCTGATGGAGGACGCCGCCACCGCCGAGATCTGCCGCGCGCAAGTCTGGCAATGGGTCAAGCACGGCGCCAAGCTGAACGACGGGCGTGCGGTGACTGTGGACCTGGTGAAGCGCACGATTGCGGATGTGGCCGAGAGTTTGCGCAACTCGATCGGCGGCGAACAACTCGCGCGCGCGGCGGGCATGTACGAGCAGATGATGACCAGCGGCGATTTTCCGGAGTTTCTGACGCTGGTAGCGTACGAGTATATCGATTGATATCGATTCACCATAGATTAACATCGATTAGCATTGCACGGCGGCTTTAGCCTTCGGAAGCTCATGTCGAATTCTCCTCCGGGTTTGGGATCAATCTCCATTACCGACTTCATCATAGACCCCGGGCGCCGGGAAACGAACCTATCATTACCTATCATGGAAGGCGCCGGGCCATAAGTGGTTTGGTTAGTGGCTAGTGACAGGTGGAACTTTATTATCGAAAGGTGTGACTGGCAATGGGCTCGGGCTGGCGCGGGTAGACTTCGCGCTTTTCAGATTTGTGCCCGCGCGCGATGTCGCTGGCTGGGCTGGCGTGAAGTTGCAAGCCTGGCGCCGCTGGGCGAGTCTAGGTAGTGTATGGTGTCTCTCGAAGAATTGCGCCAGGCCAAGCGCGCGGCCAGGCTAGCGATGGCAACGACCTGGACCTCCTCGTCGAGTGGGAGCCGGAGCGCAGCCTGCTGGACGTGGTGGGCCTCAAACAAGACCTTGAAGATCTGCTCGGGGTGACCGTGGACATCGGCTCCGAACGCGGCCTCCACTGGTTCATTCGTGACGAAGTCTTACGGGAAGCCGTACCCTTGTGAAGAGCGATCTGCTGTACCTACACCACATCCGGGAGCAGTGTGGGCGGGTGCACGATTGCGTCCAGCCGGTCTCGCCGGAACTACGGGAGGCGCTGACGCTGCCGTGGCGGCGGACCGCCGGCCTGCGCGATGTTTTGATTCACGATTGCCCCAATTTGGACTTGGAGCGCATTTGGCTGGTTGCCAGCCGCGATGTTCCGGAGTTACTTCGCGCGATTGATGGCTTCCTGCGTGAGCGGGGACTTGAGCCAGGATCGGGACCTTCGCGTCGCCCAATCGCAGGGTAGTCAAACCGAGTGGACCTGGATGTTCTGAGCTTCTCGAAAATCGAAACTGCCTTCGCGGAACATCTCTCGTTCCGCCCAGCGCTGAGCAATGACTATGGACGCCTCGATGGTCTTTCCGAGACCTACCTCGTCCGCGAGGATCACTCCTGGGAAAGTGGCGACTGGATCGCGAGGAGTGCCGCGTCCACCTGATTGGGGTTGAGATCCACCTTGGCTCCCGCGAGCGACGCGGGGAGCATCGTAGCATGGAGGCGCGCTGGGCACCCGTCGCGGGGCGGCCTCGAGGCCGCCGCAGGCTGCGAGCCTGCCCCACTGCGATAAACTGTAGGGACGTGACATCCAAGAGGACGATCCGCACTGCAGCGGCAGCGGCGAAGAGCGCATCCGCACCTGAAACGCCGCCTCTGCATTCGCCGCAACTCTACATCAACCGTGAGCTGAGTCTGCTGGCGTTCCAGTTCCGGGTGTTGGAGGAAGCGCAAGACGAACGGAACCCGCTGCTGGAGCGGGTCAAGTTTCTTTCCATAGTCGGCTCGAACACGGACGAGTTTTTCATGGTGCGGGTGGCCGGGCTGATCGACCAGGTGGATGCCGGAATTCTGGACGTGGGGCCCGACGGCATGCATCCGACCGCGCAGTTGGTGGCCGTGCGCCGCGAAGTGAAGAAACTGCTCGCGGAGGCGCACAAATGCCTGCACGACCAACTGCTGCCGGCGCTGGCCGATGCCGGCATTCAAATCCTGGATTACGCCGCCCTGAACGAGAGGCAACTGGCCGTCGCCGATGCGTATTTCCGCGAGACGGCCTTTCCAGTGCTGACGCCGCTGGCTTTCGATCCCGGCCGTCCTTTTCCGCACATCTCCAACCTGAGCCTGAATCTGGCCGTGCTGATCCGCGATAAAGACGGCGTCGAACACTTCGCGCGCGTGAAGATCCCGGATTCGCTGCCGCAATTTATCCCGCTGAAGCGCCCGCGCAAAAAGGTCCGCAAGCGGCCGCCCCGCGAGGAGACTTTCGTCTGGCTGGAGCAGGTGATCTCGGCCAACCTGCCCGCGCTGTTCCGGGGCATGGACGTGATCGAGGCGCATCCTTTCCACGTGACGCGCGACGCCGATATCGCCATCAAGGAACTGGAAGCCGAGGACCTGCTCGAGACCATCGAAGAAGGCGTGCGGCAGCGGCGCTTCGGCAGCGTGGTGCGGCTGATGGTCTCCGACGATATGCCGGGGCACATTCTCGACATACTGGTGAACAACCTGGAAATCGACGCCAGCCAGGTGTTCCGTGTGCGCGGTCCGCTGTCGCTCAGCCGCCTGATGCACCTTTACGCGCTCGACCGGTCGGATCTGAAGGACGCTCCCTTCATGCCCGCAGTGCCCAAGACGCTGGCGGCGGCCACCGCAGAGGAAGACATTTTCGCGCTGATCCGCCGGCAGAACATTCTGCTGCACCATCCTTTCGATTCCTTCCAGCCGGTGGTCGATTTCCTGAAGAAATCGGCCAGAGATCCGAACGTGCTGGCCATCAAGATGGTGTTGTACCGCATCGGCCGGAATTCGCCGGTGGTGGAAGCGCTACTGGAGGCCAACGAAGAAGGCAAGCAGGTGGCCGTGCTGGTGGAATTGAAAGCGCGCTTCGACGAAGAGAGCAACATCGAGTGGGCGCGCGCGCTGGAAAAAGAGGGCGTGCACGTGGTGTACGGCCTACTGGGGCTGAAGACGCATTGCAAGCTGCTGATGGTGGTGCGGCGGGAATCCGGCGCGATCCGCCGCTACCTGCACCTGGCCACGGGGAATTACAACGTAGTGACGGCGCACCTGTATACCGACATCGGCATGCTCACGTGCGACGACGTATTGGGCTCGGATGCGACCGACCTTTTCAACTATCTGACCGGGTACTCCGCCAAGACAGACTACCAGAAGCTGCTGGTTTCTCCGGTGAACCTGCGCGACCGCTTCGAGGCTATGATCAAGCGCGAGATCGCGCTGCAGGGCAAGGGCGAGAAGGGCCACCTGATCTTCAAGATGAACGCCCTGGTGGACCCGCACGTGATTCACCTGCTGTACCAGGCGTCGCAGGCCGGGGTGAGAGTGGATCTGCTGGTGCGCGGGATCTGTTGCCTGCGGCCGGGTATCGCGGGCGTCAGCGACAACATCCAGGTGATCAGCGTGGTGGGCCGCTTTCTGGAGCACAGCCGCATTTACTACTTCCGCAACGGGGGGCACGAAGAAATCTACCTGGGCAGCGCGGACCTGATGCCGCGCAACATCAATCGCAGGGTAGAGGTGTTGTTTCCGCTGGAAAGTTCCGACCTGATCCGGCACGTGCGCGACGAGATTCTGGCTGTCTATCTGAACGACACGGTCAAGGGCCGGCAAATGAAGAGCGACGGCTCTTATACGCGGCGGACGGTGGCGGGTAACAAGCGAACGGTGAATACTCAGGAATGGCTGTTGAAGCAGGCGGCGGCGGGGCAAAAGTGAATACCAGCAGGTGTCGAGACGAGTCTTGACACGGCACGCACGAGTGCGTGCGCCACCTCACGGCTGCTGCTGAGTCATGCAATGCAGCGTACCCAGGCCCCACACTAACTCGACGGCATTGATGCCAGTTACTTCGCGATCCGGGAACAGGCGGGCCAGCGTGTTCAGGGCGATTCGGTCGTTGGGGTCGTTAAAGGTGGGGACCAGCACCAGGCCGTTGGCGATGTAGAAATTCGCGTAGCTTGCCGGCAGGCGGCGGCCGTTGAAGATCAGCGGTGCGGGCATGGGTAGTTTTGCCACGCGCAAGAGCTGGTCGCGGAGGATGCGGAAGTTTTCGCGGAGTGGCTCGTAGTTTGGATCGGTGGGATCCGGTTCGCTGGCGATTACTACCGTATCGGTGTCGATGAAGCGGGCTAAGTCGTCCACGTGGCCGTGTGTGTCGTCTCCCGCGATGCCATTCCGCAGCCAGATTACCCGGCGCGCGCCGAGATAGTCTCGCAAGGCGCCCTCGATTTCGCGCCGAGTCAGTTGCGGATTGCGCGCCTGCACGGGACTTAGCAGACACTCTTCGGTTGTCAGCAGCAGCCCGCGGCCGTTGACATCGATGCTGCCACCTTCCAGCACCAGTCCCGGTTCCCATGCGCGCAGCTTCAGAGCGGCGGCCAACGTGGCGGGGATAGCGGCATCTTTGGACCAATCGTCGTACTTGGCCCAGGCGTTGAAGCGCCAGTTGGTGAGCGCCACTTCGCCGACGCCATTCCGGATGAACAGCGGGCAGTAGTCGCGCGTCCAGCTTCGGTTCGTCGGTGCATGGAAAAACTCGACTGCGGCCAGATTGGCGCCGGCCTTGTGCAGGATGCGGCGCGCGGCCTCCTCGGCGGGGCGATCGTTTATGAGGATGCGGACGCGCTCGACGCGCGCCAGCTTGCGCACAATTTCGGCGTAGACCCACGGAATGGGCGCAAAGCGGCCGGGCCAATCCTCGCGATTGTGCGGCCAGGCGATCCAGGTGGCCTGGTGGGGCTCCCATTCGGCCGGCATGCGGAAGCCCAAGGCGCGCGGAGTATCGGGCATCAGTCGATGACGCGCTGCGTGATGGGGCCGTACGCGTCGATGCGCCGGTCGCGCAGGAAAGGCCAGTTGCGGCGCACCTCTTCGATGCGGCGCGGGTCGCATTCCGCGATCAGGATTTCCTCGCGATCATGCAGGGCTTGGGCGATGATCTGGCCGAATGGATCGGCCACGAACGAGGCTCCCCAAAATTCCAAGCCATGCTGCGGCGGGCCTTCGTAGCCCACGCGATTCACGGCCGCGACGTAGATGCCGTTGGCGATGGCGTGCGCGCGCTGGATGGTGCGCCAGGCCTCGTACTGCGCGGCGCCGAATTCCGCCTTTTCCGCCGGGTGCCAGCCGATGGCGGTGGGGTAGAAGATCACCTGCGCGCCGGAAAGGGCGGCCAGGCGCGCGGCTTCCGGATACCACTGGTCCCAGCAGACCAGCGCGGCGATGCGGCCGAAGCGCGTGTCGAAACTGCGAAATCCCAGGTCGCCCGGAGTGAAGTAATACTTTTCCAAAAAGAGCGGGTCGTCGGGGATGTGCATCTTGCGATAGATGCCCGCGAGGGAGCCGTCGGCGTCGATGACGGCGGCGGTATTGTGATAGACGCCTGCCGTGCGCCGCTCGAACAGCGGCCCGACGATGACCACGCCGAGCTCGGCGGCGAGGCGGCAAAGCGCTTCGGTAGAAGGACCGGGGATGGACTCGGCCAGGTCGAAGAGGGCGGGGTTCTCTTCGCGGCAAAAATACTGCGAGCGGAAGAGCTCCTGGAGACAGACGATCTGCGCCCCTTGGGCGGCAGCTTCGCGGATGCGCCATTCGGCTTTGGCGAGGTTTTCGTTGGGGTCCAGGGAGCAGGCCATCTGGATGAGGCCGATTCGGAATTTGGCGGCGTGCACCTTTATATTTTGGCAGAGTGGGGGCGGTGCGCGTGGGAATTGGGTTCGATTCGCAAAATGCGGTGGCGGGTGGCTGGCGGCGGCTGCTACGTTGCGGGCGCCGGCTATAGGGCCCGGTTTCATGTTGCATCGCGTTACATTTGATGCGGTCGGAAGCGGCGAGTTGGCGCGAATCGGTTCCGGCTGCGGTTCAGATTGTCAAAGAGCGTGGGTGGTCCCGACAGAGCACCTTGCGGCGAGTCCGGGGAGCGTTTGAGGGCGTGGATATGGCGTGTATATTTCGTGGCCCGAGACAAGAGTAGCACGCGGTTTAGCGGAGTCGCGGGATTGCAGGCATGATTAGTGATTGTTTTTAGTCGATTAGAGGATATCGAACTTGTGTGATCGGTGGGACGCCGACTGGGAGGCCTCGTCTAAGTCTGCCCGGAATGAGACCGTCGGGGCGATGGGCGGAAGCCTATCTGACTTCCGCGACGCTGCCCCTCTGATAGTAAACTGGTGTTGAGGGCAACCGGCCCAACGGTATCCGGCGTGAATCTTGGCGACGAAGTGATCGTGAAGGACCCCGACGTTCTCGGGGGCACCCCAGTCTTCCGCGGCACGCGTGTTCCTTTTCAGGCGCTATTGGACTACTTGGAAGGCGGGCAGACCCTGGGCGAGTTCATCGACGACTTCCCCACCGTGACCAGTGAGGCCGCGATCTCCGCGTTGGAGCTTGCCAAGTCTGTACTGGTCGGCCAGCTTGGATGAAAGTTCTCCTCGACGAGCCGTTTAAACCCCTATCACGAGCTTTTCAAACTCCTCTAACAGCCTGAGGTGCGCATCGGTCTGAAATGGAGCCTCGGAATAGTAGCGATGTTCGGAGAAGGGCCGGCCCAATTGTCTCTCAATCTTGACTGCTCTGTGCAGACCAGCGTCATTCGGCTCAGACCAGAAAGCGATGGTGCCGACACCGAAGCTTTGCGATTGACCGCTGACGGGAATTGACGAAAGCTTTTCAGCGAAGGCGGCAAGCGCTGGATTCAGCGATTCTAGCTTCAGGTCAGAACGGACTATAAGTTCGCTGAGATACATCTTCTTCCGGACGGTCTCTGTGTCATAGGGCAGGCTGAATTCCTCCGCGGCAGACTTTAGCAGATCTTCGGCAAAACGGTCTGCATCGAAAGTAGATGAGGTTGTGTCCACTACAATCCCGTCGTCGTAAATTGTTAGCGACCTAATCTCGACATCCTGAAAGTGGCCACGTCCAAAAACCAAGCCCCCGGATGCCTGCTGCGCGCTCTGCTGTTGCACTGGAGCGGTCGTTGGGGGCTGTTTGGGTACAGGGTCGTCTGGATCAGGGCCTTCTGGGAAGCCGTATGCCTCCATAATCCAATGCACCAAATCACCCATGAGGTCTTTTCCTTTGGGGTTCAGATCGCGAATATCAAATAGCCAAATTGAGCGTGCTAACTTTACGTGCAGGATTTTCACTGTGGCCTCTGTACGTCAAATACGGACGCGTCGTTTTGTGCCCAGCATAGATTTTGGAGGCTGTCTCGGCTGGTCCCCTCAAGCTGGCCAGCGCTGCCCACCTGCTGCAATGCTATTGATGCACGCGTCCCACCGGTCCAAAGAGGCCCCAATGGATTCAGCGTGTTGCCGGGCAGGCGCCGCGATGTGAACTGCCGCAGTGGATCTGGCATCTTCGCGAGGTGCCCCTCTGGACCCGCTCCAACCCCCATCGTCTGAGCAAAGACACCTTCTTTTTCTTCGGATTCAAAATTAGGGATCGCCAGCGCCGCGGCTGTTAGGCCGCTTATCTTTCGTGGCGTGCCACTTACCCAGTCAATTAATTCGCTGAAGGGCACAAAACGAGCAATCAATGCGACATCCATCGCCGCGGCTAGTCGTTTCAAGGTCGTGAGTGTCTGCCTTCCGTACTCCGGAGATTCCAGCCGCGAGATTGCGTTTTGATTCATCCCAACTTCACGTGCGAGCCGCTCTTGACTCCAACCCAACTTGTCTCTGGTCGCGCGAAGCTGATGAGCCATCGCTTTCGCCAAATTAGACTCTACGAACCGCTGGCGGGTGGCCTTATCACGCCGCAGCCTCCGCACGAGAGCCTCTCTAGAATTTAAATTCATAAATGGTCGCCTCCCGACTCCGCAACCTTCTTAACCGATCAATCGCTTCTTTCTTGCCCTTCCGGTCGTTATCGACTTTCTTGTTTTTGCCAATCAGAAACGTGAAGGAATAGCGTTTCCTTTCCGGCCAGAATGCACCGTAGATGCGGTACACCCGTTGTACGTGCAAGACATTTACCTTGAACCTGACCTCAGAGATATCGTGGTCGAGAATTTCAAACGCCGGGCTGCACCAAAGATGCCGCGGCAGATGTTGGAGGTACGCGAGCACGTCCCTCGCTTCATCTTTTTCGTCCTCTGAGAGGGCGTCGAACCACTCCTGGACATCGGACCTGCGATTCGGTGTCATGTACCCGTAAAAAACCCATTTTATCGATCCGTCCATAGAATATCACAAAAAGTGGCTAAACCAAAATAATTATACCAGGACCCATGGCACCATCATATTTTGGATGTGTAGTGGGGCTAGATCATTGAATCTAAAACGCTAACGGCGTACTAAAGACGTCCATCGGTCGTTTAATAGTCCACGCAGAGCCTTTGTAAGCGGGCACGCAGCGCCGATCTTGGTGTGTGGCAGCTTTCCACCGTCCGAGAAGACTGGCTTGACTTGCAGCAAACATTTCCGTCTTCGGCCACCGCGGGTCGATATGTACTTTTATACCGGTCAATCTGTGCCTCCCCGCGGCTTTCAAGGTAAGTGACTTAGATTCAAACAGATTGGCCGGTATAAAACTGCTTAACTGGTCCAATCTGTGCACGCGCTCATAACTAACAGACTGTGCACGATTTAGATCCGAAGCGAGCATCAGATTGGCCAGTTAAGCACCAATAAAGCCGCCCTTACTCCTCCGCCTCTCCCAGATCCGCGGCGCGGTTTTCAAACTTGGTGAACTCGTGCAGGAACACCAGCTCGACCTTCCCCACCGGGCCGTTGCGTTGTTTAGCCAGCAGCAGTTCCGCCTGTCCGCGCAGACTCTCGTCTTGCGGCCGGTAAACTTCTTCCCGGAAGATGAACGCGACCAGGTCGGCGTCCTGTTCGATGGATCCCGATTCGCGCAGGTCGCTGAGCATGGGCCGGTGGTCGCCCTGGCGCGTTTCGGGCGCGCGGTTGAGCTGTGAGAGGACGATGATCGGCACGTTCAGGTCTTTGGCCAGCAGCTTCATGCCGCGGGAGATCGTGCTGATTTCCTGGTTGCGGTTCTCGAAGCGGCCGCGCCCGGACATCAATTGCAGATAATCGATAATCACCAGGCCCAGGCCGTGCTCCGCCTTGGTGCGCCGCAGCTTGGCGTGAATATCCATCAGGTGAATGCCGGCCGTGTCGTCGATGAACAGGGGAGCTTCCACCAAGCTGGAGGCGGCCGCCTGCAGGCGCTTGCGCTCGTCGCCGCTGAGGTAACCTGCGCGGAACTTCTGGCTATCCACGCGCGCGGTGGCGCACAGCATACGGGTGAGCAGCGACTCCTTCGACATTTCGAGCGAAAAGACCGCTACGGTCCGCTTCACCTTGGTGGCCACGTGCTGCGCGATGTTCAGCGCCAGCGCGGTCTTGCCCATGGAAGGGCGCGCGGCCAGGATGAACAAATCGCCGGCGTGCAGGCCGCTGGTCTTCTCGTCCAGCTTGGTGAAACCGGTGCTGATGCCCTTGACGCGCTTGCTGGGGTCCAGGAATGCGTTCAGGCCGCCCTGGTATTCGTCGATCACCTGGCGCGGGCTGACCAAACCGTTCCTGACGCGGTCCTCGCCCAGCTTGAGCAGGGTTTCCTCGGCGCCGGCCAGGATCTCGTCCGGCTCCTCTTCGCCAATCAGACAGCGGTTCATCAGGTGCTGCGAGGCGAAGATGATCCGGCGCAGCACCGCCTTATCCTTGACGATGCGGATGTATCCATCGATGTTGACTGTCTGGGGCAGTCCGTCGTCGAGGGAAACCAGGTAGCTGAGGCCGTCGCAGGATTCCAGCTCGTTGAAGCGCATCAGCTCATTGGCCACGGTGACGCGGTCGATACGGTCACCGCGCTCGTTGAGCTCGCCCATGCGGGAGAAGATGCGGCGATGCTTCTCCAGGCTGAAATCGCCGGGCTCGAGTTCACCGGCGGCCTGGATATAAAGGCTGTCGTTGAGCAGGATGGAGCCGAGCACGAAGCGCTCGGCATCGAGATTGCTAGGGAGGCCCTTGTCGAGGGCTATGGAAGTCGCGGACATGGCGATTCTTCAGGTTACCGGCGCGCGACTCCCGGCGCACCCACTTTCTTCGGGCCGTGTTTTGATCCGCTTAGCCTCTGTATAAAACATGGCGATGGCGCCGGTTGGGGCGGCGCGTGCAAATCGTTCAGAATCAGGCCGCGGGACTGCGCGGCGCACACGTATGCTTGTTTTTGCACATCCGTTCCACAGGGCAGTTTCGCCCCGCGAAAACAATATGCCCCTCTTCTGTTTTTACTCTATTTTTGGCGAAATGCCAAGAACTTTCCTTTGAAGCACACGCCACGCGCCTACCTGGCTGCTAACGGGTGTTATTGATCAGCGTCATGAGCAGGCCGTTGCCGGCCACGAACAACAGGTCGACGCGGCCGTCGTTGTTGAAGTCGCCGACGCTCACAGGAAACCCGTTCAACTGCGGCAGATTGTTTATGGTTTGCGCGGTGAAGCTGCCAGCCCGGCTGCCGAGATACAGCGTGGCCGTCGCGGCCAGATCGATGGTAACGGCGATGTCCGAAATGCCGTCGGCGTTGAGATCGGCGACCGCCATGAGCGCCAGATTCGGAGCGAAGCCGTCGGCAACCGTGACCGGGGGGCCAAAGGTTCCATCCCCGAGTCCCGGCCGCATCACAACGCCGGTAAAATAATCGGAGGTTACCTGGTCGGGTATTCCGTCGCCATTGAAATCGCCCGTCTGGACCAGGACGCCCGCCTGCGGGAGTGTGTACGAATGGCGAAACGTGCCGTCGCCATTCCCCAGGTACACATCGCTGGCTGTGGCCAAATCCGGAATGCCGTCGTGATTGAAATCGGCGGTCACCAGCGAGGTGGAATTGGAAATGCCCTGGATCGCAGCGGTGGTATGGAATCCTCCGGCGCCATTCCCGCACATAACCACTATTCCGTAAAGCGTGCCGATGGCGATGCCGGTGTGGCCGGAGCGATTAAAATCCGCGGTGACCAGGTCTTCGACCTGATACCCGGTGTACAAGATGGACGGCGGCCCGAAAGTTCCATCGCCATTGCCCAGCAAGACCAGGGCTTCGCCTTGGTATTGAACGCCAAAGAAGCCCCCAACACCAAGCACCAGATCGAGATTGCCGTCGCCGTTGAAATCGGCTGCGGCCGCCGAGAGGAAGGACTCCTTACTGGGCAGCGGGAATGTGGATTCACTAAAAGCGGTGAAGTCTCCACGGCCGTTCCCGGAGTAGACGCGGAGAACGTTGCCGGAGACCGCGGCGGCATCCAGGTTGCCATCGTTGTGGAAGTCGCCCGGTATCAGAAAACAATCTGCGCACGCCGTGGGAAACGAACGCGGAGCCAGGAAGGCCCAGCGCCGTCGTTTACATAAAAATCGCCTGCCACCACCAAGTCCGGGCGCCCGAGATGCCGAAAGTCGCCCAGGGACTTCGCATAGCAAATATATTCCCCATTGAATCAATGAGGTAGGGGGAGATTCGTATTCCTGGGAGATTCGCAAATGGCCAAAACGGTCGTTTTGGGTGTATACTTGCATTCAAATGAAGGCAAGTGCTGGGCTAGGCCGGCTTCCGGAGCTGGCCCTGCGCCAACGGCGGCAGGGTCTGGCAAAATTGCTCCCACCCGTCACGGAAATTCTGCGGGGTTCGCTGGTGGAGCGATATGTGACTTGCGGAAATCCGGCCTGCAAATGCGCCAAGGGCGAGCGCCATGGGCCGATCTGGTATCTGACCGTTACTCTGGGACGTGGCCGCACTACAGGCGGCATCATCCCCGAGGAGAAAGTGGCGGAGGTCCGCGGCTGGATCGAGAACTATCACAAGGTGAAGGATCACCTCGAAAAGATTTCCGAGATCAATCGGGAACTGCTGCGGCGCGCGCGCGCCAAGCAGCGCAAGCACAAACGCAAGGGATAGCGAATGCCCGGCGCGGGGACCAACGATCCAGTTGCGGATTCTATCTTGCATTTATGAGAAGGCAAGACAGACCGGTTCACGAACTCCCCTCCTTTGCCCGTTATTTGAACAAGGTTTTCGATTTCCGCGCCGCCGCAGCTACCCTGACCGATGCCCGGGTCGCGCCGGAGATCCCGCCCGCGGCCGTCTTCCTCGCCGCCTTTCACGGCTTTGCCTTCCGGCTGCCCAGCTTTCAGCAACTGGAAGCGGAACTGACCCAACCTGCTCTCCAGCAATGGATCGGCGCCGGGCGCGCCTTCCGCGACGACGTGCTGCGCTACAGCCTATCCGGTTTTCATTTGGAAGGCCTGGAGCGGATGCTGGTTCAGGTCAACCGGACGCTCAAGCGCAATAAGGCGCTGGATCCGGGCCGCGTGCAGGGCCGCATGGTTGCGGCGCTCGACGGCATTGAGGTGCTCTCCAGTTACAGCCGTTGTTGCGACTCCTGTCTCGAACGTCGCGTCTCTGTGCGCAAGGCCGGCGTGAAAACCGAACAGTTGCAGTATTACCATCGCGCGGTCGGATGCCAGATTGTCAGCAGCCCTTGCAAGCCTTTCCTGGCCCTCGAATGGCTGCAGCCCGGAGAGGGCGAAGACACGGCCGCTTTGCGCCTGCTCCACAAGCTCCCCGATCTCTACGGCAGCCGGTTCTTTGACATCCTCCTGCTCGACGCCCTGTACGCTCAGGCGCCGGTGCTCAACCTGGCCGATCAAATTGGATGGGATCTCGTCATCAGTCTAAAGCAGAACCAGCGCGAACTGTATCAATCCGCCGTGCGGCTGTTTGCCAGCCGCCCCGCCGATTGCAGCGGCACCGAGCGGCACGATGGCAAAGAGTATCAGTTCCAGATCTGGGACTCTTCGGGATTCCCATTCTCCGCCGATCGCCCGCAGCCGGTACGAGTCGTGCGGTCCGAAGAGAAACTCACGCAGAACCATTACCGCCGGGGCAAGCTGCAGCCCGAAACGACCGAGCACGAATGGCTCTGGATTTCGACTTTGGATACCCAGGCCTTCCCCGGCACGCTGGTGCGCCGGCTCGGCCATGACCGCTGGAAACAGGAGAATAACGGCTGGAACGATCTGACTCAGAACTGGGCCTTCAAACATGGCTTCCTCCACGCCTGCCGGCACCGCCCCCCAGCCGCCTCCGCGCAGGGTGCGCACACGCAGGCCAAGGTTGACGGAGTTGATATTGGAGGTCTCCCCCAAACCGCCTCCGCGCAGGGTGAGCGCACGCAGGCCAAAGTTGAAAGAGCCGAAGGTGAAGGCCGCCCCCAAACCGCCTCCGAGCAGGCTGAGCGCACCCCTGTCGCCAACCGGGGATTGGCGGCAGTCTCTCTTATTCTGCTCCTGGCTTTCACCCTCTGTTCGGCCTTTACTCATTGCCACTCGAAGCTTTTCCGCCGTTACTCGATGAGCGCTATCGAGGTGGCTCGGCAGCTGCGTTTCTCGGTCTCCAAACTTCCGCCCAACATCCGCGCTCCCGACGCACCGGCGGCGCCTCCTACGGCTTGATCAACGATTCCTCCAGACCTGGTTCCGGACCGGGATAACCTCCCATTGCTCCCAGCCTCCGTTGCGCGCGCTCCACCCGGTCCCCGCCGCGCGTTCAGCCGCATTTGCGCCCGAAAATCTGCCATGCGAATCTGCCCGACCCGCCTGGGCTACGATTCACCAATGATTCCACTACCTCGTCCACCCAACCGCCCTATCGTGCGAAGCTCCTGGAAAGTCGCCGGCGAGGCCGCCCCCACCCAATTGGTTCTGATACCATACGGCCGGCGCGAATACGCCGCCACCCTGATTCAGTGCGACACCCATGCCGG
>Ga0302326_10007302_pt1 | contig 24645 bp, 27 predicted proteins | sample Palsa_T0_3_FD_202264 | JGI IMG/M metagenome (GOLD analysis project Ga0302326, IMG submission 202264) | Peat permafrost microbial communities from Stordalen Mire near Abisko, Sweden - Palsa_T0_3 | ecosystem: Environmental > Terrestrial > Soil > Palsa > Peat permafrost | place: Sweden: Abisko... | reverse complement strand
GCGGCGCAAGACGCCCGCGCCGTCGATGCGATGCACGCCCTCAAGACGGCGAGCTACACCGTCCGCGGCCCGGTCGTCATGGGCGCCTTCCTCGCGGGGGCGCCCGACGCCGTCGTCGCCGGTCTCGCCGACTTCGCCCGCCCGCTCGGAATCGCCTTCCAGCTCCGCGACGACGTGCTCGGTGCGTTCGGGGATCCCAGGGCAACCGGCAAGCCCGCCGGCAACGACGTGCGGGCGGGCAAGCGTACGGCGGTCGTCGTCGAAGGGCTGAACGACCCGCGCGCTGCCGGCGTGCTCGGGCGCGTCCTTGGACGAGCGGACGCCTCCGACGGCGAAGTCCGCGGCGCGATCGAAGCCCTGGATGCTTGCGGCGCGCGCGCCCGCATCGAGGAGCGCATCGCGTCCCGGGTCCGCGAGGCGCGCGGCGCCCTTCATCGCATCGCTCTCGACGCCAAGGGTAGGACGCTCTTGGAGGCCGCGATCAAAGCCCTCACCGAGCGCGATCGCTGATGGCGGCGACGGCGCACGCGTGCGGCAAGGTGATTCTCCTCGGCGAGCACGCGGTCGTCTATGGCGTCCCCGCGCTTGCGGTTGGGATCGATCGGGGCGCTCGAGCGCGGGCATCGGCCCTCGACGAAGGGCCCAGCCGTCTGGTGATCGGTGGCTGGAACGTCTCCGTCCGGCCGGACGACTCCCATGATCTGGCCCGCGCGTTCCGTGCGCTGCTCGACGCGTCGTCGTCCACCCGCCCTCTTACCGTCGACGTCGAGGCCGACTTGCCCCCCGGCGGCGGTCTCGGGTGCTCGGCGGCCATCGGCGTCGCGATCGCCCGCGTCATCGAGCCCCACGCGTCGGCCGAGGCGGTGCAAGCCCTCGCCATGGCGTGGGAGCGCGTCTTTCACGGCAACCCGAGCGGGGTCGATGCGGCCGTCGCGGCGCGCGGCGGCTGCGTGCTTTACCGCAAGGGAGAGGCGCTCGACACCGTGCGCGTCCGCGGGCCGCTGCAGCTCTGCATCGGCAACAGCGGCCTGGCCTCCAGCACCAAGGCGATGGTCGACGGCCTGGCGCGCCTCCGCGAGCGAAAGCACGATCTCGTGGAGAGGTCGTTCGAGGCGATCCGGACGCTTGTCAGCAACGCGCGCCTCGCCGTCGAGGCGGGCGACCGCTCGACGCTCGGGCGCCTGATGGACCTCAATCAGATGCTGCTCGGCGGCCTGTTCCTTTCGACGCCGGAGATCGAGCACATGTGCGGGCTCGCGCGGGAGGCCGGCGCGCTCGGCGCCAAGCTGACGGGGGCTGGCGGAGGAGGGTGCACGGTCGCGCTCGTGCCGTCGCGGAGCACGGCCGACGCGGTGCTCTCGGCGTGGCGTCGCGAGGGGTTCGACGGCTTCGCGACGAACGTCGCGGCCGATGTCATGGCCGTGCCGCACGAGAGCGGGGCGGCGCCGTGAGCCACGCGTTCGCCGTGGCGCACCCCAACGTCGCCCTCTCCAAGTACTGGGGCAAGCGCGAAGGGGAGGGGAACTTCCCGGCCGTCCCGAGCCTGTCGGTCACGCTCGCGGGCCTGCAAACGCGCACGACCGTGCAGTTCGACGGCGCGCTCGAAGACGACGACGTCGTCCTCGGCGATGCTCCGGCCGCACCAGGGCCCCGGGCGCGCGTCGTCGGCTTGCTCGATCGCGTCCGAGCCGCGTCCCGCGACGAACGCCGGGCGCGCGTGCGATCCAGCAACGACTTTCCGACCGCGAGCGGCCTCGCGTCGAGCGCCTCCGGGTTCGCCGCGCTGGCGCTGGCGTCGGTGCGGGCGGCGGGGCTCGACTGGACGGTCGAATGGGTCAGCGATCTGGCCCGTCGAAGCTCCGCGAGCGCGGCGCGCAGCCTGTTCGGCGGCTTCGTGGAGCTCGACGCCGGCGCCCCAGGCGCGCCCCCCGAGACCCGCCTGGCCGCTCGGCCCCTCGCCCCCGCCGATCATCTCCCGCTCGTCGTCCTCGTGTGCGTCGCGACCGAGGCTGCGAAGGCCGTCGGGTCGAGCGAGGGCATGCGCGTCACGATGTCGCGTAGCCCCTACGCGCTCGCGTGGCTGGAGCAGGCGCCGCGGCTCCACGAGCGCCTGCGCGGGGCCTTGCTGGCACGAGACTTCGCGGCCGTGGGCGAGCTCGCAGAGGCGAGCTGCCTGGCCATGCACGCGAGCGCGCTCGCCGCCGGCGTCATCTACTGGAACTCCGTCACGGTCGAAGTCCTCGGGGCGATCCGCGCTCTGCGCGCGCGCGGGCTCGCGGCGTTCGCGAGCATCGACGCCGGCCCGCACGTCAAGGTGCTCGTCCACGCGTCCGACGTCGCTTCGGTCCGAGAAGGCCTCGAGGGCGCACCCGGTCTGAAACGAATCATCGAGGCTCGTCCGGGCGAGGGCGCTTCCCTGGCGAGCGGCGACGGGTCTGGAGATCGGCCTTGAGAATCATGGCGCCCGGCAAGCTCGTTCTCACGGGGGCTTACGCCGTCCTCGAGGGGGCGCCTGCGATCGTCGTCGCCGTGGACCGGTATGCCCGCGCCGACGTGGGCGGGCCGACGGGGGAGGTCAAGGTCGACGTCCGCGCCCTCCAGACGGACACCGGGCAAAAGCTCGGGCTCGGGTCGAGCGCCGCCGCGCTGGTCGTCGCATACGCCGCCCGTGCCCTGGCGCGCGGCGAGGACCCGCGGCACGCGACGGTCCGCGCGCAGATCTTCCAGTCGTCTCGCGCCGCGCACGCGCGAGAGCAGGGTGGGGGAAGCGGCGTCGATGTTGCGGCGAGCGTCCATGGGGGCGCGCTCCGCTATCGCCTCGGATCGTCGCCGCAGTCCGAGGCCGAAGTGCGCGCGGTCGACCTTCCGCCCGGCCTGGTGCTCGCGGCCTTCTGGAGCGGCACGAGCGCGCGCACGAGCGATCTGCTGGGCCGCGTCAACGGCCTCCGTGCTCGGGGCGGGGGCGACGCGGTCTTCAAGGCGCTGCGAGCGGCCGCCATCGACGCCGCCGACGGGGTCGGGAACGCGCGGACGTTCGTCGACGGCGCGCGCGCGTTCGCCCGGGCTCTCGGCGCCCTGGGCGAGGCCGCGGACGCTCCGATCTTCTTGCCGGCGTTCACCGAGCTCTCGAGCCGCGCCGAGCGAGAGAACGGCGCGTTCCTCCCGTCCGGAGCGGGAGGGGGCGACGTCGCCGTGTGGCTCGGCACGGCGCCGCCTTCGGCGGCCTTTCTCGAGCGCGCCCACGACCTGTCCATTGCGCCGCTTGCCCTCGCGGTCGACCACGGCGGAGTGCGGCCCGAATCCCCCTCCTGAACGATCCCGTACACGTCCGTCCACCCGAGGACCTTCCGATGACCAAGACTTCACGATTCCCCGGCTTTTACAACGAGACGCTCGCCGCGCGCCGGCTCCTCGTGGGCGACGCGACGGGCACCGACCCGGGCGACATCACGAGCGCGCTCGAGGCCGGGGGGCTCGACGCCGTCACCGCCGACAAGTTCGTCGAGAACGTCCTCGGCACCTACGCGTTGCCTTACGGCGTCGCCCTCAACGTGCGCGTCAACGGGCGAGAGCACGTGGTGCCGATGGTCATCGAGGAGCCGAGCGTCGTCGCGGCGGCGTCCAACGCGGCCAAGATGGTGCGGGCGGGCGGCGGCTTCATCGCCGAGGCGGACGCCCCCATCATGATCGCGCAGATCGAGCTCCGCGACGTGAAGGACGCCCACGCCGCGGCGCGCCGCATCGAAGAGCACTCGGCCGAGATCCTGAAGCTCGCCGATGCCGCGATCGCCGGCCTCGTGTCGCGCGGCGGCGGCGCTCGTGGGGTCGAAGCCCGCGTCCTCGCCGACGACATCGTCGTCGCGCACATCCTCGTCGACTGCAAGGACGCGATGGGGGCCAACCTCGTCAACGGCGTCGCCGAGGCCGTGGCCGATCGCGTGGCCGCCATCGCCGAGGCCCGCGTCGGCCTGCGGATCCTCTCGAACCTCTGCGACAAGCGGTGCGTCCGGGTGCGTTGCGAGGTCGACGCGGAGGCGCTCGCGACGGGCGAGATGGGCGGGTCGGAGGTCATCGACGGTATCGTCGCCGCCTCCCGCTTTGCCGAGCTCGACCCGTACCGCGCCGCGACCCACAACAAGGGCATCATGAACGGCATCGACGCCGTCGTGATCGCTACGGGCAACGATTGGCGCGCCGTCGAGGCGGGAGCCCATGCGTTCGCCGCGCGGACGGGGCGGTACATGCCCCTGGCGGTCTGGAGGCGCGCCGGAGACAAGTTGCAAGGCAAGATCGAGCTGCCCCTCGCCCTCGGGACCGTGGGCGGCACGCTCCGCGTCCACCCCGCCGCGCGCGTGTCCCTGCGGATTCTCGGGGTCACCGACGCGCAAGAGCTCGCAGGCATCGCCGCGGCGGTGGGACTCGCCTCGAACCTGGCCGCCGTGCGCGCCTTGGCGACCGACGGCATCCAGCGTGGCCACATGGGCCTTCATGCGCGCTCGGTGGCCCTCGCGGCCGGTGCCACGGCCGAACAGGTCGAGCGCGTGGCCGCGATGATCGTCGAGGCGCGCGACATCACCCTCGACGGGGCAAAAAGAGCGCTGAACGCGCTTTGATCGAGAGCAATACGTGACCGGTGCGCCTAACTGGCGTATTTTCCCGGGGTGCGGCGAGAGGGCGACGATGCGCGCCGGCTGGACCGTTGGAGCGAGCTTCCGCCCGGTGACCCCCACCGGGACGTCACGGGTGCGCTCCACGACGTCTCGAACGCGCTGACGGTACTGCTCGGTTGGGTCTCCGAGGTGCGAGCCGGCGTGTCGCCCGCCGATCTCAATCGCGCCATGGCCATCATCGAGGACCGCGCCCGGTCGGCGCGAGACCTCGCGCGGCGCGCCATCGGCGCCCACGACGCGGTGGACGAGCGCGAACGGCCGGTCGGCGCCGTGGTCGGCGACGTCGTCGAAGCCCTGTCGGTCGAGGCGCAGCGGGCCAGGGTCAAGGTCGTCGTCACCGGCGGCACGGCGGGCACCCGGCTGCCCCTCGCCGCCGACGCGTCGCAGGTGCTGACGAACGTCGTGATGAACGCGTTCGCGTGGGCGCCGCCCGGGACGCGCGTCGCCATCGACGTCGTCGACGATCCGAGCGGGATTGCGCTGGTCGTCACCGACGAAGGCCCCGGCGTGGCCCCCGGTCAGGTCGACCGCATCTTCGGCGGCGTCAGCAACCGCGAGGGAGGGGCTGGCGTCGGCCTCAAGCACGCCCGCGCCGTCGCCCGGGCGGCCGGCGGCGATTTGAGCATCGTCCACCGGGGGGAGCCCTCGGGCGCGTGCTTCCGCATCGACTGGCCCCGATCGGCCATCGCGTCGACGGAGGGACCGGTGTCTACAGCGCGCTCCGCCGTCTTGGCCGGCAAGCGCGTGCTCGTCGTCGAAGACGACATCGGCGTGGCGATGCTCCTCGAGACGGCCCTCGGGGCACGCGGGGCGAAGGTCGTCGTCGCCCGCACGGCGGCGGAGCTCGAGTTGTTGGCCGCCGAGGAGCACGACGCCGCCCTCGTCGACCTGTCGCCCATCGCGCACGACGTGCAAGGCGCCATCGACATGCTCCGGCGCGGCTCGCCTCGCGTGGCGATCGTCTTCATCAGCGGCAGTTCGGTGCGCTTGCCCGACGTGCTCGAAGACGAGCGCATTCGCTGGGTCAGAAAGCCCTTCGAGGTCAAAGAGATCGTCGCCGCGCTCGCCGACGGCGACGCCTGAGGCAAAGGTCCGCTCCGACTCGCTACTTCGCCCAGAGCCCCGCGAGCTCGAGCTCGTGCGCCTCGAACGGCTCGACGCACACCTTCGCTTCGTCACGCCAGGTTCCGAGAAGGAGCCACTGGCCGTGCTCGTGCCGATACGCCTCGAGGGTGCGGGCGATCGGTTCGACGAGCCAGATGTGGCCGACTTTCTCGCGCGCGTAGATGGGCATCTTGCCCGCGCGGTCGGTCGCGGCCGTGACCGGGGAAAGCACCTCGCACACCCAGTCAGGGGCCAGCTCGAACGCGGCAGCGTGAGGCATCTCCGGCATGCGCTCGCGCCGCCAGCCTGCGAGGTCCGGAACGAGCACGTCGCCGTGGAGGTGAAGTTCCGGTTCGTAGAGCAGGATCCATCCGCCCGGCCCGCCGCGGCCGCGATCGAAGGGGTCACCGAGGTCCATGGCGAGGCGCGAAGCTGCACGCGCGTGAGGCGACGCCGGACGCGGCTGGGTGACGAGCTCGCCGTCGATGATCTCGGCGACGCGGTCCGAGCTCGCGGCGAGCAGATCCTCGTAGGTTGCGCGACGCTTTGCCGAATCGCCCACGTCCCTCAACCTACGCCAGCACGCCGCAGCTCACCAGAACCCAGTCCTTCCGGTTGACCCGGGCGACGGCTTCGAGCTGCACCTGGAGCAGATGGCGGTTCGATGGTTCCCCTACACCGGGCGTCGTTAGCCTCTGGGGGAAGAGCGTGTCGCCGTGCGGGGGCAGCCCACGCGCGAGCCTCAGGGGTACGTCACCCGAAGGGAGTGGTGCGCGAGCGAGTCAGAGGGGAGCATCTTCTTCGCAGGCTCGCGCATCTCTCAAGGAGAGAGGTGCGCGAGCGAGTCGGAGAGGCGCAACTTCTTCGCAGGCCCACGTGAGTCTGAGGGAGAGTGGTGCTCGAGCGAGTCCGAGAGGCGCATCTTCTTCGAAGGGACGTGCGTCTTCCGAGCCGTCTTGCACGCCCTTCAAGAGCGCGGGTGTAGCCCGCGGGCTTACGGCATGGGAACTGAGCGGCCGGTTCCGGCCATCGACGCGTGCGGCCGCACCCCTCTAAGAGCGCGGGGTCGGTCATCGCGACGTCGGCAGAGGGCTCTGCGACGAAGAAGGAAAGCCGTCGCCGCGCGAACGCGTCTAGAACGTCTTCTCGGCGTTGATGTCGATGACGCCGATCCACTGCGTGTATTGGCCGTTGCCGCTCTGCGTCGTCGAGGGCTGGGAATAGTTTGCGAGCTGGCTCGTCGTGACGTTGCGGTTCTGGAACTGGATCTGCGTGTACGAGGCCGCGAAATAGAACTGCTTGGCGATGAGGAACCGGCCGCCGAGCGACCCCAAGAGGTTGTTCGCGTCCATGGCTCCCGGTTCGACCGTCGCGTCGGGCGTCGCCCCCGTCTCGTAGCCGACCCCCGCGAAGATCTCGATCTCCGGCTTGACCCAGACGCTCGCGCCGAGGCGAGCGCCGTACGTGTTCTTCCAGTCGCGGGGAATGTTGGTGACGACGGAGGATTTGGGCGTTGCGTCGGCGCCGAGCGGGTACTTCGACCCGCCGCCCGGACCGTAGACCTCGCAAGCCGGGCCGTAGCTCGACTGGTTGATGCACTGGTTGGTCATGACGCTCCAGCGCGTGAAGTCGCCGAACGCGCGAAGCTCGAACGAGTCGCCGAACTTTGCGCGGATGCCGCCGCGGGCGATGTCGGGGAGCGACTCGTGGAAGTCGACGACGTACGGTCGGCTGCCGGTCGGCTGGTAGTAACCGAGGGGGCCCTGGTTGTAGTTGAGCGTCCCCTTGAGCGTCTGGGGACCAAGGCCTGGTTGCGCCTGGTACGACCCCGCGAGCCAGAGATGGTCCGGCACCACTTCGAGCATGATTCCGCCGGCGAAGCTCCCGTTGTTGCCTTCGACGTTGAGCGCCGCCGTGTTCTCGACGGTGGAGTCGATCTGGCCGTTCAAGGTGTGCGACTGCGTGTCCTTGATTTGCGAGTTGATGAAGTTGCCGGCAGCCCCGATGCTGAGCGGTCCGAAGCGCAGCGCGGCGCCGACCGTGGCGTAGAGGAACGTGAGGGAAGCCGTAGTGATGTGCCACCGCTGCACGCCGGCGGCCGCCAGGGGGCAAACGGGTTGGTTTGCGTCTGCGCAGCCGCCATAGTTCGGGTTGGCCACCGTTTGGCCCCCTGAGCTGATCGTCGCGTTGGGGTACGAGGTGGGGACGCTCGTGTTCTTCGAGAAGTTGACCCGTCCCCCGAACGGGACGAAGAGGCCTGCGCCGACGACGAGGTGGTCGCCGAGCGGGATCGTCATGCCGAGGGCGGGCCCGGCAAAGACGTTGAACAGCGCCGCCTTGCCCGTGTTGCCGTATTGGCTGTTGGGTTGCTCGTTCGACGTGACGGCGGGCGCCACGGTCGTCCACGTCGCGCTCCGCAGCGCGATCTCGCCGTCGAGGTACAGGTGGAAATTGCCGTCGCTGAACCCCATGCCGGCGGGGTTGTAATAAAGAGACGTCGGGTTCGTCGCGACGACGCTGCCCTGCTCTCCGCCGAAGTGGGCGCTTGCGAAACCCGCAGCACCGGCATCGCGGGATGTGCTCCACGCCGCGAGGAACACAGCGGCCGATCCGACGATTCGTCTCACGCTTGTCATCGAGGTCTCCGGTCAGCCGCGAAGATACGATCTTTCGTCGAAGGCGGGCCGAGCTATCGGACGTCGCTCGGCCTCGCCCTCGTCGGGCCGCGATTCAGTTGGTGATGGCCCGCACGTCGGCGCAGGTCGCGCCGGGCGCCATTTGCTGGATCGTCACCGTCCCCGTGATGGGCGAGGATGTGGAGGCGACGCTCGTCGCGTTCGGCCCATAGATGGTTCGGTTCTGGTCGAGGAACGAAACCTGCGCGCTGGTGCACGGGGCTGCCGGCATCTGCGATCCGCCGACGGGCGTGTACGCCGTGGCGTGGCAGCCGACGACGTGGTTGTCGAAAAGGCTGATCGTCGCGCTGCCCGAACCCTGGGTGCAGCTCGACATCCGCATCCCGCTGAGGGCGATCTGGTTGCGGGTGACGATGTACACCTGATCCGCGAGCGGAGGGATCCCGAACAAGGTGACCGACGTTGGGGGGTACGAAAACATGCTGTTGTTGAGCGGGTTCGCCGTGATGCCGGGGAAACCGTCTCCGTCGTCGTCGGTGATTTCGCTCCCCGAGTAAGCCCCATCCGGCCCGGTGCACGTGCCTCCGGTGCACAGCGTGCCCGAACTCGGGACGGTCGCCGGATAGCAGTTGCTCGCGCAGTAGGGCGGCCACGTAGCCGTAGCCGAACCAGCGGTGGCGTTGAGCCCGAGGACGCCGAGCGACGGGTTCGTCGTGAGGGTGTCGCCCGGGTTCCAGCCTGTCTGGTTGCCCGTGAGGCTGAACGTCCGCATGATCTTCGTGTCCCACTCGGCGTCATTGAACGCGATCTGCACGTTGGTGGGACACGTCATGCCGGGAGCGCAAACGGCCGCGGCCCCGGTGCCGTTCAGAGCCAGCACCGGCAGGGTCGTTCCGCATGTGCGCGCCGTGCCGGTGAACATCGTGTTGCCGCTCTGGTTGGACATCAACCAGATGTCGACGTTGCCCGTGCCCTGATTGCTTGCCGTGGAGGCCGGCCAGGTGACCGGGAACGTGATGTGGACGCCGAGGGTGATGCTGCACTGCACGGGGCAGTCGCCGCCCGTCGGCGAGATGGTGACGAAGTCGTTGGTTCCGACGCTCCCTCCGGCGTCCGAGCAGCCGGTCGTGGAGATCGTCCCGCCGCTGCTGCTGCTCGAAGTGCTCGCCCCGCCGCTGCTGGAGCTGCTGCTCACCCCGCCGCTGGAGCTGCTGCTCGTGGCGCCGCCGCTGGAGCTCCCGCTTTCGCCGCCGTCGTCCCCGGGAGGGGTCACCGTCCCGCCGCCACCGCCGCTGCTACTGCTGCATGCCGCCGCGGCGGCCAGCCCCGCGAGCGTGACGATCGAAAACAACCCCGCCTGCGAACTCAAGACACGTTTCATGATGCGGTTCTCCGATGCAAAAGACTCGAGTCCCAGGGACCTCCCCGGGGCTCCCCAAGCCACAAACGCCCGAAGGTTGGTACCCTGATTTATTCAGGTGAGCAATGGCGTCTCGAGGGACACGGACGCGATGACGCGCTGCGCTGGAGGCGCACAACACGCTTCTTCGCCCCTCTTTGCGGCGCTTCGCGCGACAGGCGGCGATCGTCCATTCCACGTCTCCGGGGCTCGCGTCGGTCTCGCCTCGCACGCGCGCTCCGTCCCCGTCGATCCAAGTCGCGCCGTTCGTGCGAGAGGTGCTAGGCCCGGGCGCGTCCGGTTACTCCCCTGACAGCCTATTCCGTGGCAGGCTTTGAGCCTTCCTTCCCGGCCGTCCTTTCGAACCATGCGAACGCCGAAACACCGACTCGCCCGCGCACGTTTGCCTCTCGTTGCGGGCGCGCTGATCCTCGCCCCGGGGGCATTCGCCTGTTCGTCGTCGACCAGCGCGGCGCCGGGAGAGTCCGATCTCACCGTGCACGACGCCAGCGTCGAGGACGCTCCGACGATCATCCCGCTCGACGCGATCGCCCCGGACTCCAGCGCGCTTCCCGCGGACGGCACGTTCTGCTCGTTACCGGGCTCGATCGTGTCGACGCCGCTCGGCGAGGTCATCATGCCGGACGGGGACGGCTCGGCGTCGGGCGCGGCGCCCCCTGACTTGTCGTGGCTCAGCCTGCCGGTCGGCTTCTGCGCGCACTACTTCGCGAACGTCCCTCACAACCGGCAGCTTCGGTTCGCGCCCGACGGGGATCTCTTCGGCGCGTCGCCGAGCGACGGCACCGCGGGCGGGTCGGCCGATGTCCCCAACAGCGGCGGGATCCTCGTCTTGCCGGATGATAACCACGACGGCGTCGCCGACTCGACGAACATGTTCGTCGGGGTGGCGGCCGTGCAGGGCATGGTCTTCGCGGCCGGCAACCTTTACTTCCAGAACGACACGAACATCCAGATGATCCCGTTCTCGCCCGGCGAGCGCGCGCTCCCCGCCGAGGTCGCGGACGCGGGCCTCTTGCCGCTGTTCTTCCCCTTGGGCGCCGGCCAGGTGATGCAGGCCTCCGGTCACTGGCCGAAGAACCTCGACGTCGCCCAGGACGGCACGTTCTACGTCACGAACGGCAGCGACCAGAACCAGGCCTGCGAGTCGACCGACCCGGTCTTCGGCTCGATCTTCAAGGCGAGCAGCCTGACGGAGGGGGCCTCGACGAGCGAGGTCGCCAAGGGCTTCCGCAACCCGATCGCGATGCGCTGCGAGACTAACCACGACGTGTGCCTGGCCGTGGAGCTCTCGCTCGACGGGTCGGGCGACGAGGGCGGACGCGAGAAGATCGTGCCCGTCCGGCAGGGCGACGACTGGGGCTTCCCGTGCTGCGCGACGCAGTACACGCCGTTCTCGGGCGCCGAGTACCAGGACACGGGCGTCGTCGTGACCCCGTCGGATTGCGCGGGCGTCAGCGCCGAGAACGTGTCGTTCGAGATCGGCCACACGCCCTTCGGCATCGACTACGAGACGGGGCGCTGGCCCAAGCCTTGGACGAGCCGCGCCTTCGTGACGCTGCACGGCGACGTGGGCACCTGGATCGGGTCCCGCATCGTCGCCATCGCGCTCGACCCGGATACCGGCTTGCCGCTCCCGGCCTCCGAGCTCGACGCCGCCGCGACGGGCGACAACATGCTCTCGTTCGCCACGGGCTGGGACGACGGCATGCAAGACCACGGTCGGCCGGCGCCGATCGCGTTCTCCACGGACGGCCGCATGTTCATCGGCAACGACTGGGACGGCGAGGTCTTCTGGGTCGCGCCGATCAACCTGCCGGCGACTTGGCCGGCGAACTGAAGGGCTGGGGTGGCTCGCCGCTTGACGGCCTCGAACCCCGCGACTACACGGACGCTTCCGTTCGCGAAGGTGGCGGAATTGGCAGACGCACTAGCTTGAGGTGCTAGCGCCGTAATTGGCATAGGGGTTCAAGTCCCCTCCTTCGCACCCTAGCGGAATCATTGCCGAATCAGGCGGCGCTTCCGCTGGGTTTTCGGGCCCCGCAGCAGCCGTTGTGGCCGCCCGGGTCTCCGGAATGGGCCGTGTCTCGGGGACGGGGTCGCGAGGTCGGGGGCGGGCACCGGCGCACTGGGGTGCAACGCACCCCGATGAGCGAGTGTCAGGGAGATTTGATACGCCGCGTCCCTACCGAATGCGCCGCCTTCGTCTACGCTCCGACCATGCCTGGCGCTGCGGTAGTACCATTTGACGTAGGAGAGTCCCCTGCGACCGTGCTGACGGTGACGGGGACGGACGGAGTCCAGTACGAGGTGAAGATCGCCACGCTCGTCATGGGCGCAATCGATACGGGCATGAAAAATCCACTCGATGGGATGCCAATCTTCAACCTTCAGACGCAAGTGCTCGTCCAGGTGAAAAGGAAGACCGATGGCTGAGACGATCTTCTCCCAAGCCCAGAACCGACCGCTCCTGGGCAGCTATCAGCGCACGCCCTTCACGGTGACCGCGCTCGGCGTCGGGCTCGTCGTGACTCTCCAGACGCCATCGGCGACCATCGTCGATGAAGAGGGTTTCGAGAGCCTCGCGGACACCTCCCCGGTTGGCTCTCTAAGCCCGTCCAGTGCCTTGCAAGCGAGGTTTCAGGCACTCGTTACGCAGTGGAAGAACAACACGCTCCGAGTCTCCTCGGATCTCGGGGAAGCCCTGATGGATTGGCCTTATCAGCAGATCATCGGGCTTGGCCCTCGGGCAATCCCGCTGATCCTCGACGAACTCCGACGAGAACCCAACCACTGGGGATGGGCGCTGCAATCGATCACGGGCGAGAACCCTGTACCCGAAGAGGCGGCGGGTGACCTACGCGCGATCGCGCAGGCGTGGCTGCAGTGGGGTCGGGACCAGCACCTCATCGGATGACGCTGCGGGCCGGCTTGTTGGCCATATTTCCTGGACTCGTGCCGACCGAGTGCGAGCAGACGAGCTCCCGGGACGTAAGCTACAACTGCATCGGGTTCGCCGCGGAACCGGAGCGGTTGCGCTGGTGGCAGCCCATCTGGATACCGAGCACATATTGGCCGACTGAGGTGCCGCGCGTCGCATCCGTCGCAGCCTACGAGCAAGCCTTCGCTACGCGCGGATACGCTCGTTGTGCCTCGGAACTGCTCGAGGTCGGCGTGGAGAAGATCGCATTGTTCGTGAACGGGCACGGTGTGCCGACCCACGCCGCTCGCCAGCTTCCCGACGGCTCGTGGACGAGCAAGTTGGGGTTCGAGGAGGACATCCGGCACGACCTTCGGCAACTCGAAGGCGCTGCATATGGGACGGTCACCTTGTTCATGGCGCGTGCCCGCATTGCCCCTCTTTGAGCTCTGCGCATCGCGCCTGGGCCGGCGGGAGGCAGCGTCAATCGACTGTGCCGTCCATCGACGCGCCGTCCGCTGCTCGCGCGGCATCCACGCCGCCCGCTGCGTCCACGGAGCCTGCCGCGTCGATGACGCCCGCCTCGGCGCTCTCGGCGTCCTCCTCGCCGACCGCCGCGTCGGCCGCCGGCAAGCAACAGACGAGGACGACGTTGCCGCAAAGCTCCGGGTTCTGCTGCGAGAGTGGACACCCCGGCGCGAGGGTGGGCTGGCAGGTGCCGCCGATCGAGGTGCAGGCGATGGGGTTGCCGCCCTCGTCGGCCCCGTCGCCGGAGTCCGCCTCGGTCGAAGACGTGCGCGAGGTGCACGCGCCGAGCGTGACGATCGCCGCAAGCCAGAGCGAGGGCCGAACGAGAGGGCACATGGGGAAAGTGTACAGGGGTTTTCAACCGCTTCGCGCGCCGAGCGGCCCGGCGCCGGAGGTGCGCTATCTTGAGAGGCGACCATGCGCCCGCGTCGCCAGGCCCTGTCCGCGATCGGCCCAGCCTGCGGCCTGATGGCCGTCGCGCTGCTGGCTTGTCAGAGTGGCTTCGGCTCGAACAGCTACGCGGTCGCGGGGGCGTTCGCCGCCGCCGCGGCCGCGGCGCAGGTCTACCAGACGGCGGCCTCTCGCGCGCCGCCGGCCGGGAGCAACTCGTGCGCCCTGGCCACTTGCCAAGGCTGCTGCGATGCCATGGGCCATTGCTGGAGCGGCGGCGGCGACAGCACGTGCGGAGCGGGAGGCGGCGCTTGCGAGGATTGCACCCAGCAGAGCGGCGTCTGCGCTTCCGGCGCCTGCTACGCCCGCGGCGAAGACAACGCGCCCGCCGGCGCCACGGTGTACTGGGGCCCGGCCGCGTGCAACGCCGACGCGTGTCCCGTGTGTCCCCTCGGCGCCCGCTGCTGCTCGCCCAACGGCGGCTGCGCATGCACCATCGGCAACTTGTGTCCGTGAACGCGCGGCCATAACTTCGCGATTTCGCAGGCGGGGGTCGTCAACGTACGGGAGTACGTCTCCTCGCCCCGCCCGCGAACTCGCTCGGGCTCGCGCGGTTCTGGCCGTGCGTTCTCTCCGCGAAACCGGTTCGAGGGGTGGCCGATGGGGCGGTCGTGCGGATCGATCCCCCGGGGTGGGTTGTCACGGCTTGTCCGCTGGTGGCTTCGGTCGCCCTCGCCGGCGCGGCTCTCGTCTGCGCGCGAGGGCGTTCGCGTGCGCTGGAGGATGGCGCAGGTGATCGCGGTCCTGTCCTTCGCGCTCCCCACATCGCGCAGGGCATCGTGCTCGATGGCGACACCGACGACGGCGCATGGACCGGCAGTCCGCAGCCGGCACGAACGGGCCTCTTCGCGGATCCCCTCGGCGGTGCCGCGACACCGGCGTCCGAGGCGCGCCTGCTCTGGGGCGATGGCGTTCTCTATGTACTTCTATACGCAGCCGACGAAGACATTCGCTCGGAGGGCGACTTCTTCCGCCTCACGTTCGCGCGGGACCGGGGCGGCGCTCGGCCCTTCGTGTTCGACGTATCGCCGCGCGGAAGCCCCCCGGACGGCATCCACGTGGCGCGCGAGATCGACGGCACCGTCGACGACGCGGGCGATCGCGACGAGGAGTGGGTCGTCGAGTTGGCCATCGACCTCGCGGCCCTGGGCCTCGAGGCCGTCCGAGGTCGGCGCTTCGGATTCGCCATCCGCCGCTGCGACGCGGGGGGCAGCGACGGCGGATCGCCCGCGTGCGCCTCGTGGGGCGACGGCGAGCAGCGGGGTCACGTCGTGCTGGAGTGACGCCGGGGGCCGCGACGCTACAGCGGCAGGGTCTCGGAGTAGATGCGCTGCACGGCGCGGACGGCGTCACCGACTCCGGTGACGCGGTCGCCGATGGCGGCGAAGTAAAGTGTGCCCTCGGGGGTCGCGACGGGTCGCGCCGTCACGTCGGCGCCGCGGGTCGCGCGGTCCACGTCGTCCGCGGAGGCCGTCCCGCACGCGACGTCGCGCGCGGTGCGCACGAGGCCCACGACGTCCTTGGGCACCCCCATGCCGGCCATGATGCGGCCATCGTCGTCGACGAGCACGAGGGCCTGGACGCGGCTGCGATCCGCGACCGTCTCGACCAGGAACTGCAGGGCCTCCACGCGCGCGGCGCTGCGCTTGTTGCGACGTTCGTACATGTCGCACATCGTCGACCAACTCGGCCCCGGTGGCCCACTTTTGCGAACAGAGAGCCGCGACCGGCCCTAATCCACCAGCGAGCCCTTGGTCGACGGGACGCCCGAGACGCGCGGTTCGATCCGGACCGCTTCGCGGAGCGCGCGGGCCAGGGCCTTGAAGCTAATCTCGACGATGTGGTGCAGGATCTCGCCCCGGTGCAAGACCACGTGCAGATTGCACTGCGCCCCGCGCGCGAACGCCTCGAAGAACACCGGCGCGAGCTCGACGTCCCAGGTGCCGATCTTCGCTCCCGCGGGCAGGGGCACCTCCCAGACGAAGTGGGCACGCCCCGATAGGTCGAGCGCGCACGTCGACCGCGCCTCGTCCATCGGCAGGGTCGCGGACCCGTAACGAAGGATGCCGGCCTTGTCGCCGAGCGCCTTGTTCACGCACTGACCGATGACGAGGCCCAGGTCTTCCGTCGTGTGGTGGCCGTCGATCTCCACGTCCCCCGCGGCGCGCACCGTGAGATCGATGAGGCCGTGGCGAGCGATCTGCTCGACCATGTGCGACAGAAACGGGAGCGGCGTCTCGATGGATGCGCGGCCCGTCCCGTCGAGGTTCAGGCTCACCTCGATGCTGGTCTCTTTCGTCTTGCGCGACAGGCTCGCTTCGCGACCTGCGGGAACCACCGCCGCCAGGGCCGTCTTTCCGGGATTGTTCGCAGCCATCAGCTTGGAGCTCGAGTATCCCGCGCGGCTACCCCTCGGGCCAACTCCGGCCATGACCAAGGCGCCCCACCCCTGCGCATGCGCTCACCCGAACGTCGACTCAGGTAGGAGCGGAAACCCCGGTTGACGAGACTGCCGCTCGTAGAGTACTTCCGAAACGCCTGAATCGTGTGGCGCTTTTGCGACTGTTTCATGCATTCTATCTCGTCGCGCTCGGTTCGCTCGCGGGTTCACTCGCGACCGGGTGCGAAGACAAGGGTCCGGTAGCTCCCAACATTAGCCCAGAGCGGCGAAGCGAAGCCGAGTACGACGTCGCCCGTGACTACTTCTTCAAGGCTCAACCGCGACAGGCTCTCGAACACATCCACAACGCCGTTCGCTTCAACCCCGACAACGCCAAGGCGCTGTACTTCGCTTCCGCGATTCACCTTTTCTTTTGCTCCGGCAAGCTCGAGCTGCTCGATCCCGATTGTCGCCTCGGCGACGCCGAAGATTACGTTCGCCGGGCACTGAAGTCGGACCCGAACTTTCGCGAGGCCAAGAACACGCTCGGACAAGTCCTCATCCTGGAAAAGAGGTACGCGGAGGCGATCGCGCTTCTCGCGCCGCTCACCAAAGACCCTTCGTTCGAGTCGAGTTATCTCGCGTGGGGCAACCTCGGGTGGGCGCAGACTCTTTCCGGGGAGATCGACCAAGGAATCGAATCGTTGAAAAACTCGATCACTGAACCCCGTTTCTGCGTCGGGCACTTCCGCCTGGGCGTGGCCTACCAAACGAAGGGCGACCTCGCCGCCGCCGAGCAGTCGTTCACCAACGCGCTCTCGGTCGACGCGCCGGAGTGCAGGGGCCTGCAGGACGCCTGGGCCGCCCGGGCCGCCGTTCGCGGGAAGATGGGCAAGGCCGCCGACGCGCGCGCCGACCTCGAACGGTGCCGCGACCTCGCCCCGGACACGGTCGCGGGCAAGGGCTGCGTCGAGGCCCTCGCGAGGCTCCAATGACCTTCGACTCCAACGAGACCCTCGGCCCCGCGCTTCGCCGGCTGCGCGAGCGCCGCGGCATGAGCGTGGCGGAGCTCGCGCGCGTCACGCGAATCCCCGCGACGTCGCTCCAGGCCATCGAGGCCGATCGATTCGACGAGCTGCCCGGGGAGGTCTTCGTTCGCGGGTTCCTGCGCGCCTACGCCCAGGCCGTCGACGTCCTGCCCGACGAAGTGCTGGCGCGCTACACGTCGAGCCGGCGCGAAGTCTATGTGACGCCTCTGCCGATGCAGACGCCGTTGCAGGCGGCGCGCGAGCAAGGCGGCCGGCGCTTCGGCGTCGCGATCGCGTTCGTGCTGCTGCTGATCCTGCTCTCGCTCGCGGTCTCGATCGTCCTCAAGCCGCGCGGCCACGACATGCCGGCGGAGCTGTCGTCCCGGGCTGCCCCCCGCGCTACGCTCCTCGCCTGAGGAGGGTCCGCGCCGTCGCGGGCCCGGTGTCCCGTGGGCCTAATCGAGAGCGAAGCGCTCGTCGTGCGCACCGTCGACGTGGGCGAGAGCGACGTCATCGCCACGCTGGTGACCGAGCAGATCGGCAAGATCGGCGCGGTCGTTCGGGGAGGGCGCAAGGGATCCCGGCGGGTCGGTGGCGCGCTCGAACCGGTGCACACGATCGGGGTGATGCTCGACGACAAGGGTACCGACGTCGCCACGCTCAAAGAGGCGCGTATCGTGCGCTTGCGGCCCAACGTCGTGTCGGACCTGGGCGCGCTCGAGGCAGCGGGCATCGCGCTGCGCTGGGCGCGGCACCTCTTTCCCGCACGCCACCGCGAGCCCCAGGGCTGGGAGGTGCTGACGGTGCTGCTCGACGTGCTCGACGTGCCCCCGCCGGTCGCTGCGGGCGCGCTTTGGTCGCGCAAGCACTTGGCGCGGGCCGGCTTCGCGATGCTCGCTGCGGTGGGCTACGGCATGGACCTCGACCGGTGCGTCGTGTGTTCGCGCCCGTGCCCCGAGAGCAAGCCCGCGTACATCGATCCAGGGCGCGGCGGCCTGGTGTGCCGCTCATGCGGCGGGGCTCGGCAGGTGATGCCGGCGGCGCTGCGCGGCGCGGCGCGCTCGCTTGCTGCGGGTCGCGTCGAGGACGTGACGGACTCGCAGGCCGAGTCGCTGCTCGCCATCGTGGACCGCGCGATGGCGGCGCACGCGGGGTTCGAGCGATGATGGCGGCACCGACACCATGACCCGTGACCCTCGCCTGAAGGCCGTCGCCATCCGCTCGCCGCGCGGCGCCCGAACGACCGAGATCGACTGGGCCGACGGCCACAAGAGCCTCTACCCGCACACGGTCTTGCGCGGCTACTGCCCGTGCGCGGGCTGCCAGGGACACACGGGGGAGATTGCCTTCCACGAGCCGGCAGGCGACGCGCAGCTCGAGCTCGACGACATCGAGCCGGTGGGCGGGTACGCGCTGGGGCTCAAGTGGTTCGACGGCCACGCGAGCGGCATCTACTCGTTTCGCTACTTGCGCGAACTCTGCCAGTGCGCCGCATGCGCGTCGCCGGACCGCGGGAACAGGCCGCGGGCGTAAAGCGATGGCATCGGAAGCCGAGCCGGCCGCCGACATCGCGCACGAGGGCCGCCGCGAGCGAGGGCAGCTGCTCGGTCGAGCGGGGATCGTGGGCGCAGGGACGCTCGCGTCGCGCGTGCTCGGGCTCGGTCGCGATGTGGCGCTGGCGGCGATCTTCGATCGCAACGCGACCGACGCGTGGTGGGTGGCGTTCACGATCCCCAACGCCCTCCGGCAGCTCCTCGGCGAGGGCGCCGTGACGAGCGCCGTCGTGCCCGTGCTCTCCGAGAAGCTCGCGCGCGAGGGCGACGAGGGGGCTCAGCGCCTCTTCGCGCGTCTGCGGGGTGTGTCGCTGCTGGCGCTCGCCGTCGCGACGGCGCTGGGCATGGTCTTCGCGGGCCCGTTGACGGAGCTCTTTGCCGGCGGATACCGCGCCCGGCCCGGGGAGCTCGAACGCACGGTGCTCCTGACCCGAGCCGTCTTTCCGTACATCTTCTTCATGGGCACCGCGGCGCTGGGAATGGCCGCCCTCAACGCCAAACGGCGGTTCGCGGTCGCGGCGTTCGCGCCCGGCTTGCTCAACGTCGCCATGCTGGCTGCCGCGTTCGCCCTGCCGGCGGTCCTTGCGGCGCGCGGCCACGACCCGGTCCTCGCTCTGGCGATCGGCGCGCTGGTCGGGGGGGCATTGCAGGTCGCGGCGCAGTTGCCCGCGCTCCGCGCCATCGGGTTCGCGCAGCGGCCGGCCCTCGTGTTCGACGCGGACGTGCGCAAAGTGCTCGCCCGCATCGCGCCGCTGACGCTCGGCATTGGCGTCTATTACGTCGACCTCGTCTTGTCGCGCAGGCTCCTCTCGGGCCTCGGTCCCGGCGCCCAGAGCTACTTCTCGTGGGCGATGCGCCTCTGCGACTTCCCGCAGGGCATTTTCGTCATGGCGCTGTCGACCGCGGCGCTGCCCTCGCTGTCGACGCTGGCCGCCAAGGGCGCGAAGGGCGAGTTCGCGAAGACCTGGGCGCACGGCATGAACCTCGCGATGCTCGTGGCCATCCCGGCGAGCGTCGGGCTCCTCGCGCTCTCCGAGCCCATCGTGGTCACTGTGTTCCAGCGGGGGGCGTTCGACGCGGTCGCCGCGCACGAGACAGCGCGTGCTCTGTTCTGGCAGGGCGGCGCGATCTGCACGGTGGCCGCCGTGCGCCAGACGGTGCCCGCCCTCTACGCCCTCGGCGACACCAAGACCCCCGTCGTCATCAGCGCCATCGACCTGACGGCGTTCATCGCGCTCGCGCTCGGCCTGCGGGGCCCCATGGGGCACGCGGGGATCAGCGTCGCCGTGGCAGGGTCGAGCGCCGTGCAGATGGTGCTGTTGCTCGCGGCGCTCAAGGTGAGAATGGCCGCGACGCCCCTAGGAGAGGTCGCCAAGTCGTGCGCCCGGACCTTCGCCGTGTCGATCGTGGCGGGGGCGGGGGCGTGCGCGATCGCGCGGGGGGTGGGCTTGGCTGCGCCCGGGAACAGCTTCGGCCGGGCCGCGCCGGGGCTCGCGGGTCTGGGGGCGTTCGCGGTCCTCTTCTTGGCGGTCATGGGAATCCTTCGTCCGCCCGAGTTCGTCGAGATCTCGGGGGCGCTCGGCCGGCGGTTCGGCCGGCGACGGGCTACGAAGGACGGGCCATCATGAAGGAGCACGCCGAGGCAAGCCCGTACCGCGTCGTCGACGCGCGCTTCGTCGCGGGCGCCGTCGAGACGGAAGGGTTGCTGGCGCCGACGCTGGTCGAGGTGGCCTTCGCCGGTCGATCGAACGTGGGCAAATCCAGCTTGCTCAACTCGTTGATGCAGCGCCACGGCCTCGCCCGCACGAGCCGGACGCCTGGTTGCACGCGCCAGCTGAACGTCTTCGAGGTGCGCTGCGCCGACGGGCTCGCGACGCACTTCGTCGACCTGCCGGGCTACGGCTGGGCGCAGCGATCGAAAGCCGAGCGCGGGCAGTGGCAGGGCATGATCGAGGGGTATCTGCGCCGCCGGGCCAGCCTGCGGGCGGTGGCCGTGCTGTTCGACGTGCGCCGTGGCCTCGAAGACGAGGAGCAGCAGTTGCTCGAGTTCCTGCGAGGGCGGCGGGAGGTGAGCGAGCCAAAGCCGCTCGAAGTGATCCTCGTCGCGACGAAGACCGACAAGCTCGGGTCCTCCGAGCGGACGCTGGCGCTAAAGGGCATCGCAAAAGACGCGGGCGCGCCGGTCGTGGGCTTCAGCGCCGTGACTGGCGAAGGGTGGGAGGCGCTGTGGAAGCGGATACGCGGCGCGGTGCTCTGACGTGCGCGTGCCTTGCTCGGGAGGGAAAGGTGCGGTATCTCGGAGCTTCCCGTCGAGAGCCGGGCGCATAACTCAGCGGTAGAGTGCGTCCTTCACACGGACGAAGTCACAGGTTCAAATCCTGTTGCGCCCACTACGTTAAGGTAAGGCTTTCACCGGCTTAAGAAGCTACCCCCGGCGGTTGCCGTCAGGTTGCCGCAAGAAAGTCTCGGATCGAGCGCGCGGATCAAGTCCGACTCGTCGTTCGGAGCGAGGTGCGCGTACCGCATCGTCATGTGGATCGTCGAGTGACCGAGCCACGCTTGGACCTGGGGAAGGGGAACGCCCGCGGTCACGAGTTGGGAAGCGAAAGCTGTGACGGCAGTCGTGGGGCGCGACCTCGCGAGATCACGGCACCACGACGTCGTACGAGCCGCCCGAAAACGTGTGGCTCGATCCGGCGTCGCCCACTCCGGACAGGAGTACCGCTGAGAATGTGCCCTGCAGTACCGAGCCCGCGTCCATGGACGAGCTGGTCTCGTCGATCGTGCAACTGGAGCCAGGGGCGTTCTCGGAGGTGAACGTCGTGTCGGCCCCTGCATCGGACGACGCGTAGTGGCGGTAGTTCATGCTCGGGTAGACGCCGCCCGAGCAGTTCAGTGTGCCCGGGTTTATGTACGTCAAGAGGCTGAGCGTCCAGTGGGGCCCGCTCGCGACATCGTCCGCGGAGATGAGCCACCACGTCTGCAGCGGCGTCACCGTGATGTTGTAGGCGAAAGTCGCGGGGACGCCGTCGAGCATCGCTTCGATCCCGAGCGTGGTGCTCGCGTCATCGCCCGATGCGCCCGAGTCCGTGACGCCGCCGTCGGTCGATGAGCCGGAGGACCCGCTGGATCCGCCGCTCGATGAGCTGGAGGATCCGCTGGATCCGCCGCTCGATGAGCTGCTGGAGGATCCGCTCGACGAGCTGCTCGACCCACTGCTCGAAGGCCCCGTACCGCTGCTAGACCCGCTCGAGGCCGCGCCGGAGGAGCCGCTGGCCGAGCCCGACGAGGAACCGCTGGACGAGCCGCCGGAGGACCCACTCGACCCCGGCCCGCCGGAGCTGCCGCTGGAGGATCCCGAGGAGCTGACCGACGCATCCATCCCCTTCTTGCTCTCGCCGCAGAACCCGTGGCTGAAGTGGGTGACCTGGGCGCTGGCCGTGTTCCCCGTCGTGGTCGTCGCGAGTTCGTCGTATCCGCCCTGCGCGTTCGACCAGAAGACGGCCGGGGTGAGCCCGCCGGAGCAGGTGAAGCTGACTTTGACCGGCTGCGGAAAGGTGATCCCGTCCGGCCCGAAGTCGAAGAGCTGGGAAAGCCCGACGTAGCCCTGCGGTGGGGAGCCCGCGGCGTTCACCGTGATGGTGGTGGAGGAGACCAGCGAGCCCGGGGCAAAAGTCAGCGCGACGCTTGGCGCCGTGACTGTGCCGCCGCTGGTCCCGACCGTCTGGCTGACCGCTCCGGCGTCTCCGGTGGCCCCTGCCTCCTCGGTCGAAGGCGCGTCTCCGCTTCCTCCGGACGAAGAGCACGAGGCCACGGCGAGGCTCGGCAGCAAGAGCAAGAGACCACGGCGAATGGACATGAGGCCCTCCCTCGGCAGCGCGCGCTCGGAGCGGCGCGCACAGACTGCCAACGATCAGAATGTCCTTTCGGGTGGTCACGGATCAACAAAAACAAGGGCGGTGCTGAAAGCCGGTAGTCACGCATGCGTTCCCGTGTGCGTCGCCGTGAGTCTTTGGTGCCCTCCGAGCACCCTCTGGCGACGCCGGCGACGCATGTCTCTATCCGTGAGGCTGGGCGACCTTCCCGAAGGTCGCCCGCGCTCAGCCGAGAAGCTCGGCCCGGTCACTCTCCGAGATTGCGATACCGATGGTGGAAAGAGGATCGAGGATGTCGCGGACGACGACTTCCTTCGCGACAGTTCCGAATCGGGCGGGGCCGAGCCAACCGAGCGCGTGCAGCTCGTCCTCGGGCCAGGGCCGGGGCGTGTCGGCTCGAGCGGCTGGCCCCTTCCAGAAAGGAGCGAGGCCACGGAGCCCCTGCAGCAGTATCGCACCGAGTCTCGCTCGCTCGGCGTCGTCGATCTTGGAGAAAGCCCATTCGAAGTAGAGGCCACCGACGCGGCGGTGGCGCGCCTCGTCGCGCAGGATGCTCTCGTAGATCGCGCGTGGAAGCGGGTGCGTGGTGGCGGCCAGGCTGACGCTCGCGGTTCCGCCGCTGAAGGCTTCGGCGATGCAGGCCACCCGGAGAACGAGATCGTTGGCGCGTTGCAGGGCAGTCGCCCCGCGTCCCTTCGTCGTGAAGCGATCGAAATCGATGGTCCGCGGCGCCGCACCACCGAGCTCCATGGCCATGCGGCTGGCGAGTTCGACGTGGGAGCATTCGTCGGCGAGAAAGTCACTCGTCATGCCGAGCAGGTCGAGCGGCGCTTTGACGTCGACGAGCGCCCGGAGCACCTCGGAAAACGAGGCCACGGCGCGGTATTCGTTCATGGCGACCTCCGTCCACGAGCCGCGCGCGAACTCGACGGCCGCCGGAGCGTAACGGCTCGGGTCGAGGGTGCCCCACGGCAGATCGTCGGTGCCGGGACGCGCCGCGCGAAAGTGGTGCTCGGGCGCGCCGCCCATCCACTCGAGCTCGAAGGGGACCTTCACGTCGACCTCGAACCGATCACCCGGAGTCGCCCGGATGCGCCACGAGGCCGTTGAACATCACGTCGTCGTCGCTCGCGTCGGTTGGCGAGACGACGAGCCCCGTGACCACGGGGCAGCCCTGGATGCCGCTCGCGTCGGGAGGGCAGGCGACGCTACCTGTGATGCCGTGGTCCGTAGCGTCGTCGCTCGCATCGGGGAAGATGCCCGGGCATCCCACGACGTCGCTCCCGTCCGGGGGGCATGCGACGCTGCCCGGTGGATTCGCGACGCTACCCTCCCCGATGAACGGCGCCGAGTCGCCGCCGCCGTCGTTTGACGCGTCGCCGTTCGGAACGCTGCCCATGACGTCCGGAGAGGAGTTGGAGCCGCACGCAGCCACGCTTAGGAGCGTCCCGGCACCGGCGGCACCGACGATCCGGAGAAGCAGGCGAGGCGCCGTCGGGGACTGTTTACGGTAGATCATCGCCGAGAAGCCTCAGCAAGCACTGTGCCTGAGACCTCCGACCGCGATCTCGCGGGGACATCGGGGCCTTGGGGTGCGCCACTCTGGGCCAGCGTGATCGAAGCGCCAGCTTCGTCGGACCCCTCCCGGTACTCTCGTCCAAACGTGAAAACGGGCTGGGGCCGGCATCGCACGCGGCAGGGCGGGAGGTTGCGCTTCAGGGCCGAAAAGCGGCAGGGTCGCCTCGTTTGCGCACCCAATGGATATAGCCCACAGCCCATCGGGTCGGAGACTCTCTGCGATAGCGGAACGTCGACGGACGTCAGTGCGAATCACGCCACGAACCCTCTCGGTCCTCTCGGCTTCGGCATCGGAGGGCGCGGGGGCTCGCGTGGATTTCGCGGAGGCGCCGAGCGCCCGGCGGCTTGACGTAAGTAACCTACAAAGCTAGATATATGGGTGTGAACAAGATCGAGCGCCACGCCGAACAGCTCGCCGCGCTCGGTCACGTCGCGCGCCTCTCGCTCCTTCGCGCGGTTGTCCAGGCCGGGGCCGAGGGCGTCTCGACGACCGAGCTGCAAGAACG
>Ga0302326_10007300_pt1 | contig 24650 bp, 19 predicted proteins | sample Palsa_T0_3_FD_202264 | JGI IMG/M metagenome (GOLD analysis project Ga0302326, IMG submission 202264) | Peat permafrost microbial communities from Stordalen Mire near Abisko, Sweden - Palsa_T0_3 | ecosystem: Environmental > Terrestrial > Soil > Palsa > Peat permafrost | place: Sweden: Abisko... | reverse complement strand
CGGCTCCGTCTTCTGCGGTCGCACTCGAGCGTACCGCAACTGGAAGGCTGTCGCTGCAGGCGTCCGCGCAAAGCCGCGCGTAGCCGTCCACGACATCCCGAGCGATGTCCGCCGGAACGGTCGCAGCCTCGACCGCGTCGCGGCTGGCGGCCGCGCTATCGCGAACGAAACGGCGAAAGGCGGCCGTCGTGACGACGAAGCCCGGCGGAACCTCGACCGACGCGCGGCGGAGTTCGCCGAGGCTCGCGCCCTTGCCGCCCGCCGTCGCGCGGTCTTCCAGGCCAAGCGAATCGAACCAAACGACGTTCACGTCCTCAGTCCAAGATCGTCACGATGCCGCTGGTACCGTCGACACGGACGCGCTGACCCGTCACGATGCGTTTGGTTGCGTGTCCCGTCCCAACGACGGCGGGCAGGCCGTATTCGCGAGCAATGATCGCCGCGTGCGACATCGCACCGCCGATATCGGAAACGGCCGCCTTGATCTTGCCAAAGACCGGCGCCCAACTCGGGGCGGTGACGGGGCAGACGAGCACTTCGCCTTCGCGAATCGTGCTGATCTCGTCAACGCTCAGCACCACGTGAGCGATCCCCTCGACGACGCCTGCCGACGCCCCGAAGCCGCGGAGTTCGTTCCCTGTGCCGGGCGGCTCCGACCAGACCTTGAGCTGTTCGGGAGTGATGCCCCAAAGCATCAAGAGCAGCGGATCGCCGATGCCTTCGGGTACGGGGCCAAGCGCGGGCGGAGGCGACCATTTCGCGTACGCGGCAAGCACCCGTTTGCGCTCGGCCACGATCGGCGGCCAGTACTCCGGTCCGCGCGGCGGCGAACCCGAGGCCCAGGAAAGCGCGAGGTCAGAGAGCGCTAGCCCCACTTCGCTATGGTGCAAATGGAACACATCCTCCGTCTCGGCGAAGAAGCCGTGCCGGGCGAGCAACGCCCCGAACTCGCGCACCTTGTTGAAGAACGCGGTCGCGATCCAGTTCTCACAATAGAATTTATGATCTTCAACGTACGGGAACACCAGGTGGCACAAGCCGAGCATCTGGTCGAAGGTCGCGCGTTCGGCATCGGATGGCAACAGCGCCCGGTACTCCGAGGAAATGCGCTCGCGCTCTTGCTTGAGGCGCTCGGTCGGTCGCGCGAGCGACTTGCCTGCACGACGCTCGGCGACGTAGTCGACCATTGCGGAAAACGGCAGCGACAGGTCGTCGTTCCAGTTGCGGTGATGGTGGTAGAAACCGTCGCCCGTCGAGATATTGAACCAGGGCCGACGAGCCTGCTCGAACGCCTCCAGCCATGCCTTCGCTGCGGGCTCGCGGCGGCTCGCGAGATCGGCGAGAATGTCGTTCGCCGAACGGTTCGCGACGAAGGCGCCCTCGAGCCCGGATTCGACCGCGAGTACCGCGAGCTTCTTGAGTTCGTCGTCGGGCCGCATCATGAGCGTATCGACGCCGGCAACCATGCGCGCCATCGTCTGCACCGAAATCTCGGGGAACGCTTTTTTGCAGAACTCGAAAAAGGTAAGGTACGCGCCGTAGCCGAGCACCAGAAACTCGAAATGATACTGCCACATCTTCAGCATCGCTTCGGTGCACGTGTGAAAACGCTCGATCAGAAAGAAATTCTGGGCGATGCCGCGGCCTTCGGTGACCACCCGTGCGTCTTCAAACTCCGGCAGATCCGGCACCACAATCGCCGCGATGTCGGCCAGGAGTTCCTCGATCTTGCCGTTCCACTGTGCGTACAGCCGATCCCAATTGGCGAAATAGTAGCCCGCGCGTTCTTGGAATACGACGACGCGTCGTTCGATTTCGGCCGGATCCAAAACCGGAACGGCACTGATGTAGACCCGCCCGTTGAGGATACGATGATCGATGCCGAGAACCGGCGGGATGGCGAACACGCGCGTATTGTACGCGCCGAGCGAGATGTATGGAGCTTCGGCCGTGATCGTGTCGAAGGCCGGCATGGGCTCCGGAAAATGCATCCCGTTGTAAAACCAAAATCGTCCGTCGTCACTCGGTGCGAACCGCGTGAAGTAGGGATACATGTCGGAACGCTCCGTTCCGGGCACGGCTTCCACCTCAGAAGGAAGCGGAAATTTCGTCGTTTGCGTTTCCATCGCTTCTCCTTGCGCAAAATACCGGGTGATCGATGAAGGTACGAATGGAACCGAGTAAAGTTCGCGACTTAGCGGTCTGCGCCGCCGGAGTCCTTCATTTCACCACGCAAGCAGCCTAACGAAGGCGCGAGCTTGCAGTCGGCCGGACTTTCGCGGATTTGTTTTCGCGAACGGGGCTAGCGTCGCCAACGCAATCACTGTCGCCGTCGCCGGTAGAGTTCGTATTGGGCCCAGAGCTTGTGTGCCGCGTCGTCACCGGTCAGTGCCGCGAGGATGCCTTCGCCCATTTCGCCGCCGCCGTGCGCGAGCCGGTACCAGCCTTTGCCGGGCGCGTATTCGAGCAGCGACTGACCCGCGGCGTGGCCGGTCGTCCAATCGATCAGGGCGAAGCGGCCGACGACGATGACGTCCAAGCCCGGATCCCGGCAGCGCGAGGGCGGACACTGCAAGTGCCAGCGCTGCAGCTCGGCAGCGCGCGCCGCACCCACGGCGGCGGGCGGTCCGTAGTCTGCGCGCGCGGGCGTCGCCGCCAGCCCCGCGGCGAATAGCGCCGCTAGGAACCCGCGGGCGGCGTTCACGTGGGCAGGTAACGGCCGGCCGGATCGCGCCGGTAGACCGTCGTGTTCATGATCCCGTCCGCCGACAGCGCATGGACGGAGAAGCCCGGCGATTCGTCGCGCAAGCCGACGATCCGCCGATCCATGAAGAGCAGCGGAATTTTTTGCGGCGCGGTGCTGGGAGCGCTCACCGCGAGCGCGACCTTCCACTGCGCGCAGCGAACGCAGTGGATGTGGCCACAGATCACGCGCCGCACTTGGGGATGACGGTCGACGACCGCGCGCAAACGGCGCTGGCCGACAAAGCCGCCGACGTCGAGATAGTGCAGGCCGGTACGGAACGGCGGCTGATGGACCGCGACGATCGTCGGCACGTCGCGGCGCGCGGCGAGCGTTCGCTCGAGCCATTCGGTTGCGGCCCGGTCCGTATACGCACCGGGCCACGGGCGCGGTGCGTTCGCGTCCAGTACGACGAGGCGAATCGGGAAGTCTTCGATCGCGTAGCGCAGCCGCGGCCCGCTCGCGGCGCCGAAGGCGCGCAGCGGCAACACCTCGCGCAGCCGGTCGCGGTCGTCGTGGTTCCCCGCGATCACGAAGTATGGCAGTTGCAGCGCGTCCATCAGGCTGACAAAGCGCTCGTATTCGGCGGCGGCGCCGAAGTTGGCGATATCGCCGGTCACGACCGCGTAGTCGGGGCGCGGCTCGAGCGCGTTGACGGCCGCGATCGCGTCGGTCAGATACGGGGCGGTGTCCTTGCCGAAGTATTGTACGCCGTCGGAAACGATGTGCGTGTCGGTCAATTGCACGACGCTCATCGCCGGATCAGGCGGCGGAGACGGGCGTCGTGATGCCGCGCTCACGCAGCAGCCGGGCCTCGTGCAGAACGCGGTACCGCACCATCCCGAGCGCCGCCGCGACCATGACGATCAGCGCGGCGTTGGCCGACAGCGACGCATCCCGATCGCCGAGCGGCAACGCGAAGCGCACGGCCCAGCGTAGCGCGAGCGCGGCGATCCAGATGGCGACGGTTATGCCGCTCCCCAAGACGTAGACCGTGCCGGCAGCTTCGCCGAGCCGTACCTTCGTAAAATGCGCGACCGCCAGGCCGACGGCGGAACCGACGCCGAGCGCGATGCAGGTCTCGCCCGCGAGCAGCATCCCGGTCTTCGGAAAGAGACTGGCAGTCAGAACGAGGAGATAGAGCGCGAGTGCCCCGGCGACGCCCGGCAACAGGAAAATCCGCGAGAGCACGAGCTTGCGCTCGCGCAGCTCGCGCACCAGGAACCGGCCGACGACGAACAGCGCTGCGGCGAGATAGAAGAGGGGCGGAACGTTGGGAGTCATGCGTCCTCAGAGTTCGTCGACGAAGCGTTCGATGAGCCCGGCGATCCGCTCGGGCTGTTCGAGCGGTGCGTAGTGGCCGGCTTCGCGCAGAATCTCGAACCGGCTTCCGTCGATGAGATCGGCCACCCGCTCGCGCACGGCCGCGGGGTTCATCGGACGATCGCTCTCCGGCGCGATCACGAGCGTCGGGGTCGCGATCGTGGCGGCTTCGTCGGCGAAATTCAAACGGCTCCACGATTCGTAGCTTTCGAGCGCGACGTCGGGCCGCGCCGTTGCCGCCGCCGCGCGAACGATCCGGGCCGCCTCGGACGGCAGCTCGCGATGGGTCAGCTGCGAGAGCCAGGTATTGGTTGCGACCGGATCGCCGGTCAGCGTTCGGAAGAGCGCGTCGGCCTTGGGTGGAAACGCGATTCCGCTTGCCGGTACGGGAGCGATCAGCACCAGGCCCTCGACCGCATCCGGGCGGTCGATCGCAAAACGCTGCGCCACCGCCGCTCCCATCGAGTGTCCGACCACGACCAACGGATCCAGATCAGCCGCCACTAGGAGGGCGCTCAAATCGTCCGAGAACGTCTCGACGCGGTACGGCCCCGGGGCCGCGCGCGACGCTCCGAAGCCACGCACGTCGATCACGATCGTGCGGTGCCGCTTTGCGAGCCGTGCGACGATCGGCTCCCAGACGGCAGCCGCGCCGTTCCAGCCGTGAACGAACAACAACGGAATGTCGCCCCGCGGGCCGAGTTCGGTGTAGCTCAGCTCGGCGCCGTCGGCGGCCTGGAAGGTCATCCTGGGGACCGCTGCGGCTCGGGCGCCGCGCTTTCCCGGGCCGCGGAATACGCCTCCAGGGCGGCCAGGAACGGCGCACCGTAGTCCTGGAGCTTCTTGTCTCCCACGCCGGGGATACGGCGCAGCTCGGTCGGGTTGCGCGGCAGATCGCGCGCCATCGCGCGCAGGGTCGTATCGGGGAAGATCACATACGCCGGCACGTCGCGCTCGTCGGCCAGCCGCTTACGCAGCGTCCGTAGCTCGTCGAACAGAAACTCGTCGAACTCGGGCTCCCCGGCCGAGTTGCCACCTTCGGTCCGGGCGGCCGTCGAGGCAGGCGGGTGCTTGGCGCGGGTTCGCGCGACGGCGGCCGGCGCGGCCGTGAGCAGGACGGTCCGGCGCTCGAGCAGCGTCGCTCGGCCGGCCTCCGTCAATTCGAGGACGCTGCGCAACCCGGGGGTTTGACGCAGCAGTCCCAAGCGCACGAGTTCCCGCCCGACCGCGAGCCAATGTGCGTGCGCAACGTCATTTCCGATGCCGAAGGTCGAGAGCGAATCGTGATACCAGGCGCGGACCTTTTCGGTCGCCCGTCCCGCCAGCACGTCGGCCAAATGCGTGAGACCCACCGAGAAGCCGCTGGTTTGGCGCACGCGTACGACCGTCGAAAGAAGCTTTTGGGCCGCGAGCGTCCCGTCGTACGTCGCGCGCGGAGCGGCGCAGTTGTCGCAGCCGGTGCACGCTCCGGCTTCGAGCGTCTCGCCGAAATGGCGCAGCAGTACCGCGCGACGGCACTCCGCCGTTTCGGCGAACCCTACCATCGTGCGTAGGCTCTCGAGCGCGAGCGCGCGTTCCCGCTCGTCCTTTTCTTCCAGGAAGCCATGCTGCTTGGCTACGTCGCCCGCGCTGAAGAAGAGCAGGCACTCGGCGACGAGGCCGTCGCGGCCGGCGCGGCCCGTCTCCTGATAATAGCTTTCGAGGCTCTTGGGAAGATCGTGGTGGACGACGTAACGGACGTTCGGCTTGTCGATTCCCATTCCGAACGCGATTGTGGCGCACATCACACGTGCGTCATCGCGCACGAACCGCTCCTGGTTGTACGCGCGTCGCCGGGGTTCGAGGCCGGCGTGATACGGCAGCGCCGCGATCCCCGCGGCGGAAAGCTTTTGGGCCAAACTTTCGGCTTGGCGGCGGCTGGCAGCGTAGACGATGCCGCTCTCCTTATGCCGCTGGCGCACGAATGCGAGCAGGGAACGGAAGGTGTCGGTCTTGGGTGCCACCCGGTAGTGCAGGTTGGGCCGGTTAAAGCTCGCGACGTAGCGCGCCGGATCGCGCAAGTGCAGCGAGCTGACGATGTCACGCCGCACGCGCTCGGTCGCGGTTGCCGTCAAGGCCAGGATCGGGACCTCGGGGAACGTGCGGCGGACCTCCGCCAGCCGCCGGTATTCGGGCCGAAAATCGTGGCCCCATTCACTGATACAATGTGCCTCGTCGACGGCGAAGCGGACCACGTTCCATTGCGCGAGGTCGCGCAGCACGTTGCCCACGCCGAGGCGTTCGGGCGCTAGGTACAGCAGGCGATAGCGGCCTTCGTGCAGGTCACGCAAGCGGCGGCGGACCTGGTCCGGGTCGAGTGCCGAGTTGAGGAAAGTCGCAGGAACGCCAGCGGCGTCCAGGCCGTCGACCTGGTCCTTCATCAGTGCGATCAGGGGTGAGATGACGACCGTGAGGCCCTCGCGCATCACGGCGGGGAGCTGAAAGCAGAGGGACTTGCCGCCGCCGGTCGGCAGGAGCGCGAAGACGTCGCGCCCGGCCAGCACGTCGAGAACGATCTCTTCCTGCAGCGGCCGGAAAGCGTCGAACCCGAAATGATGCTTGAGCGCGGCCTTCGGGTCGGCGTCGAAGAGAGTCGCCACGGCGTGGCGATGTTCGGGAGGGGCAGTCATGGTCCCCCATCGCGACCGCCGATCCGGACGGCTAGCACATAAATCCGGCCCGACCGGTTGCCGATACCGTGAGTATGATCAACCCCAGGACTCGCGACGACGGTCCCGAGCGCACGATCGGCATCGAGCCCCTGAAGACCGTTCCGCTTTTCCGTGACTTCGATGAGGTAGAACTCGCCGAAGTCGCCCAGCTCGTCACTTTGCGCCACTACGGCAAGCATCAGACGATCTTTCGCGAGGGCGATCCCGGGCAGACGTTCTACCTGATTTTGACCGGTTCGGTCGCGATCGTGCGGGTCGCCGCAGACGGCCGTGAGACGATCCTCTCGATCCTCAAAGAGCGCGACTTTTTCGGCGAAATGAGCATTTTCGACACCGCGGTCCGTGCCGCGAGCGTTCGGACCCTGACCGAAGTGGAAGTCGGCGCGATCGAACGTGAAGATTTCTTGGCTTTGATCGATCGCAGCCCGCGGATCGGGCGCCTGCTCGTCATCGCGCTCTCGGAACGCCTGCGCGCCGCGAACAAGCTGATCTCCGCGACCACCTCGCAGGACATCCGCTCGCGCCTGGCCTCGCTGTTACTCAACCTCTCGCAAAATTTCGGCGAACCCGTTCCCTCCGGCACACGGATCACGCTGCGCCTGACCAACCAAGAGATGGCGAACATGATCGGCACGACGCGCGAGACCGTCAACCGCACGCTGAACCGCTTCTGGGACGAACGTCTCATCGATATGCGCACGGCTCACGTGGTCGTGGTCGAGGCCGAAAAACTCCGCGCGATGGTGCCCTAGCCCCAACGCGTTCGGACCGGCGCATCTCAGAGGGATGACGAGTCGCCGCCTCATTGGTTCTGGGGAGAGGCCTGGCCTGGCGGCGAAGATGCGACCATGCTAGCGACACCGTCCACCGCCCTCGCGCCGCGCCGGCGCGACCTCGACTTTCAGTTGTACGAGGTGCTGGGCTTAGAAGCGCTGCTGCAAGCGCCGTACTTCGCCGATCACGATCGCGCGACGCTCGACGCGATCGTCGACACCGCCTATGAAATCGCGGCGGACCACTACGCTCCGCTCGCCGCGGAGCTGGACGCATTCCCCTTCAAGCTCGAGAACGGCAGCGTCGCGACGCCGGCCGGCCTCAAGGCTGCGATGAAGGCGATCGTCGACGCCGGGTTCCTGAGCGCGTCGTTTCCGGCGGAACTCGGCGGGCTGCAATTGCCCTCGACGTTGTGGACCGCCGCAAGCCTCGTGTTTTCGGCCAGCAACAACAACGCCAACGCCTATCCGTTCTTGACGATCGGTGCGGCGCATCTCTTGGCCGCCTTCGGAGACGACGAGCAGCGCGCGCGCTGGATGACGCCGATGATCGAAGGACGCTACTTCGGGACGATGGCGCTCTCGGAGCCGCAGGCGGGTTCGTCGCTCGCGGACGTCGCCACGAAAGCGGTTCCGGCCGGCGACGGCACGTACCGGCTCGAGGGCAACAAGATGTGGATCTCGGCCGCCGAGCACGACCTCACCGAGAACATCGTCAACCTCGTGCTCGCGAAGTTGCCGGACGCGCCGCCCGGCGTCAAGGGGATCTCGCTCTTCATCGTGCCGAAGTTTCTGGTCGACGAGAACGGCAAACCGGCCAAGCGCAACGACGTGGTCGTCACCGGCCTCAACCACAAGCTCGGCCAGCGCGGCGTGATCAACACGGTGTTGACCTTCGGCGCGAGCGGCGAATGCGTCGGTTATCTCGTCGGCGCGCCGCACGACGGTATGCGCCAAATGTTCCACATGATGAACGAGGCACGCGTCGCCGTCGGCGCCGGGGCCGTGGCGCTGAACTTGGCCGCCTACCAGTACTCGCTGCAATACGCGAAGGACCGCCCGCAAGGACGCCTGCCGAGCGACAAGAACCCGCTCTCGCCGCCGGTTGCGATCGTCGAGCACGCCGACGTGCGCGGCATGCTGTTGCGGCAGAAAGCCATCGCCGAAGGCGGAATGGGTCTGGTGCTGTACTGCGCGAGCCTGGTCGACGCGGCGCTGGCGGCGCCTGACGAGAAGACGCGCCAAGCTGCCGAACTGCTGCTCGACGTGCTGACGCCGATCGCGAAGACCTGGCCCTCCGAGCACGGCATCGAGTCGACCTCGCTTGCGATCCAGGTCCTCGGCGGCTACGGCTATTCGCCCGAGTACCCGGTCGAGCGCTACTTCCGCGATCAGCGCCTCAACCCGATTCACGAAGGCACGACCGGCATCCAGGGGCTCGACCTGCTGGGACGCAAGGTGCGGATGCAGGGCGGGGCCGGCTTGACGCTAGCGCTCGAGACGATCGCTCGAGATGTCGCCCGCGCGCGAGGCGTCGAGGCCTTGGCGGCCGAGGCCGGGCAGCTCGCGGCGGCCTGCGCGCAACTCGCAGCGGTCACCCGGACGCTGCTCGAGGCGCAAATCGATCTCGGGCCCGATCGCGCGCTCGCCGAGTCGACCGCGTATCTCGAGGCGTTCGGCACGATCGTCGTCGCCTGGCGCTGGCTCGTGCAGGCCGAGCGCGCCGCGGCGTTGCCGGCCGACGACTTTACGGCCGGCAAGCTCGCGGCCTGTGCCTATTTCTTCCGCTACGAGCTTCCGGTCGCCGAGCTGACCCTCGCGCGGCTGGCGAAGCTTGACGACCTGATCTTCAACGTCCGGCCCGCGATGCTGTAGGGCGCAGGAACTAAGGTAGCGTCGCCGCGCGTTAGGGTATAAGTCGACGCAGCGCCGTCTGGAGCGATTCCGCTTCGTCAAGCGCCCGGTTCTTGGAGATAGCCCCATGCAATTCAAACCCTTCGCTCGGTACGCGGTCGCGAGCGCCGCGGCCCTCGCCGGTTGCCTGCTTTTCGCGCTGCCGGCCAGCGCCCAAGTTGCGGTGACGATCAATGGCGGCGCCGTCGACTTCTCGCCCCCGCCGATCATTCAGGCCGGTCGCGTTTTCGTTCCGCTGCGCGGCGTCTTCGAGCAGCTCGGAGCGACCGTCGTCTACTCGAACGGCACGATCAACGCAACCGGCAACGGCCGCAACATCTCGTTGCAGATCGGTTCGACCCAGGCCACGATCAACGGTCAGCCTGAAACGATCGACGTCGCGCCCTTCATCATCGGTGCGAGCACCTTCGTGCCGCTGCGCTTCGTGTCCGAAGCGCTCGGTGCGAGCGTCAATTGGGACAACGAAGATCGCATCGTGTCGATCGCGACCGTGGGCGCTGCGCCGTCGTACGCCGGCAACCCGGCGCCGAGCGAAAACTACGTCAGCTACGCCCCACCGCCGATCCCGGTCTACGAACAGCCCTACCTTCCAGCCCCCAACTACATCTGGCAGCCCGGTTACTGGGGCTGGGGCGCATACGGCTACTATTGGGTCCCGGGAACGTGGGTCGAAGCGCCGCAGCCCGGCTATCTCTGGACCCCGGGCTATTGGGCCTGGAACAACGGCGGCTTTGCCTGGAACCAGGGTTATTGGGCCGTCACGGTCGGCTTTTACGGCGGCGTGAACTATGGCGCCGGCTACTTCGGCCACGGTTACGTCGGCGGCCTGTGGCAGAACAACGTCTTCCGCTACAACACCTACGTAACGCGCGTCGACACGACGATCGTGACCAACGTCAACGTCTACGAGGATCGCAACGTGTACGTTGACAATTCGCCCACCCGCATCAGCTACAACGGCGGTCCGCATGGGCTGCAAGTGCACCCGACCCAAGAGGAGCTGATCGTCGCGAAGGCGCCTCACTTGGGATTGACGCCGGCCCAGCAGGAGCACGTTCAAACGGCCGCGCAGGACCGGCGTCTGCTTGCGACCGTCAATCATGACAGCCCGCCGGTGACGGCCGTGGCGCACCCGCTGAGCGCGAGCAATCGCCCCGAGGGCTTCGTCCCGGTCAGCGAGAGCGACAAAGTGAAGGCGCCGGCGCCAAAGCCCGTCGTCCCAGCCTATCATGCTCCCGCGGTGAACCCCGTTGCGCCGTACCACGCGCCGGCGGTTCGCACGCCGCTGCCCTATCGCGCTCCGGCTCCGGCGCTGCGCACCGCTCCGCCATACCACGCTCCGCCAGTTCGCACCCCGCTGCCCTATCGCGCCCCGGCTCCCGCGCTACGCACCGCTCCGCCATATCACGCTCCGCCAGTCCGCACGCCGCTGCCATATCGTGCTCCGGGGCCGGCAATTCGCACGCCCGTGCCCTATCATCCGCCGGTCGTACACACCCCCGCGCCGTATCATGCGCCGCCCAAACCGCACGTCGTTCCAAAGGCTCCGCCGCCGACGGAGAAGCCCGAGCCAAAGTAGCGGCCTAAGCCGTGACGCGTGCCGCGCCGATCGACACGCGCTGGAACGGGGGCAGCCCCGAACGCATCGGCCGGTAGCGGTTATTGGCTTCGCGAGCGTCGAGGAATTCGACGCTCCCGAAGCCGTGCGCGCGCAAGCGCAACTCTAACTCTTGCGGGCTGAAGCGCGTCTTCCAGGGTTCGCCGACGGCCGCTGCGGCCGCGGCAATCGGCGATTCGATCGTGAACCAGCGTCCGGGACGCGCGTAGCTGAACGCGAGTTCGCTCGGCGGCGGGAAGCTCGCGACGTAGTCGAAGACGCTGTCGATCGCGTCGAGGTCCAGATACATCATGACGCCGAGCCAGCTGAAAAAGGCGGCGCAACTCTGGTCGAGGCCGCCGGCGCGCAACCCCTCCGCTAGCGAGGTCCGTTCGAAATCGATCGGCACGAAGGTGAGGTTGTCGGGCAGCGCGATACCGGCGCGCTGGAGGCGCTTACGCTTCGCGTCCTGGCTCGCCGGGTGGTCGACCTCGTAGATGTGCAGCTCGCGGGCCCACTCCGGTTGCCGGTATGCGAACGTATCGTAACCGGCGCCGAGGCTGACGAACTGGCGCACGCCGGCGCGTACCGCTTCGGCGAGCCGGTCCTCGGCATATCGGCTGCGAACCAGGACGTGCAGCCGCAGCGATTCGGTCCACGGATTGCGCGCGGCGCCGACGCGTGCGAGGCTGGCCGCATCCACGATGCGCGGCGCGACCGGATCGTCGAGGATTTTCGGGCTGCCGTCGAACGTTTGGTGGTAGGCCCGCATCGCGGCCACGGAAAGGGCGGTGCGGCTGGCGCTGCGCTCGCTCACACCGTCAGATCAATCGCTTTGGCCGGTTGCGTTTCCATATCAGCTTATAGTAGGCCAGCTGACAGAGCAATCCCGCCGTATAGGCCGCCGGGTACCCGTACCAGACGCCGTCCAGACCGATGTGCCGCATCAAGACGTAGGCGACGGGGACCTCGACCGCCCAGATCGAGAGAATGTTGATCGCGGTCGGGCCGAGGACGGTACCGCTCGAGATCATGATCGCCGACAGGATGCGCGCGTTCCCGAACAGCGCGTAACTCCAAAGCGTGATCGTCAAGAGGTGATGTGCGATCGCGACGGTCGCGGGCGCGGTGATGAACAGGGAGATCAAGGCCGTACTGGAGAGGTAGGCCGCGAAGATCAGCGCCCCCTCGATCGCGTAGTTGAGCGCGACGGCGGAGCGCACGATCGGACCGATCCGCTCGATCCGCCCGGCTCCGATCGATTGGGCGCCGAAGATCGAGGTCGCGATGCCGAGCGAGACGGCCGGAAACTGAACGTAACTCGCCACTTGGTTCACCGCCCCGTATGCGGCTAGCGCCGTCGAACCGAAGCGGTTCACGAACGACAGCACCGCGATCTCCGAAAGCGAGACCATCACCAGGTTGATGCTGGTCGGGATCCCAATCCTCGCGATCAAGGCCACCAGCGCCGGCCGCAAGCGCAGGTTGGCGAGCATGGCGCGGTCGAGGGCCAGCGGGTGACGCTTGATTCCGAGATACGTCAGCAGCCCGGCGAGCGAGAACGCGTTCGACAGCACGATGGCGACCGCCGCGCCGTTTGTGCTCAAGGCCGGGAAGCCGAGCCAGCCGCGGATGAGCAGCGGCGTCAACGCGAAGGTCAGCGTCGTGCTCGCGATCAGGACATAGAGCGGGGTGCGCGCGTCGCCGGTGCCGCGCAAGAACGTCGTGTACATCAAGAACGTGAACAGCAGCGGCATCGAGAAGAAGATGATCCGGGCGTAGCTGGTCGAGGCCGCGATGACGTCGGCCGGCGTGCCGAGCGCCGCGAGCATGCGGTGCGCGAGCAAGCCGCCCGCGCTGCCGACGGTCAGGCCCAACAGGAGCGTCAGGGCGAGCGACGTCCCGGCGATCTCCTTGACTTCGCGCTCGTCGCGCGCGCCGAACGCCTGGCCGATGAGCACGCTGCTGCCGGTGCCGAGCCCGATCAGGAACGAGACCAGAAAGAAGACGATCGGAAAGATCGCGGAGACTGCGGCCAGTGCCTGGACCCCGACCATCCGCCCGAGATAGATGCTGTTGGCCGTTTGCGAGAGCGATTGCAGCACGTTGCTGAGCATGAGCGGAAGCAGAAAGATGCCCAGCGACTGCCAGATCGGCCGCGCGTCGTCGAGCGCGATCGAGCGCGCCGCCGCTGGGGCGCTCACGAGGGCATTGCGGAGCCGAATTCCGAGGCGGGCGTGACGACGAGCGTGCGCGCGTTGCTATACCAGACCAGGCCTGGCGGCGCGTCTTGGCGCCGGCGCACGAACTTGCGCTGCGTGTAATCGACGGCGACCTTCTGGGACGAACGAGCTTTCGAGTGACGGGCCGCGAGCGCAGCCGCGCGTTCGAGTTCCGCCTCGCTCGCGGCGCGCGCGCTGTCGAGGTGCAGCACGACGTGCGCACCGGGCGTGCCGCGGGCGTGAAACCAGAGATCGTCCGGGCGCGCCAGGCGAAAGGTGAGATCGGCATTGCCGCGCGGGGAACGGCCGACGTAGACGCGCGCGTCATCGGAGAGCCGTACTTCGAGCGGCTGCGCGCGGCGCGCGCGGGCGCGGGCAGCGCGCGGGCGCCGGCGCTCCAAACGCTCGACGGCTTCGGTCAGTTCGGCGAGCGCCTCCGAATCGTCCCGTTCCAGCTCCCATGCCAGCTCGTCGGCGAACTGCTCTTCGGCTTCGAGTTCCGTCAGCCGCGCCTGCGCGTAGGCGGCCTTGGCCACGGCTTTGCGATAGCGCCTGAAGTATGCGGCGGCGTTCCCTTTGGCGTCCAGTTCAGGATCGAGCGCGATCGTCGTTTCCGGCGCGCTCGGCGGGTTGAAGCCGGTCGCGCCGCGCGGCACCTCAGCTAGGTGCTGGTAGAGCAGGTCGCCGGCGCGGCGGGCTGCAGCGCGACCGCCTGCGTCGTCGCGCTCCCGTTCGAGCGCAGCCCGCTCCAAGGCGAGTTCCGCGCTGCGGTTCGCAAAGCGCTTACGTAACGCGGCCCGCCGGGCGGCGAAGGCCTGACCTGCGCGCTCCGTTGCCTCCCGCGCGACGACGCGGGACAGCAACGGCAAGAGAGCGGGTTCGCGAGTCGCGTGCAATTCGGCATACTGCGCGAGCGGTACGACGTGGCATGCGACCAGGCGCGAACCCTCCCAATACGCATACACATCGCCGAGCGCGGCCGGGTCGCCGTCGGCCGAGGACGTGAGCGCTCGCGCTTTGGCGATGCCTCGTTCGAGCAGCGCCTCGGGCGAAGCACCGGCGGCGATGCCCGCGGCGGCTTCCGCCGCGAAGGAAGCGGCAACCAAACGAGGCACGAGCGGCACCGCGCTCCGAATCGCAGCGAGCAGCGGATCACCTCCGGGACCGGGCTGCGGGAGAGGCGGCGGTTCGTAGGCCTCACCGACGAGAGCGGCCCGGCGTCCATTCTCGGCGCGCGAGAACTCTTTTGCCGCGCTGACGATCGTGTCGTCCTTGAGCAGCAGGATGTTCCCGAACCGGGGCACGAGTTCGGCCACGAGCCGATAGCGGCTCGCGACGCCGAAGCGCGATTGCGCCGCGCAATCGAACGCGATCAAACGGTCGCCGCGGCGCCCTCGAACCTTCTCGAAACGCAAGCCTTCGAGCGCATCCGCCATCCTGCGCGCCCAGCCGGCCGCGCGTTCGAGTTCGAGATCGCCTTGGAGCGTGACGATCGGCAGCGTTCCGAACGCGTCGACGACGATCGTGCCGGAGGGTACGCGCAAACCGAAATGGCCGTCGGCGGTAAGGCCGGCGGCCCGGATCCGCGCGCCGCGCAAAGTGCGCTCCAGCTCCGCCCCCAGCCGGCGAACGATCAGCCAATCGGTTTGCACGCCGCACTTTTGGGCGCGGCTACGGGAACCTCCGCTGCAGCGAAAGCGAAAAACCGCTCGTTCCGTTGGCGGGTTCGCTGTCGGTGACGGCCTCGTTGGTGGATTGCAGCGCGTAGGCACCTTCGTAGACGTTGTAGCGGTTGCTGTTCGGTTGGCTGAAGAACGTCAATTGCACGGCGGTTCCGGGGTTCGGCGCGTCGCGTAGGCCTAGGCTCTCGCGCGGCGGATAGTTGAACGATTCGGCGAAGACGGCGTTGACGTTCTTGAGCAGCTTTTTTTGCGCGCCGACGCTCGCGCCGCCGCCCGGCGTGTAATTGATCGCGAGATTATTCAAACCGACGGCGCTGCCCAATTGCGACGAAAACGGCTCGAGGATGTTCTGCGTCAGCAACGTGCCGAGCTGGCCCTCGGCGAGGGATTGGAACGGGTTCTGCTGCGGCGTGCCCGCAACCGTCGAAACGCCGCTCAGCGCACCGAGGTTCTGGGCACCGACCAGCAAACCGAGAATCTGTTCGCGCGAATAGCTCGGATCGGAAGCCAGCGCGACGTTGAGCTTCGTTGCCGGACCCGTGACCCGCAGTGTGACGTCGGTTGGCGGGTTGTCGACGGTCGTCGTCGCGATCGCGTCGACGTCCGGGATGACGCCGCTAGACGGATCGAACGTTACGACGCTCGGGTAGCCAAGCTGAAAGGTGCGGTAGAAGCTGAGCGTCCCGCCGGTCGAAACGAGTTTTCCCTCGATCGTGGGCGCGGCGAGCGTGCCACCGACGTCGAGCCGTCCTTTCGCGCCGATATCGATTGGGCCGCCCTGCAGGCGAACGTCGTCGCCGACGTCGACGCCAAGCTTGAGCGCGACCGGGATCGGCAGGGCCGAAGCTGAGGGCGATGCTCCGCCGCTGGACATCAGGGCGGCCGGCGGTATGCGCGTCGAGCTGAACGCGAGGTTGCCGCCGACGAGGGCCTCCGCGCCCGGCGCGCGCACGATCGTTACCGTACCGTTGATGCGGCCCTTGAGGTACGCCGGCGCGTCGAGCACCGCATAGTGCGACACGATCGCGAGGTTTGCCGAAGCCGATCGCAGCGGATCGCCCAGGTCGGAGACCGTTGCGCTGCCGCTGGCGGATATCGAGCCGCCACCGACGCTCACGCTCGTGTTCTGCAGCGTTACCGTCCGATTTGCGAACACCAGCTCGGCCATGCCGTTGGTCAACTTCGATCGCAGCTGCGGACCGGCGAACGAACCGTTCGACAAGGCCAGCTGGCCGCGCAACCCGGGCGCCGAGCGCGTTCCGATGACGTCGACGGTTCCGTCGAGCAGGCCACTCATCGCCGTGCCCTTGGGCCACAGGCTCGCAAACTGCGCGAGGTCCGCGTGATCCGCCGTGAAGGCTAGCGACAACGGTGCATTCTGCGCGATGCCGAACGCCGGCGTGCGTTCGAGCGGCAAGTCGCCGCTCGCGAGCAGCCGGCCGCCGCTCAGATCGACTTCGGCGTTGCGTAACGTCGCCCGCGTCTCGCCGACGGCCGCCTCCGCATGGGCCCGAGCGACGTCGAAGCGTTGGTAGCGCACGGCGGTTGCGTCGAAGATACCGGCCAGCAGCGGATGCTGCGGCGTTCCGGTGATGCGCAGCGTCGTCGTGACGTGTCCCGCCGCGTCGTAGGGCTTGCCGGTGATCGTCGTCGCTAGCGCACCCAGGTTGTCGGTTTGCGCGACGACCGCAAGGTCGAGCGGGCCGGAGGTGCGCATTCCGAACGATCCCTCGGCACGAGCCGACCCATTGTCGATCGCGAGCAGCGCGTTCGAGATCGTGGCCTTCCCGCCGTCGGCTCGCAGGTCGAGCGAGGCGGTGCGAATCGCCACGCGCCCGAAGCGGCCGCCGGCCAGTGCGGCGTGCGCGCTCAGCCCGACGTTGGGATAGGTGCCGCGAACGCTCGCGTCGGCGTCGACGATACCGGTCAGCGGACTGATCACGCCGGCCGCCGGCAGCCAGTTGGCCAGGTTGATGGCTCGAGCGCGCGTCTGGAGGGCGAGTGAGCTGCGCACGAAGGTGTTGCGTAGCGGCTGCGATGCCGGCAGCAGGACGCTGCCGGTCGAGCTGACGCGGCCGGCCGTGCTGCCGAGCGCGACAGCGGTTTCGATCGTCCGGCCGCGGGTGGTCCAATCCGCGCGCGTGTCGCCCAAATCGAAACTGCGGAAGCGCGTATGCGCCAGACGGACGCGGCCGCTGGTGACGATCCGATCCGGTTGGTTCGCAAACCGGGCGTCGATGCTGCCGCTGCCGCCCAGCGTGTCCCCCTGATCGAAGTAGTCGTTGAGGTCGGCCAGTTCCACCTTTGGCGCGTGCAGCGCGAACGTTTGAGCCGACGCCGACACGGCCGCGGAAAAGCCGATGACGGAATTGCCGACCGTCACGCTGCCGCCGCTCGCGGTCGGAGCGGAGGCCGTTCCGCCGAGCGCGACTCGGCCGTCGCGGAAGCCGAGGCCGTTGACGGAGCCTTCGGGTACGGCGATGCTGCCCGCGAGGCTCGGATTGCCGCCCGTACCCGCGACGTGCACGTCCGCGTTCAGCGTGCCTTCCGGATAGCGCAAGGGGGCCTTCAAGAGGCGCGCGAGCGTCCCGAGATCGGCTTGCCGCACGCGTGCGTCGAACGCATACCGCGCGCTTTGCGGGTTCACGCGCAGGCCGCTCACCGATCCGTCGAGCGAGGCGACGGCGGGGCCGGCCGCAACCAGGGTGTCGCGCAGCTGCAAGGTATCGCCGGCGAAACTGAGGCCCGATGCCGCGTCGACGCGCAGCGCCGCGGCGGCGGGGTTGCTCAGCTTGACGTCGCTCGCGACAATTTCGCCCGACGCGCGCGGCGCGCGCGCCGGCCCGCTGATCGTGGCGAGCGCGGTCACGCTCCCCGAGCGCACGGGGAGACCGCTCGCACGGAGCGCTGCGAGCGCGATGCCGCCGGCGGAAACGGCCAGCGTTCCGCCGTCGCCGAAGCTGCCGCGGGCCACGACGTCGGTGCCTGCCAGGCGAGCGCGGGCTGCGAAGACGTCGATCGCGCTTGGCCGCAGCCGGATCGTCGCAGCCAGGCCGTCGAGAGAAAGCCCGGCGATCCGCGCGCGGTTGAAGCGTGCACCGGAGATCTGCGCGTAAAGATTCTGCGGGCCGCTGCCCACGACGAAAAGCGGCACGTCGATGCGACCGCCGGCCGCGATTCTCCCGCCGCCCGCGGCCGCCAGCGGTGCGAGCGCACCGCGATACCGCGCGAACAGCGCAAGACGCAAGCCGTCGGAGGCGTTTCCGCGCGCCGTCAAGTCGTCGATCGGAAAGCCCAGGACGTGCGCGCCGTAGAGGTGCGCGTTACCGCCGAACGCATAGCGCCTGGCTTGCAGTGCGCCGGCAAGGTCGGCTTCGAGCGTACCGTCGGCTTCGGGCGCGCGCGCACTCGGTAGACCCGGTAGCACCGGCTGCGGGCCGCGCGTCGAGAACCCGAGCGCGCGCGCCGAGAGGAAAGCGGCGCCCCCGCCACCGCGCGGACGATCGAGTGCGACCCGTGCGAACAGGTCGCGGCGGCCCGGGCCGCTGAGCGTAACGGGACCGATCGTGCCGACGCCGCTCCCGTCGACGGAAATCGTGCCGGCTAGCCGCGTAGACGATGTATGGCCCGCGATGACGGCCGTCGTCAACAGGTTCGCATCGGTCCCCGAGACGACGGCGGTGCCGTCGACCAGCATCGGGCCCAGGAGTTGCGCGGCGTACGGGACGCGCTCGGCCGGCGCCGCCACGTTTGCGAGCAGGTCCACTTCGGTGTGCCGGCCGAGCCGCGCGCGGCCGCGCGCGCCGACGCGGATGCCATGGTAACGTAAACCGGCGCGCACGATGTCGGTCTCCTGGCCCTGCAGCACGACGAGCCCGCTCGGCGCGTCGAGCGGGATGCGCCCGTAGAGAACCTGCGGCGAGCTGAAGGTCGCAAACGTCGTCGGCGTCGTCGCATCTCCTTCGACGAACAGGTGGAAGACGACCGGTCCCCCCAGCGGGAACTTCTTGGCCGAATCGGAGAGCGTGATCAGGCGCCGCAGGTCGCCTTTGCCGGCGATGCCCAGCCGCACCAGCGGTTTTGAAAGATCGTAGATCGCGCCCGAGATGCGGACCGGAACGCCCGCAATCGAGCCGTCGATTTTGGGAAACGCCAGACCCTGATCGTACACGCGCAACGTACCGCGCCCATCGCGCAGGGGCTTGGTGATGCCGTTGAGATAGGGTTGGAAGTGATCCAGGTTCGCCGTGATCGAGAGGTGGCGCTGCATCACGCCGGCCGAGTTCGGCAGCCCGTAGATGCGCGCATCGATGTCGTTCAAGACGCCGTTCGAAGCGTGCAGCGTGGTCGAGTTGATCGCGTAGTCGAAGAGCGGGGCGAGGCCGAGCGATTTCGCGCGGATACGGGCCAGCTCGTAGCCGCGGGTTTCGTCGAACGTGCCTCGCCCCGAAAACGGAAACTTTCCGCCCTCTTCCAGGACCGTGAGCCCGAGCGTGAACAGCGAACGGCCGCTGGGCTCCAGGTTCGCATCGAGCTGGATGTTTTCGATCGCGATGCGCCGGCTATGCGCGAAGATCCGCGTGTCGTCGAGGATGCCGAACGAGCCGTTCTTGACGATCAACTGCAAGGCCGGAATCCGGATCGGCGCAGCGTTCGGGTTGCTGGCCGGCAGGTGGATATTGTACGTGCCGTCCCGGTGGTGGATGAGGGTCAGCTTGGGGCGATCGATTTCGAGCGCGGAGACCCCATAGAGATAGGGTCCGCCGAAGATGGCCCCAAGCGAGTAGGTAAGGTCGAGGCGCTCGGCGCTGAAAATGGGTTCGCCGGCCAGCGACGCCACGTCGGGATGGTCGATCGTCAGGTGTCCGGCGCGCGCGGTCAGTCGCTCGTAGCCGAGGGCGTAGCCGGCGGCTCGGCCGGCCGCCCCCACCGCAGCGTGGAGAAGCGGGTTCGCAAATACAACCACGCCGGCCGCTGCCAGGGCGATCGCCGCACCCGCGACGAGGAGGCGGATCTGCCAGGCTCTCACAGACTTCTCTTCCGTCGTCGCATGGGTAGGAGAATACCCGGGCGAGGAAGTGCTTAAGCCTTGCTTGCTGCGGCCGGGCAGGCCTCTCCAGCTTGAAAGAAGAAGCTTGTCAGTTCGCTCTTGAAGAGGATGGGAATGGGGTCGCCGGGCCCGGGTTTGCTGTTCGTCGTGTCGGGCCCGTCGGGAGCCGGCAAAGATACCGTAGTCGATGCGCTTCGGACGCGCATGCCGCGGGTTCGGTACTCGGTCTCGGCGACGACCCGCGCGCCTCGCGAAGGCGAGCGAGAAGGCGAGGCATATTTTTTTCTCGATCGAGAGCTGTTCGAGGAAAAAGCTGCCGCGGGCGGTTTCCTGGAAACCAACGCCTACAATGGTCACTTGTATGGGACGCCGCGGTCCTTCATTGAAAGCACCCTCGCGGACGGCTACGACATCATCATGAAACCCGAGGTGCACGGGGCGCTCGCGATCAAGGCGGCGTTCCCAATGGCGGTCCTGATCTTTCTTCTCCCCGATAAGTTCTCGCATCTGCGGCTGCGCCTAGCGGCTCGCCGCACCGAGACGAACGAAGCCATCGCGGCACGGCTCGCAATCGCCCACGAGGAACTCAAGGCGATCCGCAGCTTCGATTATGTCATCATCAACGAACAGGCGCCGCCGGAGCGCCGGGACACGCTCCCGGCGGTCGACGACTTGGAAGCGATCGTGCGCGCGGAACGCTTCCGGATTACTCACTACGACGACGACACTTTCAGAAACGTGGAAAACGCATGAGCGAATCGGTATTCGGTGACCTGGACGGGCTGCTCGAGCACGTCGACTCCAAGTTTACGCTGGTCAACGTGGTGACCAAGCGCGCGAAGCAGCTCAATAACGGCGCCCCGCCGCTATCGGAGAATTCGAACCCGAACAAGCCGGTGTCGACCGCGTTCGCCGAAGTCAGCCTCGGGAAGATCCCTTATCGTCGAGTGCGTGAAGGTATAAAGTGAGCTGGGGGGGCCCGCGCGCAACGTCGCGCGGGGGCGTGCAGCGCAGTTTTCGGTGCTTCGCGCCGAAAACGAAGCGGAGCGCCAGGTGCACGTGCGAGCTGGATGCGAAGCCTGCCGCGCGCGCCTGGATGCGCGCTGGCGCGGCCGCAACGTGGGGCACCCTTTAAATGTGCGGCATCGTCGGCTATGTTGGGGGCAAGAACAGCGTGCCGATCATCCTCGATTCGCTGCGGCGGCTCGAGTACCGGGGCTACGATAGCGCCGGCATCGCCGTCATCGACGCCCAGGGCGTGCTCGCGGGCTCGAAGGCCGAGGGCAAACTCGGCCGGCTAGCCGAGCGGCTCACGAGCGAGCCGCTGGCGGGCTCGACGGGTTTGGGCCACACGCGCTGGGCCACCCACGGCCGGCCCTCGGACGCGAACGCGCACCCGCACCTCGACTGTTCGAGCAAGGTCGCGGTGATCCACAACGGCATCATCGAGAACTACTCGGTCTTGCGCGACCGGCTGATCGCGGCCGGCCACACCTTTCGCAGCGAGACCGACACCGAAGTGCTCGCGCACCTGATCGAGGAGAACGACGCGGGCGACCTCGTTACCGCCGTACGCAAGACGCTGCGCGAAGTACGCGGCGCCTATGCGCTCGGTGTGCTCTCCTCCGATGCGCCGCATCAGTTGGTCTTCGCCCGCAGCGGCGCGAGCCCGCTCGTGGTCGGAATCGGCGAGAACGAGATGTTCGTCGCCTCGGACACGCCCGCGATCCTGCAATATACCCGCAAGCAAGTCATCCTGCGCGAAGGCGAGATGGTCGTGATCGAAAGGGGCGGCTACAAGCTGACCGATTTCGTCGGCAACCCGATCGAACGCGAGGTCACGCAAGTGATGTGGGATGCGAGTTCGGCCGAAAAAGACGGCTTCAAGCACTTCATGCTCAAGGAGATGTTCGTTCAGCCGAGCGTGGTCAAGGAGACGCTGGCCGGCCGCATCGACGAATCGGGCGACTCACAGCTGGCCTCCGAGCTGAAGATCGACGAAGCGCTGCTGCGCGCGATGACCAAGATCTCGATCACCGGCTGCGGCACCGCCTACCACGCCGGCATGGTCGGAATGTATCTCTTGCGCGCACTCTGCAAGCTGCCGGTCGAGATGGAGCTGGCGAGCGAGTTTCGCTACGGCGACCGGGCACTCGATCCGCGCACGCTGACGATCGCCATGTCGCAATCGGGCGAAACCGCGGACACGATGGAAGCCGTCAAGATCGCCAAGGCTGCGGGCTCACCCGTGGTCGGGATCTGCAACGTTCTGGGCTCGCACCTCACGCGGATGGCTGACGGCATCCTCTACACCCGGGGTGGCCCCGAGATCGGCGTCGCCGCCACCAAGACCTACATTTCTCAGACGATCGCGATGGTACTGTTCGCCCTCTACCTGGCGCGGATTCGTGCTTCGGAGCCGATCGGGCGTTTGCGCGAGATCGCCGAGAACACGAAGCTGCTGCCGGCCGCGATCGACCTTTGCCTCAACAATTCCGACGAGATTCGCAAGGTCGCGAAGAAGCTACGCAAGGCCCGCAGCGCGATGTTCATCGGGCGCTACGTCAACTTCCCGACCGCGCTCGAAGGAGCGCTCAAGCTCAAGGAGATCTCGTACATTCACGCCGAGGGCTATGCGGCGGGCGAAATGAAACACGGACCGATCGCGCTGCTCGACTCGCGCGTTCCGGTCGTCGGCATCGTCACCGATGGCCGCGTGCGGGAGAAGATGCTCTCGAACATGGCCGAGGCCAAGGCCCGCGAAGCGATTACCGTCGTGGTCGCAAACCACGGCGACCACGAGGCCGCCGCACTCGCCGACTACATCTTTTGGGTCCCCAAGGTCGACGAACTGCTCTCGCCGATCGTCAACGTCGTGCCGTTGCAGCTGCTCGCCTATCACATCGCCGACCTCGACGGCAAAGACGTCGACCAGCCCCGGAATCTGGCCAAGACCGTCACGGTCGAGTAGCGCCCAGGCTTTCGTCGACGAACGCGGTACGCTTAGGGATGCAGACTGCCACGAACAAAGAGCTCATGCAAAGTATTTTTGCCGAGCTGGAAAAAGGCAACGCCAAGCCCTTGTACGAGAGTTTCGCCGACGACGTTCGCTGGACGATCACCGGGAGCACGCCATGGTCGAAAACGTATGACGGAAAGGCGGCCGTGCGCGAGCTGCTCGCGGCGCTCGGCGCGCAATTTGCGGACCGCTACCGGGCCACGGCGCGACGCTTCATTGCCGAAGGAGACTACGTCGTCGTCGAGTACGAGGGCGCGGTGACGACGAAGGCCGGCAAGCCGTACCACAACACCTATTGCCTCGTCTATCGCCTTGCCGGCGGCAAGATTCGAGAACTGACCGAGTACTCCGACACGGCGCTCATCGCGAGCGTGCTGAGCGATCCCCCCGTCTAACGGAACGGGCCTGCGCCGTTCGTGTCCCGCCGGGCGCCTGACTCGGACCTTTGTCCAGCGCCTCGGGCGGGGATTTCGGACCCCGCGTGCGCACTAGAAAGCGATGCCCGAGATCACCGCCCTCCGTTTCGACGGGCGCGCGCGCGACGCGCTGCGGCCCGTGACGATCGAACCGAGTCCGCTCGCGTACGCGGAAGGGAGCGCGCTGATCTCGATCGGGAGTACGCGCGTGCTGTGCGCGGCGACGATCGAGGAGAAGGTGCCGCCATGGCTGCGCGGTCAAGGCCGGGGTTGGGTGACGGCGGAGTATGCGATGCTGCCTCGCGCTACCCAGGAGCGCACGCAGCGCGAAGCCGCGCGGGGCAAGATCGGCGGTCGCACCCACGAGATCCAGCGTTTGGTGGGCCGCGCGCTGCGGGCCGTGACCGACTTGAAGCTGCTGGGCGAGAAGAGCGTGATCGTGGATTGCGACGTGCTGCAAGCCGACGGCGGGACGCGCACGGCGGCCATCACCGGCGCCTACGTTGCGCTCGCGCTCGCGCTGCGCCGCGATTACACGCCTGGGACGGCGAAATGGCCGCTGGTGCAGCAGATCGCCGCCATCAGCGTCGGCTACGTCGAGGGGCTCGCGCACCTCGATCTCGCCTACGAAGAGGATAGCCGGGCTGAAGTCGACATGAACGTAGCGATGACCGGCGCCGGCGCTTACGTGGAGGTCCAGGGTACGGCCGAAGCGCGGCCCTTCGACCGCGCGCAGCTCGACACGATGCTGTCGCTCGCGCAAAGCGGTATCGAAACGCTCTTTGATTTCCAGCGCGCCGCGCTCGATGCCGCTCGTGTCCGCTGATCGCGCCACGCTGGCGGCACTGGTCGAGGAGATCGGGCGCTTTTACGTGCGCGATCGCGCCATGCGCCGGGCGCAGGCCGAAATGGTGCGGTCCCTCGCCGGCGGCGCAATCCCGAGCGACCGGCAGGCCGAACGCTACCTGAGCGCGGTGAGAGCGTACTTTACGGGATTCGAACGCGAGGCGCGCGCGCACTTGGCAGACGTCGACCGGCGGCTCGCGAAGGTCAGCCAGCTGCAGTTCAACTTGACGGCCGAACGCGGCGTTACCGCCCGGCGGGTTGAAGTCACCCAAGCCGTGCTGACTCGAGCCCGGGAAGCCGTGCGTTCGTGAAGATTCTCGAGGACGTGGGCCGCGGCACGGTCGGATTCTTGGA
>Ga0302326_10007295_pt1 | contig 24668 bp, 20 predicted proteins | sample Palsa_T0_3_FD_202264 | JGI IMG/M metagenome (GOLD analysis project Ga0302326, IMG submission 202264) | Peat permafrost microbial communities from Stordalen Mire near Abisko, Sweden - Palsa_T0_3 | ecosystem: Environmental > Terrestrial > Soil > Palsa > Peat permafrost | place: Sweden: Abisko... | reverse complement strand
GCACGCACCCGCAGACACACAGGCGGCACTCGCCTGTGAGCTCGCCTGACCGCTCCCTGAAGGCCGCACAGAAGCGGTTGACCTGATCGAACACTGCCCGTGCTGTCGTAATCACGAGGATGACCCGTCGCGTTTCCATCGCACGGTCCGACACGCAATGGATGCTACGGCGCGGCCTGCCTCCAGCACCAGCCACCGGCCGACGACACCCCGGCCGACGCCGGCCAACGACACCCCGGCCGACGCTGGCCAACGACACCCCGGCGGACCGTGCTACGGCTCGATGGTGCGCCGGCTTTTCAGCCCGCCTGACGATACTGAGCCGAGCCGGTCAGCCGGCTAGCACGACGGATTCGTGCCTGACCGGGAAGTTCACCGAGCTCGCGATGAAACACCTCTCGTGGGCTTCTTGATGCAGCGCGGTCGCCTTCTCGACCATGTCCAGTGCGGCCACGGTGACCCGTGGCCTGAGCACGACCTCGACGAAGTGGCCGCCGCCATCGGTGCTCTCGGTCATGGTGCCGTGTGCCTCATCGGTGTACCCGGTGACCACGATGCCGGCGGCCGCGCAGGCGTGCAAGTAGGAAAGCATGTGGCACTGGGCGAGCGCGGCTGTGAGCAGCTGCTCTGGATTCCACCGGCCTGGGTCGCCGCGGAAGGCCGAGTCGGAACTGCCCGCGATGGGCGCCGGCCGGCCGGCGCCCCCGGCCCCTTCCCCGTCACCGCTGACCGTTACCTCATGGTCGCGGTCGTACTCCCGGTAACCGCTGGTGCCGCTGCCCCGGTTGCCGGTCCAGGCGACGGTGACGTCATAGCTGTGCGTTCTGATCATGTTGGGCCTCCTCAGCTGCCTGATGCCAGGCTGCCACGAGGCGCGCGCGGTCACCACCCCCCGGCTCGGCCATGCCCGGCCATGGAGGTCGTGACCTCCCAGGTGGCAGTGACCCAAGCGCCCGAGCGAAGCCCCGGATAAGTTTTAGATCAACCGGTCCGTAAATCTTGAACGCCGCACTATTTGCCCTTGCCCGGAAGGACGAGACCCATGAGCACGGAGTCATTCCCAGCCCAGCAGGCAGGCACGTTCGAGCTAGGCGGCGACCTGACGGTCCGCCGTCTGGGTTTCGGAACCATGCAACTGCCAGGGCCGGGCGTGTGGGGTCCGCCGCGGGACCATGATGAGGCGATCCGCGTGCTGCGCCGGGCGGTCGAGCTAGGGGTGAACTTCATCGACACCGCCGACTCCTACGGGCCGTACGTGGCCGAAGAACTGATCGCCGAGGCGCTTTACCCCTACCCGGAGGGCCTGGTGATCGCGACCAAGGCCGGGCTCACCCGCTTCGGCCCGGTCACCCGCTCGGGCCCTAGTCAGTGGCCGCCGGTCGGCCGGCCCGAGTACCTGCGCCAGGAAGCGGAAATGAGCCTGCGCCGGATGAAGCTGGACCGCATTGACCTGTTCCAGTTGCACCGCATTGACCCGAAGGTGCCGCTCGAGGACCAGCTCGGCGAGCTGAAGAGGCTGCAGGACGAGGGTAAGGTCCGGCACCTCGGGCTGTCCGGTGTCTCGGTCGACCAGCTGACGGCAGCGCAGCAGATCGCGCCCGTCGTTTCGGTGCAGAACCAGTTCAACCTCACGGACCGTGCCGCCGAGCCCGTGCTCAACTACTGCGCCAGCCAGGGCATCGCGTTCATCCCCTACCGCCCGCTGGCCACCGGCGCGCTGGCCGCTGCGGGTAGCTCCCTGGCCGAGCTGGCCGCCAAGTACGCCGCGACGCCGGCCCAGCTGGCGCTGGCCTGGCTGCTCAAGCGCTCACCCGTGACGCTGCCGATCCCCGGCACCTCATCGGTGCGGCACCTTGAGGACAACATGCGCGGCGCCAGCATCAGCCTGACCGCCGACGAATTCAGCGCACTCTCGGCCATCGCCTGACCGTTTGGGATGCCACCGCGGCCCGCACCTATGGCCGAGGGAGCCGTTACCGCCTCGCGTAGGCGCAGCCTCTGCGCGAGGAGATCGCAGCCAGGTATGGCCGGATATGACGCTGCGGACCGCGCGGCTAGCATGGAGCCGATGCGACGCAATGCCTCCACCGTGGTGGTCCTGGCCGGTTCGGCGCCCGGTGAAGTCCTCGCCGCGGTCGGGCAGTCCATGAACGTGACCTTGATCCGGCCGGAGGATCCCGCCGACGGTAAGAGCGACGGGATGACGGCGGCCGCGGCGGCGCTGCAGCGGGCCGGGCGGACTACCTCGCCCTATGCGCTAGTCCTCGCCGACCCGCTGGCGGCGGTGGCCGCCGGCTGGCAGGCGATGTGGGACGTGTCACGGCAGGAAGGCCCGGCTGAGTTCGAACTGGAGGCGGCAAAGGCCCTGGCGGCCTGGCGGGCCGGCCGGTTCGAGCTGCCCGACTACTACCTGGTGCTCGCCGCGGATTCCGGTGCGGGAGCTGGCATTGGTGGCGGTGCCGGAGCTGGCGTCGGTGCGGGAGCTGGCATTGGTGGCGGTGAGCACGGGCCGGATTTCTACCTCGGTCCGCTACGTTCGGCCCGGCCGCACCGGGTGGCGTTCGTCGCCGCGACGGACCCCTGGGCCCAGGCCGCGGGTGTCCTGCAGGAGCTGGGGTCGTTGCGGCACGGCCCCTGGTGGCCGGGCCTGGACGACGTGATCGAGCAGGCCCGCGGCTTCTACCCGGACAGCCTGGCCGAACCGAGCGCCATCCCCGGCGCCGCTGCTTCCTGATCGGTCCAGGGCCACCGCTCAGCCACAGTCGCCACGATGGCTCTCATGACCAGCCCGCCGCTGACAATTAGGTGCATTTCGTCGTCACGTACCGGTCACATGATGATCGTGGATATTTACCTACATGATCGGGGATGTAGCGATCCACGATCGCTATCTCGGCTTGCGCGAAGCCACGCATCAGGTGCATTTCGGTCGACGGCATGCCGGTTTGCGGCCGCGATCGGGCGTCGGCGCGGCCGCTGTGACGACAAACCTGACGGCGGATCGCAGCGCGGCCTGGAGGTGGCGGTCCTTAGCCGTGATGCGCGGCTAGGTGCGCGCCGAGGATGTCGTAGCCGAAGTCGGCTTCCGGGTCACGCCAGACCGAATGAGCGTGGTTCGCCTGCCGCTGAGTGTTGTCGTACTCGATGAGCAGCCGCGGGCCCTGCAGGCGGTAGTAATGCGCCTGGCCCAGGTCGGTGGGGCCGGCCCAGGCCAGGTGAACGGCGTCCAGCGCGTCGTCTTCGTCGTAGTCCCCCTGCGGCGACAGGCCGTCCGGGACGCGCCCGAGGTAGGTGGCCAGCAAAGCGCGCAGCAGGTCCCGCTGCGCCGCGTCAAGCTCGGTGGCGGGCAGGCCCTTCGGTGCGGTGGTCAGCGCGACCCGGCGGTGGTCTGCGGCGTCGTAACCGGTCGCCCGCTCGTTGTCGGCGTCCATCTGGACGGTCCGGTCGTCTAGCCGCGGCTCGGTGAACCTGCCGCGCCACAGGTCGCGGAGGTACATCATCTGGTCGCCTTCGGCCAGCCGTGCCCGGTTACCGCCGACGATGTCGGCCGGCGCCCGGTCCAGCAGCGTCGCCCGGGCGGCCCGGTCCGGGTCGAGCGAGCGGACGAGCTCGCGGGCCAGGTCCTCCGCCCCGGCGAGCGGGCGCAGCGGCACCGGCCCGAGCAGCGGGGAGACCGCAGGGTCGGCGCCCAGGAAGCACGGCGTGACCGAACGGACCATGCCGTCGGCGACGAGGTTATTCAGCGAGATGTGGTGGCCGCCGAAGCGCCATCCCCACGGCGCCGCGCCGCCGGGGTCACCGAAGACCCGCAGATAGTAAAGTCCAGGGTCGCGGCCCCGTTCGCGGCCCCAGTCGGCGGACCAGCCTTCGGCGCGGTCGAGCACGTTGTCCAGCCCGAGGATGGTGGCGACGGTGACGTACCCGGCGGTGGAGAGCCCGGTGGCGATGAGCTGGTGCGCCAGCTGCTGGTGGGCAGGCCGCTGGGCGCCCAGGGGCAGGCCGCCGTGGTCGGTGGGTGTGTAGTACCAGCGCCGGCGCTCCGCGTCTGACTCGGCGTCCGGGCTGGGCACGGCGCCGGTGGCCAGCGCGCGCTGCCTGGGGTCGAGCGCGTCGAGCCAGGCGGCCGCGGCGGCAGCCATCCGGGCCGCGGCTTCCCGGGCCGCGGCAGCGGCCGTCCGGGCGGCAGCTTCCCGGGCTGCGGTTTCCCCGGAAGCCGCGACGTTACCGGCGGTGTCCGGCCCGGTCGTATTCACCCCAGTCGTCACCATCCCATCCTCCCCACCCGGGCCCGCCCTGGCAAGGACGGCTAGGACGGCAAGGACGGCTGACCGGTCAGGCCGGTATGACCGGCTCCGCAGCGGCTTGGACGGCCTGGGCCCTGGTCCGCCGGCCCAGCCACCAGAAGAGCACGCCGACGGCGATGAAGATCAGCACCGGGATGAGCTCGGTCCACAGGTAGGTGTACCGCTGGGCGTAGGTCCAGTTCTCCGGGATGAAGTCGGCGCCGAACCACGAGCTACCAAGCCCGGGGGCGATGAGCTGGACGCTGGCGATGGCCACCAGGATCATCAGGATGACGGTCAGCGGCCGGTAGGCGGGCATCTTGAAGGGGCGCGGCGTGTCCGGGTGGCTGCGGCGCAGCTTCCACAGCGCCGGGTAGATGAGCAGGTAGCTGATCAGCGTGGTGGAGATGGTCACGCCGAGGACGGCGTTGAAGTATTTGGCCGCGTCGCCGCTGCTGATCTGGTGCGCGAGCACGACGACGACGCTGGCCACGATGCCGCTGAAGACGTTGACGCGCACCGGCGTGCCGTACCGGGCGTTGATCACGCCGAGCCCACGGGGCCCGGCGCCGTCGTAGCAGGACACGGCAAGGGCCCGGTCCGAGCCCATGATCCAGGTCGCGCCGGACGTGATCAGGCACAAGATGAACAAGATGGCGCAGCCGTCACCCAGAACGAGGCCGGCCCCGCTCAGCGTGGCCGCGCCGCCGGCGGCGACGTGCCCGCCGTAGACGGTGAAGACGGTCTGGATCGCGCTGACGAATCCGCTGAAGTTGGTGATGGCGCTGGTGGGCAGGACGATCAGGATGCCGATCACGGGCAGGGCGTAGAGCACCACGCTGAACACGGTGGAGCGGGCGATGGCGAACGGCACGTCCCGCTGCGGGTTGGTCATCTCCTCGCCCGCGCTGTTGGGCAGTTCGAAGCCGACGAAGTTGAACAGCAGCACGCCGACGAGGAGGACGAAGCCGGCCTCCGAGGGCTTGTAGTCGCTCGCCCCCAGGCCGTGCGCGCCGTGCTTGAGGGCGTAGATGATGACCGAGATCGTGAACAGCCCGAGTACGACGAAACGGGCGAAGGCTCCCGCGGTCGGCAGCAATTTACCCACGCTGAAGGAGGTGATCGCGGCGACGATCGACAGCCAGACGAAGACCAGCGCGATGACGAACCACACCACCGTGGACACGTTGGCGCCGTGGTTGAAGAACACCTCGACGGCGGTGATGCAGGTGATGGTGAGCGAGCCGCCGATCCACACCGGGTTGGTGATCCAGTACAGGAAGTTGTTCACCGCCCCGGCCAGGTGCCCGAAGGCCAGCCTGGTCCAGAAGTAGGGGCCGCCTTCCTGCGGGAAGGCCGAGCCAAGCTCGGCGAACAGCAGCGCCTGCGGGACGAAGAACACGACGGCGAAGACCATCATCCAGGTGAAGGCCTGGCCCCCGCCCTGGGCGACGGTGGCGATCGTGTCAACGCCGACGATGGTGCAGATGAGGAAGAACAAGATGTCGAAGCGGCCGAAGTGGCGCTGCAGCTTCTGCCGCTCGAGGGCAGCCGCGGCGGTCATTGTGTCCAGGGTGTCGGTCATCGGCAGCGCCTCTCGGAGTAACGAGCCAGGCCACATCTTCACCGCAGATCATTTCAGACGCGTTGCTAACTTATGTCCGAATTGGTCGAGAACCAGCCCTCTGTCCCGCGCAGGCCGGGTGAGAACGCCAGCAGGCGGGGTGAGGGGCACCATCACGCGGGGGTACGCCGCTCAACCTGGCGCTTGACCGACCTGGCGGAACACGTCAGCTTGATGGTAAATCAGCAGCTCAAACGCTATTTAGCGGTCGGCAGGGTGGCGTAACGCCTGGCATATTCCCATATCCGGATCGGACAAGTAGGGTTTGGTCTCATGTCGTCCACAAGCCCCGGCCGTCCCGCGGCGGCGCCGGAGGTTCCCGCCGCCGCTGCGCCGGAGGTTCTCGCTGACCCGCGGCGCCGCCGCGCCGACTGGGCCCGGCAGGTAGCCGACATTCTTCGCCGCCAGGTGCTGCAAGGCGCTTTCGCAGACGGCCTGCTGCCGGGCGAGGCGAGCCTGGCCCAGGGGTTCGGGGCGTCGCGCAATGCGATCCGGGACGCGCTCGGCATTCTGGCGGCCGAAGGGCTGGTGGTCCGCGTTCAGGGCGTCGGCACCATGGTCGCCACGCGGAAGTACCCGCACGGCCTGGACCGGCTGCTTGGCCTGGCCGAGACCCTGCGCGAGCACGGGGAGGTCGTCAATGAGGTCCGCACCGCGGGAATGATCGTCCCGCCCCCGGCCGTCGCCGCCCGGCTCCGGCCGCCCGGCGGCACCGCCGCGACGAGCGTGGTCTACATCGAACGGCTCCGCCGGCTGAACGGCCTGCCTTTCTCCCTCGACCTCACCTATCTCGTCCCCGATATCGGGGCGCCCCTGCTCGGCGAAGACCTGGCGCACCAGGACATTTTCGTCCTGATCGAAGCCCATGCCGGGCAGCAGCTCGGCGGCGCCAGGCTCACGGTCGAGGCGGTCAACGCGGACCCGCACACGGCCGCCGTCCTCGGCGCGCCGCCGGGCGCCCCGCTGCTGATGGTGGAGCGACTCACTCGTCTGGCCGACGGCCGCCCGGTGGACCTGGAATACATCAGGGTTCGCGGGGACCGGGTCGTGCTGCACGGCGAGCTCAGCCGCGGCGCCCCTGACGATCCGCCGTCAGCGCCGTTAGATACGACAGAACGGGAGTTCATCATGCCCCTGGTACCGACGAGAGCCGACGTCCCGGTGACCATCGACGCGTCGCTGTGCGTCGAAGGCTGCACGCTGTGCGTCGACATCTGCCCACTCGACTCGCTGGCCATCAGCCCCGACACCGGCAAGGCGTACATGCACGTGGACGAGTGCTGGTACTGCGGTCCCTGCGCGGCCCGCTGCCCCACCGGCGCCGTCACCGTCAACATGCCCTACCTATTGCGATGACGGTGGCCACGGACATCCCGCCGGTTGGGCAGCGGCAGGAACTGAGCTGCGACGTCGCCATCATAGGTGGCGGCACCGCAGGCACGATGGCGGCGATCACGGCCGCCGAGCATGGCGCTTCGGTGCTGCTTCTGGACAAGGCGCACGTCCGCCACTCCGGTGCCCTGGCCATGGGCATGGACGGGGTCAACAACGCGGTCATCCCGGGGAAGGCCACGCCGGAGGATTACGTCGCCGAGATCACCCGGGCCAACGAGGGCATCATCAACCAGCGCACGGTGTACCAGACCGCCTCCCGCGGCTATGAGATGGTGCAGCGGCTGGAGCGGTACGGGGTGAAATTCGCCAAGGACGCCCACGGCGATTACGACGTGCGGCGGGTCCACCGGTCCGGCAGCTACGTGCTCCCGATGCCCGAGGGCAAGGACGTCAAGAAGGTGCTGTACCGGGTGCTGCGGCAGCGCTCCATCCGCGAGCGGGTGCGGATCGAGAACCGGGTCATGCCGGTCCGGGTGCTGACGGCGGGCGGCCGCGCCGTGGGCGTGGCCGGGTTCAACACCCGGACGGCTGAGTTCGTGACGGTATCGGCGGGCGCGGTCATCCTCGCCACCGGCGCCTGCGGGCGGCTCGGCTTGCCGGCCAGCGGCTACCTGTACGGAACGTACGAGAACCCCACCAACGCCGGTGACGGGCACGCGATGGCCTACCACGCCGGCGCCGAACTCAGCGGCCTGGAGTGCTTCCAGATCAACCCGCTGATCAAGGACTACAACGGCCCCGCGTGCGCCTACGTCGCCAACCCCTTCGGCGGCTACCAGGTCAACAACCACGGCGACCGGTTCGTGGACTGCGATTACTGGTCCGGCCAGATGATGGCCGAGGTCGCCCGGGAGATCGCCTCGGCCCGCGGGCCAATCTATCTCAAGCTGACCCATCTGCCCGAGGAGACCATCACCGCCCTCGAGGGCATCCTGCACACCACGGAGCGGCCCACCCGCGGCACCTTCCACGCCGGCCGGGGCCACGACTACCGGACCCACGACGTGGAGATGCACATCTCGGAGATCGGCCTGTGCGGCGGTCATTCCTCCTCGGGCGTGTGGGTGGACGAGCACGCCGCCACCACCGTGCCGGGCCTGTACGCGGCCGGTGACCTGGCCTGCGTGCCGCACAACTACATGATCGGCGCGTTCGTGTTCGGTGACCTGGCCGGCGCGCACGCCAGCGAACGCGTGCGCGCCCAGGCGACAAGCGGCCCGGCCGGGCCGGGCGGCTCCGGGCCGGACCCGGCGGGCCTGCCGCAGGACCAGGTCGGGGCGGCCCACGAGCTGATCTACCGGCCCTGGCGGCACCCGGACGGGCCGCCGCAGACCCAGGTCGAGTACAAGCTGCGGCGCTTCGTGAACGACTACCTCGCGCCGCCGAAGACGCAAGCCCGGCTGGACATCGCGCTCGAGACCTTCGAGCGGATGACCACGGAGATCGCCGGGATGGGAGCCCGGACGCCGCACGAGCTGATGCGCTGCGTCGAGGTCACGTTCATCCGCGACTGCGCGGAACTGGCCGCGCGCGCGTCACTGGCCCGGACGGAAAGCAGATGGGGCTTGTACCACGATCGCGCCGACCATCCCGGCCGCGACGACGCGGAGTGGTTCTGGCACCTGAACATACGCCGCGGCGCCGACGGGAACGCCGAGCTCCTCAAGCGGCCGGTCGGCAGCTACATCGTGCCGGTCAGCGAGTTCGACGTTCCCGCCAGGGATCCCGGCGAGGTGGTCCTCGTCGCCGGGCCGTCGCACATTGGGCGCCGCCGGTCCGGCCAGAACCGGCCTGCCGCCGCCGCGACGCCGGCGCGGCCGCCGGAGATCCTGGAACTGCTGCGGCTCGCGGAGACGCAGCCGTCCTTGGCGCAGCTCGAGCCCTACCTGACCGACTCCGACGCCCGGGTCCGCCGGGCGGCGATCGCCGCGCTGACCGAGACCGCGCCGCCCGGCGCCGGGCAGGCACTGGCTCAAGCGGCCGGCGACGAGGCCGGCGCGGTCCGGCACGCGGCCGTGGCGGGCCTGCGCGAGCTGGTCGCGATCCTGCCCGCCGATGACGGGGCGCTGCTCGACAGCCTGCGCCGCGGGCTGGGCAGTCCCGATCCGGTGGTCCGGTCCGCGGTCCTCGATCTGCTCAGGGAGATGCGCGTCGCCGACGCCGGGCCGTTCGCGGCCGCCCTGTCCGACGCCGACCACCGGGTCCGGCTCCGCGCGATCGGCGGGCTTGTCGCCACCGGATCGGCCCGCCTGGTGGCGGGGGCGTCCGCAGACCGCTCGCGTGAGGTACGTGTCGCCGTCGCCGACGCACTGGCGGCCCTCGCCGCCGAACTCACCGGGACCGGGACCGGGGCCGCCGATGCCCGCGAGGCGCTGGAACGACTGGCCGGCGACCCCGACGTCCTGGTCCGGGCGGCCGCCTTCAAGGCCGCCGGCGCACTCGGCTGCCCTCATCCGCTGGACACCCTGGCCGCCCGCGTCCTGAACCGGACGGCGGCCGCCGATGGGACAGGCACCGATGGGGCAGGCACCGATGGGGCAGGCACCGATGGAGCAGCGGAGGCCTTCGAGGCATGGGAGGTGCGCGTCGGCGCGGCCCAGGCCCTGGCCGCGGCCAGCCCCGGCGTAGCGGTCACGCCCCTGGTGGCCGCGATGTCTGACCCGCATGCCAACGTCAGGAAGGCGGCCGTCACCGCCCTGGCGCCGATGCGCGCAGACCCAGCGGCGGCGGCGGCGCTCAACGCGGCGGCCGACGATGGCGACGCCGATGTCCGCGCGTATGCCCGAGCATCTCGACGGTAGATTCCGCCACGAATACATTAGGCCCATGATGATCAAGGCTGGCGGGGGCATGGCATGGCCACGCGCCGGCTGAAACTGGCCCCTGACCAGTCCGCCGCTGACCGGGCTGCCCCTGACCGGGCTGCTGCTGACCAGTCCGCCGAGCTTGCCGCTGAGCTCGCCGCCGCCCTCGCGGCGGGGGCCCGGGCCCAGAACGACGACGGTGATCTGCGGGCCAGCAGGCAGGATTTCGACCGGGCCTACCGGCTGGCGGAGCAGGCCGGCAACGTCCCGGCGATGGCGGCGGCGGCCCTGGGCCTGGCCGGCCTGTGGGTCGGCGAGCGCCGTGCCGTCACCGGCGCGGCGCAGCTCGAGGCGCGGCTTCAGCATGTCCTGGCGCGGCTCGACCCGGCCGGTTCGCTCGCCCTTCGCGTCCGGGCCCGGCTGGCCGGGGAGGCCGACTATTTCCGCGGCGGGCACGCGGCGATCCTGGCCGTGCTCGACGAAGCCCGGGCGGCCGCGGATCCGGTGCTGCTGGCGGAGACCCTGAGCATCGCCCATCACTGCCTGCTCGGCCCGGGCCACGTCACGCTGCGCCGGGAACTGGCCGCCGACCTGATCAAGGCGAGCTTCGCCACCGAACGCCGCAGCGACCTGCTCATGGGCTTGCTCTGGCAGACCGTGGACTCCTATTCCGAGGGTGACCCGCATGCGGGCCGCCTGCTGACCGAACTGCGGGACCACCTCCGCGAGCGCAACCACCTGGCGGTCGGCTTCGTGGTCAGCGCGATCGACGTGATGCTCGCGATCCGGGCCGGCCGGCTCACCGAAGCCGAGTCGCTGGCGGCCATCTGCGCCAGCGCCGGCGCGGCGGCGGGCGACGTCGACCACGAGTGGTGGTCCGGCGCCCAGCTGGTGACGATCCGCTGGTACCAGGGGCGCCTGGTGGAGCTCCTGCCCGCGCTGCGCGACCGGGCGAACTCTCCGGGGCTGGCCGCGGTGGACAACTCATCGGCCGCCGCGCTGGCCGTCGCGGCGGCGCTGGACGGGGACCGGCACACGGCCGCCAGCCAGATCGCCGCCCTGTCCGGCGACGACCTCGCGCACCTGCCCGCCTCAAGCAGCTGGCTGGTGACGATGAACGGCATCGTGGAGGCCGCCAGCCTGCTCCAGGACGCCAGTCTGGCGCAGCGGGCCTACGAGTTGCTCCGCCCGTACGCCGGCCTGCCGATGGTCGGCGGCCTGGGCGTCACCTGCTTCGGATCGGCTCATCAGGCGCTCGGGGTCGCCTCGCTGACCTCGGGGCAGCTGGACCGGGCGGTCGAGCACCTGCGCGCGGCGGTGCAGCACAACCTGGCCCTGGCCCACTGGCCCGCGGTGCTGGCGTCCCGGCAGCGGCTGGCCCAGGCCTATGCGCTGCGCCGGTACCCAGGGGACGCCGAGGCCGGCCGGCGCGAGCTGGAGCTGGCCATGAGCGAGGCGACGGCGCTGGGTCTGCCGGCCCCGGACGCACCCCGGGCCGGACCCTCAAGCCCCTCAGGCCCGTCAAGCCCTTCAGGCGCGTCAAGCCCTTCAGGCGCGTCAAGCCCTTCAGGCGCGTCAAGCCCTTCAGGCGCGTCAAGCCCTTCAGGCCCGTCAAGCCCCTCGGGCGCGTCAAGCCCCTCAGGCCCGTCAAGCCCCTCAAGCCCGTCAAGACCCTCAAGCCCCTCAGATGCGTTCGCGCAATGCCGCCGGGCCGGCCGGAAATGGTCCGTGGCCTGGCGCCAGCGAAGCGTGCTGATCGAGGACAGCATCGGGATGGCGCACCTGGCCGTGCTGATCGCCAACCCGCGTCAGGAGATCCAGGCGGCCGATCTGGTGACCGGGCTGGCCGCGCTCGGCCGCGCCATCGGCGACGCCGGAGCGGCCCATCCCGTGCTCGATCACGAAGCAATCGTGGAGTACCGGAACCGCGTCCAGCTTCTGAACGCCGAGATCGACCGGCTGGAGGCGGGTGACGACCCCGGCCGGGCCGCGGGCGCCCGCGCCGAACGCGACTGGCTCGTCGCCGAGCTCACCCGGGCCGCCGGGCTCGGCGGCCGCACCCGGTCGTTTCCCGACCAGGGGGAACGGGCCCGCGTGGCCGCGGGCAAGGCGATCCGCCGGGCCCTGGTCCGCATCGCCGAGGCGGATCCGGCCATCGGCGAGCATCTGCGCCAGACGGTGCACACCGGGGTGCGCTGCTCCTACTGGCCGGCCTGAGTCCGGCGTTTCGGCGTCGTGTCCCGGATGGAACGCGATGGACCGGGATGGACCGCCGTAGGAATGAAACGCCAGTTAATGGCGCGTACGGGTGCGGTCGCAGGTGCTGACCTGACCGTGCTGAACCCTGATCTAGGAGGAAAGTCGTGGCGCTCCGTGACTCCATGCGTGAATCCGCCGCCGAGTACCTGCGGCCCGGCGAGCCCATCCAGGCGGTGATCGGCGCGCAGACGGCCAGCCAGTGGCTCGCGGCGCTGACCGGCTTCTTTGTTTTCCTCGGTCTCAACCGCTACCGGATCCTGGCCGTCACGCCGGCCCGTATCGTGGTCCTCGACGCGGGCAAGACCAGCATGAAAAGGGCCCGTGGCGTGGTGACGGAGCTGCCGCGGTCGACCCGGCTTGGTCCGGGCAGCGGAATGTGGCACCAGGTCCCGGCGGGCGGGGAAACCCTCCGGGTCCACCGTCGCTTCTTCAAGGACCTCGAGGCCGCCGACACCTCCGTCGTCGCCGCCTGATCCAGGGTTCGGCCAGCGCTGACACCAGGGCCGTTCAGAATTAATCGGAACGATCCTGGCGCCAGCCCTCGGCCAACCGGGCCGCCCGGGCCGGTCATAGTAGTGCGGTGAAAGTACTGGTGACTGGGGGGACGAGCGGGCTTGGCTGGGCGATGGCGCGGGCCCTGGCCGTCGCGGGCAGCCGGGTCGCGCTTACCGGGCGGTCTGGCGAGCGGGCTCGCCAGGTCGCCGCGGACCTGCCCGGCGCGATCGGCCTCGCGCTCGACGTGCGGAGCGAATCCGCGGTGGCGCAGGCGGTGCAGGAGGCCTGGTCGCGGCTCGGCGGCGTGGACATGCTGGTGAACAACGCGGGCATCGGCATGCGCACGGTCAACCCGGGTTTCATGACCGAGCCGCAGGGCTTCTGGCTGGTCTCGCCGGCCGGTTTCCGCGACGTGATCGAGACGAACCTGACCGGCTACTTCCTGATGGCGCGTGAGGTCACGCCCCGGATGCTGGCCGCCGGGGCAGGCCGCATCGTCAACGTCTCGGTCAATCAGGCCACCATGACCAGGGCCGGCTTCGTGCCCTACGGGCCGTCCCGCGCCGGTACCGAGGCGATGTCCCGGGTCATGGCCGCCGACCTGCGCGGCAGCAGCGTGACCGTCAATCTGCTGCGGCCCGGCGGAGCGACCGCCACCGGCATGATCCCGCCGGACGGCCCCCGGCCGGGCGGCGGGTCCCTGCCCCTGCTGGACCCGGCGGTGATGGGGCCGCCGATCGTCTGGCTCGCCTCCGCCGAGGCGGCCGGCGTCCACGACGAGCACATCAGCGCCACCGAATTCGACGACTGGCTGCGCACCCGTGGCTCAGCCGGGCGTGAGCCGTTCGAGTAGCCGCGGCAGGTCGACCGTCGCGATCCGCACGGAGGAGTCGCTGCACCCGTACGGCAGCACGATGGTGTCGCCGTGCCGCATGGCGCCGCAGGAGTACACGACGTTCGGGACGTACCCCTCGCGTTCGGACTCGTCGGCCACCAGGAGCGGCTCGGGCAGCGCGGTGATCAGGCGCTCCGGTTCGGCCAGGTCGAGCAGGACCGCGCCGATGGCGTACTCCCGCATCGGCCCGACGCCGTGCGTGAACACCAGCCATCCCGCCGGGGTCTCGATGGGCGAGCCGCAGTTACCGAGCTGGATCAGTTCCCAGGGCCGCGCCGGCGACTGAAACGTACGGGCCTGCGACCAGTCATGAGCGTCGTCGGAGTAGGTGATCCCGTTGCTTTCCCGGTCCCAGCGGGAGAGCGCGGCGTACCGGCCGGCGATCTTGCGGGGAAACAGCGCCATCCCCTTATTGCTGGCCGACGGGCCGGACAGCTGCGAACTCGTGAACGTCCTGAAGTCGGGTGTTTCCAGCAGGTGCGGCGCGACCTGTGCGCCGTCGAACGCCGTGTAGGTCCCGTAGTAGGTGGCGTCCGCGCCGTCGGTGAAGAGCACGAACCTGGCGTCCTCCATCCCGTGGCTCTCGTCCGGACCGGTAGGCCACAGCACCTGTTCGGCCAGCGCGTGGTCCTGGCCGAACTCCACGGCGTAGTTGGACGCCGCCATCCACCGGACCCGGTCGGCCAGCGCGGTGGAGTCCCTGCGGGTCACATGCTGGCTGGAGAGCTCGGTCAGCGCGTCCTCGAGTTCGGTGCCGGTGAAGCGGGGCGGCAGGATGCTCCACAGCAACCGGGTGTTCTCGTCGTTCTGGCCATATTCGGTGAGCTTGGTCTGGAAGAGGCGGCGGTCGTAGCGGACCGGCCGGGTGCGTCCGGTGTCAAGGAACCGGCCGGGCGGGTCGAGCCGGATCGCCGAATCGGCGCCGATGATGCCGGTCCTGAACTCGACGCTGGACAGGTGGCCTTCCCCGACCGCCCGCAGGCTCATCACGAACCGGACTTCGGACGGCTGGCAGCCGGACTGGTCCGGGTGCTTCACCATGGACGGGTTGAACAGCGCCGCGGCCTCGAGGGCGTACTCCTGGGTGAAATACGCGCCGATCAGCTGCCGCCGGGCCCGGCCCATGGCTATCTCGGCGCCCACCCGGTGGGCGACGAGCGAGAAGTGGTCCTCCAGGGTTTGCGGCAGGTCGCGGTATCCGTCGGAGAACCGCGCCATCGTCCGGGCCAGGGCTTGGTCCACTTCGGCCTCGGTCAGGTTAAATATGCGGTCGATGACCGGCGTCGCGCGCGACTCGCCCTGGATCAAGGTCTCCTGGCCGGGTACGAAGAGCCGGGACAGGGTGCGGGAGGGGTCCGGCTTCATCCGGTGCTCGCTGCGGGTCAGCAGCTCGCCTGGGACTCGGGTCGCGGCCCTCATGGTGCGGGGGTCAGGCGCAGTCCCTGCTGCATCACGGAGATCATGGCCAGGGTGGACTCGGCTCCCTGGTTGCGGCTGCGACTGGCGCGGCCGAGGCCGTCGCAGCCCCCGCCGGTCCGTTCGTCCAGGAGCGGAATCTTGGTGTCGTTGTCACCGAGGAACCACGCCACGGCCATCTCCACGCCGGCCAGCCAGCTGCTGTCCCCGGTGACCGTGGCGGCCCGCTGGCAGGCATCGGCCAGCGCCGCCACCTCGATCGGCTGCTGGTCGAAGGCCGGGCGGGTCTCGCCGAGGCTCCATCCCCCGGTCGGCACGACCGACAGGTGGCCGTTTCTGGTCTCGACCCGGAGCAGCCAGCCGAGCATTCGCAGGCCGTTGCTCAGGACCTCGGGCCGGCCAAGTTTGTCCCCGGCCACGATGACGGCCTCGGCGATGGCCGCGTTCGCGTAGCTGAGCCTGGGCTGCGGCCACGGCCATTCCTCGGCGGCGGGCGCTCGCCCGATGACGGAGACGGCCCCGTCGAGCAGCGCGAGCGCGCCCGCATGGTCTGGCCACACCTCGAGCATCTCGGCCGCGCCGAGCGCCGCGAACGCCATGGCGTGCGGCCACGGCGAGGAAACCTGCGCGGCGCGATCGAAACAGGCGTAGGCCTCCTCGCGTATCCCGGCGGTCGGCCCCCGCGCGGCGGCGGTGCCAAGCCCCCACAGGCAGCGGCCCCAGCAGTCCTCCGTCCCGGGCCGGTCGTGCCACCGCCGGTCGTAGCCGAGGCGGTTACGGACCTTGCCGTCCGGCGCCTGAGCCTGGACCAGGAAATAGAGGTAGCGGCGGGCCAGCGTGATCAGTCCGTCCGACGGCGACGGCTCCCGGCACACCACCACCAGGCCGCGGGCCACATCGTCGACGCAGTAGCCGTGCTCGTGCCGGGGGACGATGCCCTCGGCGTGCTCGAGCAGGCCGATCTGATCGGTCATCCGCTCCAGGTGCCGGAACGGCGCGGCCGAGATGGTCATAGCAGGGTTCCCGCGCTGGTCATGGTGAGCTCCGCGGCGAGTTCGCGGTAAGAATGCGCCACCGCCGGCCACAGCAGCTGCGGGGCCAGCTCCGCCGAGTAGCCGCTCATCCGCGCGGACAGGCCGGGTTCGGTCAGCACCCGCCGCAGGGCTTGCGCGATTCCTGCCGGGTCCTGCCGTTCCACCAGCAGTCCGGCCCCGAGCAGCTCGACGGCGTGCGGGAAGCACGTCGATACCACCGGCTTGCCCGCGGTGACCGCCTCGATCAGGACCCCGGAGGTGACCTGCTCCACCGAGTCGTACGGCAGCAGGACGACATCCGCGGCGCCGATCAGCCGGCTCAAGGTGGCGCCGGGGAGATACCGGTCGTCGAAATGGACCCGGTCTGCTATCCCCCGGGCCCGGGCCCGGGCCTGCAGGGCCTGCCGGTAGGCCTCGCCATGGCGCCCAAGCACGCGCGGATGGGTCTGCCCGGCCACCTGGTAGTCGACATCGAGCCCGTGCTCGCGAAGCAGCGCGATCGAGTCGATGGCGTGTTCAATCCCCTTTCCCGGCCCGAGCAGCCCCCAGGTCAGCACGGTGGGGCGGCGGGCGGTCCCGGCCGGTCCCGTCATCCCGTGGGCAGCGGGCGCCATCCGCTGCTTGGGCGCCATCCGGTGGTCAGCGGCACCGTGCGGTATCACGAAGACCTTCTCGGGGGCGGTGCCGTAGATGTCAAGGAGCCGGGACCGGGCCGTCTGCGTCATCGTGACGACCACGCTGGCGGCGGCGATAACCTCGTCGAGAATGACACGCTGCCGGGTCGTGGGGTGGGCCAGCACCGTGTGCAGTACCACGATGATCGGTACGTACAGCGCGTCGAGCAGCGAAATGACGTCTTGGCCGTCGGGCCCGCCGTAAATCCCGTACTCGTGCTGCACGATCACGACGTCGAAGCCGTTCAGGACCGCGGCGGCCGCGGACGCGCTGGCGGCGGAGCCGGCCACCAGGTCATGGACCACCTCGTCGGCCGGACGTGGCTCTGGCTCGTCGAGGACCCGCACGACGGCCACCTGATCGCCGGGCGCGGGCAGGTGCGCGAGCAGCGCCGCCGTGAATGTGGCCAGCCCGCACTGGGTGGGTGGATAGGTGCTGAGCAGTGCGTAGGTCGTCGGCATGAAGCTCCTTGTCATCGCTGGCCGGCTTGTCGTTGCTCGCCGCGGCACACAATCGCGCGCGACGGTTACGCCGCGCGGCGCAAGAGGCCGCCGGGCGCCGAGCCGGTTAACAGAGCGTTACGTGGATGCGTCGCCAGACCGAGAGCCCAGTTCCGTATGTCTGCTGGCACCGGTCGTAGTAGCGCCGGGCGGGTCCGGGCCGGCTGGCCAGGAACGGAATCATCTGCTGGGGTCTTCAAGTCAGGCCTGAGGCTGGCTGAGAGGGCCTCGCGTGCTCGCTGACGTCCCGAACAGTGGCTGAGCGTTCTCCGCGGCCTCGCGTAGCGAACGCCTCACCAGGATAGCCGAGAACGGCGCGGCCACGGCCCGTCAGGTGGCCGGCGCCAAGAGCGCGGGTATTGTGAGGGCCGAAAATCAGCCGGGAATCGCCTCGAAGGCGCATACTAGTAGTGATGAAGCCTGCCCGCGCCGCGAACCGACGCTTCCTGCCCGATAGTCCCTTCAACTCCCGGCACGTTGATCCACCTGTGGAGCAGTTCGACGTGCAGGACCAGGTGAGCCACGACAAGTACGGCCTTGGTCGTGTCATCCTCATCGAGGATGACTCCGCCTTGGTGGTCGACTTTGGTTCACGTCAGGTGCGGATTATGTGGCCCTTCGCCAAGTTGACCAAGCTCTGACGCCACTACCTCGCCGGGCCGCGGCCACGATGGCGGCGCGGCGACCTGCCTAAGGATGTCCCGGATGGTACTGGGGGCCTGACGGGCAGGAGACGGAGGTCGCGTGACGGCTATGGACAACGGGGCGTCGGCGCTTTCGCCGCCGCTGGGCGCCACCGCGCCTGCGGATCAGCGAGACGCTCCCCGGGCGAAGCCCCTGCTGCGCGGCTGGCTGCACCTGGCCTGGTTCGAGGCCTCGCTGGTACTCGGTACCCTCGCACTCGCCCGGATGCACGGCGGCCTGCGGATAACCGCGCTGGCCATCTTCGAGGTCAGTGTGACCGCGATGTTCGGCGTCAGCGCGCTGTACCACCGCGGCGACTGGGCCGCGACCTGGCGGCAGCGCCTGCAGCGCCTGGACCACGCGATGATCTTCCTGCTCATCGCCGGCACGGCGACCGCGGCCTTCCTCCTGACCACCGGCGGCGCCTTCCGGATCGCCTGCCTGATCGCGATCTGGACGCTCACGCTCACCGCCGGCGCGATCCACATGGTCTGGATGGACGCGCCCGAGCTCCTGGTCGGCTCGACGTTCGTGGGACTCGGCTTGGTCGGCGGTATCGCGCTACCCGCGGTCTGGCTGCACGCCGGGCCCGCGGCGGGAGCGCTGCTGCTCGCGGGCGGCCTGCTGTACATCGCCGGAGCCATCTCTTACCGCCGCCGCCGCCCGAACCCGTATCCGTCGGTCTTCGGCTACCACGAGGTCTTTCACGTCTACGTGTGCGCCGCGGCGACGTGCCAGTTCATCGCGATCGCACTGTTCATCGCCTAGCTCGCGCCGCCTGCGTCGGTGCCGACCAGGAGGGTCAGCATCTCCCCGACGGTGCGTTCCCGGCCGGCCGGATCCGGCAGCGGGAGATGCGCCTGGATGTGGTACCGGTTGCGGCGGCCGTCCTTTTCCTTGACCACGTAGCCGGCCTCGACGAGATCCGTGATGATGCCGAAGGCGGTCCGTTCCGTCAGGTTCAGGCTGGCCGCGATGTCGCGCAGGCGTACCTCGGGGTCGTCGGCGATGCACAGGAGAACCAGGGCATGGTTGGTGAGGAAGGTCCAGTTCGCCATCCTGACAGGATACCAGTTTCCGGAAAGAACTTGCTAGTTTATTTCTTCGGGTATAGCTTTGGGATTAGGCAGTGGCCAGGACGCCTCGGCCCTTGACCGGCACCTGCCGAAGGGAAGGCATCATGTCCGAACCAACTGCGCCCCATCCGGAGCCGAGCCCGGCCGCCCGGCCGCATCCCTCGTCTAACGGCGTGGTGCCGCCGATGCCCTCTGAGGTCACCAAGACGCACCGGCCGCGGTCGGCCGGGAGCAGCAGGCTGCACAAGGCGATGATGCCGCTGCGCAAGATGATGCACCGACCTCCTCGTCACCCGTAGCCTCGGCCGGGGCAGGCGCCCGCGCGCATATCAGACGAACAGCTGAATATCACGAAATGTCCGCCGCCAGCGGCCTGCGCCTGCGGGTGTATTTGCGCTTCGCTTTAATTAGCTAGCAAACCTGCCGAACAATGGCCGTGACGTGCGTTAACGCCGTTACCACCGGCAAGTGATGACAATACCCCATCCCATACCCGGCTTTTTAGCCCGAGCTGTTTACGCGGCCGGTAAAGTCTTGTCCGCAGCTACGCGTTGATCAGCCGGAAGACCGCTCCGGTTCCGTGGCCACCAGGTCGGATCGGCACGCCATGAAACCGCGATCGGACTTCTCTGTCCACCTCCGGGAAGGAGGCGTGTTATGCAAGACACTTCTGTTCTGAGAATGGGCGGCGGGACCGATTCTGGCGCGAATGCGTATCCTAGGATTTCTGTCCGGGCGGTTCGCCATGCTAACGAGGACGCGCTTCTGGCGCGGCTACTGATCACGAGCTGGAGCCTGGCCACCGGCCGCACGCTGCGGGCGGGTGCCGCGCCGCAGTCGCTCACCGAGGAGGAGCTGCTCAGCTTCTGGGCCGACGACGTGATCGGGACCGCGAACCACGCCGGGCCCGCCGAACCGGCCTCGGGCGCGCGGTGAGCCAGGCCCCGGACGGGCCGGCCTGCTCCCGGCCCGCCGACAGGTCCTGGTCCGGTCAGGCGGGACATCAGCTCACCCCCGCCGGCCGGCTGACCTCCGATCAGCGCGACTGGCTCCGGGTCCGGTCATACCTTCTCCAGCAGCGGTACGAGCTGGCGCTCGAGGCCGCGGCTGAGTACCCAGCCGGGAGCAAGATCGTCGGCACCCCCCTGCTCACGGTCCCCGGCTGGCAGCCCTCCGCCCCGGTCCCGATCCAGGACATCAGCCTGGAACTGCGCGCCGGTCCGGTCGCGGATTTCGGCGGCGACGGCGCGGCGCTGGTCTTGCCGGCCCGGACGGACGGGACGCGTTACCTTCGTTATTCGGACGCGGTCAGGGAACTGGCGCCCCCGGCGATATTCGAGAACCGTTCCACCTACCGGCTTATCGAAGCCGAGCTCACCGGCACGGCGCCCCGGCTGGCGTTCACCAGCGGCCGTTACTTCGACGGCATCGACACCGGTGAGGCGGCCGCGCACGAATACGCGGCGAAACGAATGGACGGGCGCCCGGCCGGGCTGCGCGGCCGCATCGGCGATCCGCGCGACCTGCGCCGCCGTCCGGTGAACCTCGCCATCAGCACCCTGACGCTCCGGCTGGACCGGGCGACGGGCCGGGCCTCGTTCCCGCTGCACTGGCGAGATCCGGCCAAGGTGGGTCATGCGGGCGGGATGTACCAGGTGATCCCGGTAGGCGTGTTCCAGCCTTCGGCCGAAGCGGCCTGGAACGAGCGCGGCGACTTCTCGCTGTGGCGGAGCATGATCCGCGAGTTCGCCGAAGAACTCCGCGGACGCTCCGAGGACTACGGCAGTGACGAAGCTCGCCTCGACTACGATTCCTGGCCGTTCGCCCGGCAGATGACCGAAGCGCTTGACCGCGGTCAGATCAGCGTATGGTGCCTGGGCCTTGGCGTTGACCCGCTCACGTACGCCACCGACCTGCTGACGGTGGCCGTTGTCGACAGCCTCGTGTTCGACGACCTGTTCAGCCTGAGCCCGCGGCGCAACGACGAGGGCGAGGTGCTCGCGGTCCGGGAATTCGCGGGCCACGTCATCGACCGCCTGCTGACCCGCGAACCGGTGCAGGCCGCCGGCGCCGCCGTGCTGCGGCTGGCCTGGGCCCATCGCGAGACCCTGGTCGGCTGACCCGGTCCGGCTGGATCTTGGCGGAAGATGCATGCTCTGGCATCTGGTGGGCAGGAATGCGGACGAACTTGAACGTCGCGCCTCGCCAGCAGGTGTCGTGCTCACCAGATGGAGAAACGGTGGTTGGGACCGAAGATCGCAGCGCAGGGCGGCATGTCGTTCAGTTCCACGGTCACGACGACGAACTGGCTGAGCGGGCGGCTCAGGCGTGCCGGATGCACCGTGAGGTCGCCGGCGCCTCCCCTCCCGAGGGAACCGGTTCCGGCGCGCAGGGTGCGGTGCGCACGTTCGCTCTCTCCCGGGACGCCCCCGCCGCGGCCCGTCATTTCGCGGTGGGCGCGCTGCGCCGCTGGGGGATCGCGGACCTGGCCGACGACGTGGCCCTGGTGGTGACCGAACTCGCGGCCAACGCCGTCAGGCACGCCCGTTCCGGCTTCACGGTCATCCTTTCGTCCCGCCCGGGCCGTCCGCCCCGTCCGTCCCCCCCATCCCGATCGGACCGCTCGTCCCCGTCCGATGTGGTGCGGATCTCGGTCCGCGACGCGAGCCCGCTGCCGCCTTCCGGCGACTCCGGGTCCGGCTCGGCGCTGCCCGTCGCGCCCCTGCACGGCCTGGGGGCCGTGAACGCGATGGCGAGCCACTGGGGAGTCGAGTCGTTCGGATCCTCAGGCAAGACCGTGTGGGTGGAGCTGCGCGGGTAACCACGACCCGCGGCTGCTGCCCGCATTGCTAATCAGGTTGGCTTTACCTGGTCACCGGCCGGTCCCGAGCCACCTGCCCTGATCGCAAGGAGAACTGGATGAGCGAAGATCTGGCCGGGCGCACCGCCGTGGTGACCGGCGGGGCCAGCGGTATCGGCGAGGCCTGCGCGACCAGGCTGGCCGCGGGCGGGGCCAGCGTAGTCGTCGCCGACATCAACCTCGATGCCGCCGAGGCGGTCGCCGCGCGCCTCGGCGGGCGCGCCTTCGAAGTGGACCTGGCCGCCGACTTCGACGCCGCCGCGCTGGCCGGCCAGGCCGACATCCTGGTGAACTGCGCCGGCCTGCAGCATGTCGCCCCGGTTCACGAGTTCCCGCCGGACAAGTTCCGGCTGCTGCTCGCGATTATGCTGGAGGCCCCGTTCCTGCTGGCCCAGGCGGCGCTGCCGCACATGTACGCCAGTGGCTTCGGCCGGATCGTGAACATCTCCTCCGTGCACGGGCTGCGAGCCTCGCCTTACAAGGCGGCCTACGTGGCGGCCAAGCACGGCCTGGAGGGGTTGTCGAAGGTGATCGCGCTCGAGGGCGGCGAGCACGGGGTCACCTCCAACACGGTCTGCCCGGCTTACGTGCGCACGCCGCTGGTGGAAAAGCAGATCGCGGACCAGGCGCGGATACACGGCATCTCCGAGGAGCACGTGATCACCGACATCATGCTGACCGAGCCGGCCATCAAGCGGCTGATCGAGCCGGAGGAGGTGGCCGAGCTCGTCGCCTTCCTCTGCTCGAGCCCGGCATCCTTCGCCAACGGCTCGTCCTGGGTGCTCGACGGGGGCTGGTCAGCTCGCTAGCCGGTGTCCCACGATCGTGACGTCGGACCCGGACGGCCAGCTCAGACGAACGCGCTCAGGCCGGTGATGGCGCGGCCGACGATCAGCGTGTTGATCTCGCGGGTGCCCTCGTAGGAGTAGATCGCCTCGGAGTCGGCGACGAACCGGCCCACGTGGTTCTCCAGCAGGATGCCGTTCCCGCCGAGAAGCTCACGGGCCCACCCCACCGTCTCCCGCATGCGGACCGTGCAGAAGATCTTGGCCAGCGCGGAATGGTGATCCTCGGCCAGGCCTTCGGCTTGCAGCGCGGACAGCTGCGCGCACAGGCTGGCCGACGAGGTGACGTTAGCGAGCATTTTCACCAGCAGATCCTGGACCAGCTGGAAGCCCCCGATCGGACGGCCGAACTGTTCACGCTGGCGCGCATAGGCCAAGGCGTGCTCATAGGCGCCGCGGGCGCAGCCGGTGGCTTGCCAGGCCACGCCGGCCCGGGTCAGCCGGAGTACCGCGGCGGTGTCCTTGAAGGAGTTCGCTTCCTGCAGCCGGTTCTCCTCGGGGACCCGGACCCCGTCCAGGGTGATGTGCGCGTTCTGCACCACCCGCAGCGCGATCTTGTCTTTCTGCTTGGAGGTCTCGAAGCCGGGGGTGTCCTTCTCCACCACGAATCCCTTGACCTGGCCGTCTTCCAGGGAACGGGCCCAGATGATCACGTAGTCGGCGAAGGTGGCGTTGCCGATCCACTTCTTCTGCCCGTCCAGGATCCATTCAGTGCCGTCGCGCCTGGCCGTGGTGATCAGGCCGCCGGCCACGCCGGAGCCGACGTCGGGTTCGGTCAGCCCGAACGCGCCGATCTTCTCCATCCGCGCCATCTCCGGCAGCCACCGCTCCTTCTGCTCCTGCGAGCCGCACAGGTAGATGGAGCCCATGGCCAGGCCGCCGTGTACGCCGAAGAACGTCCCGATCGACGGGTCCACCCGGGCCAGTTCCATCGCGATCATGCCGTCCAGCAGGAAACCGCCGCCGGGGCAGCCGTAGCCCTGGTACAGCTGGCCGGGGATACCTAGCTGGCGGAAGTCGTCCATTAGGTCGTGCGGGAACTCCTCCCTGGTCCAGTAGTGGTTGATGACCGGCTGGACCGACTTCTCCATGAACTCCCTGATTCGGTGCAGAAACTGGCGCCCTTCGGGTTCGAGCGATCGCTCGAGCAGGTAGAAGTCGGCGTCGGTAACGACGGGCCGGTCAGCACTTGGCATGCCAGTTCTCTCCTTTTTCCGATTTCTTACGACTCTTGCTAACGGCGCGGCGAGGAAGCCATCCACTACCGGTGCGAGCTCTGCGGGCTCGGTCAGCAGGCCGAGGTGATCGCCGTGGTAGACGTGCAGCTGCGAATCCGGGATGAGCAGCTGCATCAGCCTGGCGTTGGCCAGCGGGATGTACGGGTCGTCATCCCCGGCCACGATGAGCGTCGGCTGGCGCAGCCACGGCAGGAACGGCACGCTGGTCCAGCCCGCGCCGGCGGCGAGCTGGTACCGGTAGCCGCGGTTCAGGTATCGCTGCGGCGGCACCATCCGCGCGAGCACGGACGGCCTGGGCGGCACCATCAGGCTGCCGGTGGCCGCCGCCACCAGGACGAGCCGGCGGCACCTGTCCGGTTGGAAGCCGGCGAAGTGCTGCGCGACGGCGCCGCCCCAGGAGATTCCGAGCACGTCCACGCGGTCGTAGCCGAGCTCGGTCAGCATCCGCGCGATGAGCTGGCAGAGCCCGCTGTACCGGTACGGGCCGGCCGGGGCGTCCGAGCCGCCGACGCCTGGCGGGTCAAACCTGATTACCTCGGCGGCCGGATCGAGCTCGTCCACGAAAGGCGAGAGCACCTCGAGGCT